>Ga0209938_1001866_pt1:5000-10211 | contig 10211 bp, 5 predicted proteins | sample SalPonR2_C_D1_MG_FD_185708 | JGI IMG/M metagenome (GOLD analysis project Ga0209938, IMG submission 185708) | Salt pond soil microbial communities from South San Francisco under conditions of wetland restoration - Salt Pond MetaG R2_C_D1_MG... ... | reverse complement strand
CGAAGGCTTCAAGTTGTTTAAAGACGGAACCCGCCTGGAGGGACTGTGGGAAAAAGGACGGCTGATCAAGCGCGTAGAGCAAATTGGCCGTATGGAAGAATACGTTGCCAGAGGAGGAGAGGGGGCTGGCTGTATTTCCGGTGATTGCCGAAATGGAAAGGGCATCTATATCTATCCGAGCGGAGCGATTTATATCGGCGAGTTCCGCAATGGTGAAATCCACGGTGTAGGAGTCTGCTATTACTCTGACGGAAGCAAGTATCAGGGAGAGTGGATGCACCGGTACCCGGAAGGGAAAGGAACTAAAACCTATCCCGACGGCAGAAAGCGCACCGGTAGTTGGAAAACCGGGCAACCTGTTGATCAAGGCGGCAACCTGGTCACTGAAGTAATCAATGACGAGGAATCAAACAGTGACGGAACTGAAATTCAGTCGGGGTGCATCACCGGTGATTGCCTGAACGGTCAGGGCGTCTTCGCTTATCCCAACGGCAGCCGGTACGACGGACAATTTCTGCAAGGTAAACCGGAAGGATGGGGCCGCTTCCATTACATCGACGGCGATACCTACATCGGTACTTTTAAAGCCGGTTATCCGCATGGACGAGGACGCATGGAATTCAAAGATGGTAAAACCAAAGAGGGCCAATGGCGCGAGGGCGAATACGCAGGCCCGCTCAGCACTACTCCCCAACCCGGTTGTATCAACGGCAACTGCGAAGACGGATACGGGGCCTATCTATTCCGAGACGGTTCGAAATACGTGGGGGCCTTTAAAAACTTTCTGCCTCACGGGCGCGGTATCGTTTACTATACCAACGGCGAACGCTATGAAGGAGAAATGGCCGAAGCAGCATTCAACGGAAGGGGGACGCTTTTCCTGAATGATGGATCCAGCGTGAGCGGGCAATGGGTGAACGGCGCCTTCGCCGGCGATACGGCCTCGCCCGGCCAAATGCCGAATCAGCAAATTACCGGGGCCTCACCGAATAAAGTCAATGTATGGGCTGTCATTATAGGAGTGGCTTCCTACAATCACATGCCGGTTCTGCGCTATACCGATGACGATGCCTATCGCATTTACGCTTTCTTAAAAAGCCCCGAAGGCGGCGCTCTCGACGACAGCCGCATCCGCATTCTTATCGACGAGGACGCCACTAAAAAAAATATCGTCGATGCCATGGAGAACATCTTTGGCCAGGCCGGCCCCAACGACCTGGTGCTGCTTTACTTCTCGGGCCACGGCCTCAAGGGCTCCTTTCTTCCATTCGATTTTGACGGTTATAATAATAAGCTGTTTCACGAAGAGGTCAACGATATCCTTCGCAAAAGCCCGGCCAGATTCAAACTCTGTATCGCCGATGCCTGCCATTCGGGTAGCTTGCTGGCTATGCGGGGCAGCGCTGAATTACCTTCCCTGCTGAGCGCCTATTACGAAAATTTGGCGAAAGCCCAACCCGGTACCGCCCTGATCATGTCTTCCAAATCGGATGAAACCTCCCTGGAGTCCAGCGGCCTGCGGCAGGGCGTCTTCAGCCATTTCCTCATTCGCGGACTGAAAGGAGAGGCCGACGGCAACGGCAATGACCTCGTTACTATTCAGGAACTGTACGATTTCGTCAAAGCTAACGTACGCACCTATACCGGCTACCGGCAGTCACCGGTCATTCAGGGAGATTACGACAAAACCCTGACCGTAGCGGTGAAACGCTGATCAGCTGGCAGAAAAAGAGACGGAAGGAAGAGTGGCGGCAGCTCAGGATAAGCAGCCAGCCAGGAATTCATTCTTTTTCAGCTACTTGTTGGTTCGTTGTCAGAAAATACTTACCTTTGCACGCCAATTTTATTATTTAACAATTTTATGTCTGATCCAAGATGAAAAATTACGAAGTTACCTTCATCGTAGACCCTGTGCTGTCGAGGGATGAAATAGAAGCGACAGCTCAGACATATGTCGATCTCTTCAAAAGCAATGGCGAGATCGTTCATGTGGACAAGATCGGGTTGCGCCAACTGGCCTACCCGATTAACAAGCGTACTTCCGGTGAGTACTACTGCATCGAGTTCAAAGCGCCGAACGGCGATCTCATCCCCGAAGCAGAATTGTCAATGCGTCGCGACGAACGCATCATGCGTTTTCTGACGGTCGCCCTCGATAAGTACGGCGTCAAGTACAACGAGGACAAGCGCAAAGGCTTGATCGGAAACAGCAAAAAGAAAAAGGACAACGGCAAGGAAAGAAGCAAGGACAACGACAGGGAAAGAGGACGAAGTAAAGGAAAGAGTAAAGGAAAGTCGAAGTCTGCGAAAGAAGAGGAAGAATAAGCCGCCGCTTTTTTCATTTTCTAATTTTTAAAATTAAAAACAATGGCATCCAGAGACGATATAAAATTTCTCAGTAATCCAAAGATCGGTCAAAAGCGCCAAAAATATTGCCGCTTCAAGCGCTACGGGATCAAATACATCGATTATAAAGATCCGGATTTCCTGAAGCAGTTTGTCAATGAACAGGGCAAGATCCTGCCTCGGCGCATCACCGGCAACTCGCTGAAGTACCAGCGCAAAGTGGCCAGCGCCGTCAAACGCGCCCGTCACCTTGCTATGCTGCCCTATGTTACCGACCTGCTTAAATAAGATCTTTAAACGCTCAAATTCCTCATCGTCATGGAAATTATTCTGCTCAAGGACGTAGAAAAAGTAGGGGAAAAGCACGAGGTGGTGGACGTTAAGCCCGGCTACGCTCGCAACTACCTCATCCCGCAGCGACTCGCAATCGTCGCTAATGAATCCAACAGCGCCAAGCTCAATGAAATTAAGCGCAAGGAAGAAGAGGAACTCCTCGCCCGGCGGGCCGAGTTCGAAGAATTGAAAGAAAAGCTGGAAGGCAAAGTGCTTAAGATTGGAGCGAAATCAGGTACCAGTGAAAAAATCTTCGGCAGCGTAACCAATATTCAAATTGCCAACGCGCTGGAAGAACAACTGGGCATCGAAGTAGATCGCAAAAAGATCGAAATGCCCGAGGAAATCAAAACCCTGGGTACCTACACCGCTGAGCTCAATCTGCATCCGGATGTAGATATTAAAGTCTACTTCGAGGTGGTGGCGGAGTAAGTAAGTTTTCTTAGCCCTCGGAAATACATCAGGCCGGTTGTGCATATCGTTTGCGCAATCGGCCTTTATTTTTTTCCTTTTCCTGGACTTCCAGATCCGTTGAACAGTAGTCTTCTCTACCTGCGTCAGAGCTTCGGAGAGCAAAGCGGGGGATGGCTTGACCACTCTTCGCTTCATCAGGTTAAAGGTTGCCGCGTTCTCCCCCCGCCTCCTTGGAGGACCGCTCCCTTCTATCATCTAAACTCAAAAATCACAGCGGTCTCTATTCTCCTTCAACCACTTTTCCTTCTCTTTGTAATCCGGCATCGCTCTGGCCACCATTTTCCAGAAGCGGGGCGAGTGGTTCATTTCCTGCAGGTGGGCCAGCTCGTGGATGATGACGTAGTCAATCACCTCTTCGGGGGCAAAAAGGAGGCGGGTGGAGAGGTTGATATTGCCGCTGTTGGAACAGCTGCCCCAGTTGGAATGGTTGTACTTCAGGCGGACACCTTTGATCTTTTTCTGAAAATAGCGATCGTTCAGCTCGTGCACCCGGCGGGTGATGGCAGGGAGAAAGTCCTGAGCCACGATGCGGCTCAGCAGGGTGCGTATGCTTTTGCTGAGCTCCGGCCCCGATTGCCGCTTGCTTAACTCGAGCTCGATAACCCCGTCGTGCAGCCGGCCGGCGTGGGTTTTCCGGTCGGCGTATTGCAAGCGTAGTTCATACGATCGCTTTCCCACTTGCATGACTTCCCCATCGCGGTAAGTGCGGCCGTTGAATTGAGTGACCAGCTCCGCGTTGCGCTGCAGCGTCTTCTGCGCCCAGTTGCGGAACCATTCCAGCCCTTCCTCTTCCTGACGAGGGGATAGCCGGGACGGTATCCGCAGAATAAAGCTGTCTTTACCCACTGCTGCCCGGATATTCCTTCTTCGCTCCCGGTGCACCTTGACCGGCACCTGGTGACCGGCAATTTCCATGCGCATTGTCTTGACTGTTCGACTCATAGTCCAAAGATAAGAATAGCTTGGATTCTCATTCCTCCCGATTCGGCCGATAGAATATCCTGAATTCCGGTCCGGATTTCCGGAGCGGGGAAGACCAAAGAACACAGCAACTCAAAATTTCAGGCATTACCCCTTTTCTTTCTCAAAATTCCGCATCACTTCCACTAAGAGCTGCACACTCTCCAGTGGCATGGCGTTGTACATGGAGGCGCGGAATCCGCCCACGGAGCGGTGTCCTTTAATGCCGGCAATATTAGCTTCCTTACAGGTTTTGAGGAAGTCTTCCTGCAGGGACTCTTTTCCTTCCGTCATGACAAAAGTAGCGTTCATCTTAGAGCGGTCGGCCTCATCCGTGACGGTGCCGCGGAAAAGCGGGTTGCGATCGACCTCATCATAGATAAGGCGTGCTCGTTCATCGGCGCGTTTGGCCATCGCCTCCAGTCCGCCGTTAGCCTTAACCCAGCGGAGCGTCAGCATGGAGACGTAGATCGGGAATACCGGCGGCGTGTTAAAGGCGCTGTGCTTTTTGATATGTGTTCGGTAATCGAGCATGGTGGGTATGCTGCGTTCGACTTTGCCAAGGGCACTTTTGCGCACGATCACCAGCGTAACCCCCGCCGGGCCCAGGTTTTTCTGCGCACCGGCGTAGATAACGTCAAAGCGGCTGACGTCCAGCGGGCGGCTGAATATATCGGAAGACATGTCGGCAACAAAGGGTGCATCGGTCTCCGGCCAACTATGATACTGGGTGCCGAATATGGTATTGTTGCTGGTCAGGTGAACATACCGGAGGCCCGGTGACAGCTCGTAATCTTTCGGAATATACGTATAATTGGCTTCCTTCGAAGATGCCGGCACTTCCACTTTCCCGAATAGCTTTGCCTCCTTGATCGCTTTATTCGACCAGCTGCCCGTATCCAGGTAAGCGGCGGTCGCATCTTCCGGTAACAGATTCATCGCCGTCATGAAGAACTGAGAACTGGCGCCTCCCTGTAAAAACAGTACCGCGTATTCTTCACTGACGTGCAGCAAGTCCCGAACGAGCGTCTCCGCTTCTTGAAGTACTGCTGTAAACTCCGGGCTGCGATGAGAAATCTCCAGCAGGGACAAACCGAT
>Ga0209938_1001865_pt1 | contig 10216 bp, 9 predicted proteins | sample SalPonR2_C_D1_MG_FD_185708 | JGI IMG/M metagenome (GOLD analysis project Ga0209938, IMG submission 185708) | Salt pond soil microbial communities from South San Francisco under conditions of wetland restoration - Salt Pond MetaG R2_C_D1_MG... ... | reverse complement strand
CGCTTGCCAGCCCCGATACGCCGTCAAAAGGCGCGCGCAGCGTCCGATCCTCCAGATCCGCGCGGGCCTGCTCGACGGCAATGCGCGCCACCTTGTAATCGGTCTCTGCTTCTTCGAAGCGCGCCGTGGCGGCAGCACCGGTATCCTGCAACGCCCGGTAGCGATTACGCTCGGAGGTGGCCCGCTCCAATCGGGCCTCTGCCAGCGCCAGCGCCAGCCGCTCGTCGTTATCCCGAAGGTGCAACAGAACATCACCCGCCGCAAACCGTGCCCCCGGCGCGATCGCGAGGTCGGTGATCTCGCCGCTCGCCGGCGCCCGCAGCGTGACCGACCGCAGCGCAAATCCGGTGCCTATTGCGGAAAAGCTCAGATCGTCCGGCATGGTGGTCACTTCTGCGGCGATCACCGGAACGCCAGGTGCCTGTGCCTCTTGCTCTATCTGCTTCGCATCAGGCGGATTTATGGCGGCGCCCAACTCGGCGCGATACTGCCACACCAGGCCTGCCCCCGCGATCAGGAGGGCAGACATGACAACCTGTTTCAAGACGCTCGTTTTGTGCACCGGTGCTCATCCATCCGCGTATCGACGTCCTTTACATAGCGCGCACTCAGGCAAGGTCACGCCTGCCTCGGTATTGCGACGGATTCAAGTCGCATAGCCCTCACGCCCCTCCATGAGCGCATACCGGTGATCCTCGACAGTCCAAAGCGCGACGATCGGCTGAACGGGTCCGACCAGACCGACCGTCCTGCGGCTTACCTGGTCAGGCACCCTCCGGGTGCACGATTTGGCACAAAGGATGAGGGAAGGCGTAGACCAAATCGCTTGATGCGGTGATGTGATCTGGATCGGCACTGGCCGCATCGCTAGGTGCGGATCTCCTTGAAGACGTCCGACACGACCTTGCGCAGCCATTTCTGCCCCGGCTCGCGTTCGGTCCTGAGATCCCAGCACAGGTCGAACGAGAACACCACTTCTTCCAGCGGCAGAGGTGACGCCTTGAGATTGCGCAAACGCGGGTCGAGTGAGAACAGCCGTCGCGGCGCGATGGCGATCAGGTCGGACTTGGCCACGATATCGGGAATCTCGAACCAGCTTGCCACGGTCATCGCCATGTGCCGCTCCAGGCCGCGCGCTGCAAGGGCGTCGTCGATCACCGTGGTGCCGGTGGCCGATTGCGACAGCTTCACATGGGGGAGGTCGGCATAAAGCTCCGCCGTCATCGGGTCATTCGCGCGCGGATGGTCACGGCGCATCAACACGACGATCTCATCTGCCAGCAAGCGCTGCGAACGCACCATCTCCGGCTGAAGCCGCCCCGGCGTCAGACGCACCTGCATATCGACCCTGTCCCAGACGCTCTCGGGCGAGATCGAGAATGGCAGGATGTCGAAGGACACACCGGGCGCCTCGACCTGCAACCGCTCGGCCAAGCGTGGCAAAAGAAAGCCCGAGACGTAATCAGCAACCTGCATGGTGAAAACCCGCTTCGCCTCGGAGGGCACGAACTGGTGTTGCAGCGAAATCGCCGTCGAGATGAAGCCGAGGCCGCGCTCGATGTCGGCGCTCAACTCTCGCGCGCGGTCGGTGGGGCGCACCCCCTCGGCGGTGCGAAAGAACAACTCGTCGTTAAGCATGATGCGCAGGCGGGCCAGGGCATGACTGACCGCCGAGGGCGACAGGCCAATTTCCTGCGCCGCCCCGGCGATGGAGCCGCGCGCCATGATGGCACGGAAGATCACCAGGAGGTTGAGGTCGAAATTGCGCAGGTTCACCATCACATCACCGCATGAGATTGACCAAGGATAGCGTCACCTGCGGCACGAAGGCCACCAGAAGCAGCACCGCGATCATCACGCCCAGCATCGGCATCAGCGGCCGCGCGATCTGGCCGATCTTCAGCCCGCTGATCGCCGCCCCCACAAAGATCGTATAGCCGAAGGGCGGCGTCGCCATGCCGATGGTGAAATTGATCGCCACCATCGCCCCGAACTGCACAGGGTCCATGCCAAGCTGCTCTCCGATGGGAATGAGGAAGGAGGCGAGGATGATCATGGCGGCGAGATTGTCCATCACGCAGCCGATCACCAGCAACAACAGGTTCATCAGCAACAGGTAGAGCGCCGGCGTATCGGCAAAACCCTCCATCGCCTGTGTCACCTGCCCGGGGATACGCTCGAACGCCATGACCCAGCCAAAGCCATTGGCCAGCGCGATGATGAACATGACGATGGTCATGGTCTTGAGCGATCCGCGCGTGACCGGGACGATATTGTCCAGCGTCAGTTCCCGGTAAACGCCAAAGCCCAGCACCAGCGCAAAGACCGCCGCGACGATCGCCGCCTCGGTCGGGGTTACGATCCCGCCATAGATGCCACCAAGCACCAGGATCGGCCCGCAGAGCGCCCATTTCGCCGCGTTGAACGCGGCCCAGACCTCGGCGCGGCTCGCCTTGGGCTGCGGCGCGATGTCATGCTTGCGCGCGTGATGCCAGCAGAGCGCCATGAGGCCGAGCGCCAGCAGGATACCCGGCACGATACCCGCCAGGAAAAGCTGGCTGATCGAGGTCTCCGACATTACCCCCCAGACCACCATCGGGATCGAGGGCGGCAGCATCGGCCCGATGATCCCGCCTGCGACCGCAAGCGCCGTGGCAAAGGGCCGCGAATAACCGCGCTTTTCCATTTCCGGGATCATGATCGCCCCGATAGCCGCCGTGGTCGCGGGCGCGGAGCCCGAGAGTGCCGCGAAAAAGGCCGCGGCCAGAACCGCGACCATGCCCAGCCCCCCGGTGCGGTGCCGCACAAGCACGTCGGCGAACCCCACCAACCGACGCGAGATACCACCCGCCGTCATCAGGTCACCGGCCAGAATGAAGAACGGGATCGCCAGCAGGCTGAAGGATTGCGTGCCCGAGACCATCCGCTGCGCAAAGATCATCATGTCGATATCGGCGCTCCAGAGCGCACCTATCGTGGCCAGGCCAATGGCAAAAGCCAGCGGCACGCGCAGCACAAGCATCAGCGGCAGGCCAAGCGTCAGGACAAGAAGCGTGGTATTCATGTGGCGGCCGTGTCGGGGTCAGCAGGCGTGATCAGCCTTGCCAGCCCATGCAGGATGAAAAGCGCGCCGCAAACCGGCACGCAGAGGTACAGCACCTCGATCGGTATTTGCAGCGCGGCGGTGAGTTGCCCCGCCGTGCGCCCGACATAGGCGATCCCTGCGGTGAGCGTGACCCAGCCGAACAGGATGGCGAGAGCGGCCACCAGCCGGTCGGCCCAGCCGTGCAGCCGCTCGAACCGCGCGGGGATTGACTCGACGGCGACGTGAAAGCCCTCACGCAACCCGACGGTGGCATAGAGCAGTACCAGCCAGGCGAACAGAATGATCGCCAGTTCCTCGGTCCAGCTTGGCGGCGCGCCGAGGAAATAGCGCATCAGCACCTGTGTCACGAGCAGGCCCAGCATCATGAAGATCAGCCCGACGCAGAGATTGGCCACGAGCCGCGATGTCACGCGACTCGTGGTGTCGATGATCATTGCGATCCTGCGCACAGGGGCCTCCTTAGGTGCCGTCAGTCCGACGATACGGCTTGCAGCGCGTTCTCAAGCAGCTCTTCACCGATGGTCGCTTCGAAGCGCTCATAAACGGGGCCGACCCTGGCCCGGAACGCGCCGACATCGTCGATCTCGTTGATTTCCATGCCCTTCTCTTTCAGCGCCGCGACCACGTCCGCCTCGGCTGCGGCGACCGTGTCGCGCTGTTTGGCAATCGCCGCCTCGCCGGCCTTCACCACCGCCTGTTGCACATCCTCGGGCAGGCCGTTGAGGCTGCGCTCGGACATCAGCAGATGGACCGCCGAATAGGTGTGCCGCGTGAAGCTGAGATACTTCGTGACGTCTGCGTAATTGTTCGAATTGACCACTGATGTCGGGATTTCGAGCCCGTCAACGGTGCCCTGCTGCATCGCGGTGAACACCTCGCCCCACGCCATCGGCACCGGGCTGCCACCAAGCGAAGAGAACATCTCGATGAAGACCGGGTTCTGCATAGTGCGGTATTTCACACCTTCGACATCCTCGGGGGTGCGCACGGGCCGGGTGTTGTTGATCATGTTGCGAAAGCCGCCTTCGGCCGCGCCGAGAGAGACGACACCATGCTCGCGCAGGTTGGTCGCCAGTTGTTGCCCCACCTCTCCGTCAAGCACCGCATGCGCCTGCTCGGCGCTGCCGAAAAGGAATGGCAGATCGACAAGCTGGTAGGTGGGTTCGAGATTGGCGACCACGGCGTTGGTGATGATCCCCATGTCGATGGTGCCGAATTGCAGGCCCTCGAGGATCTCCTTGTCGTCACCCAACTGTCGGTTCGGGAAAAGCTGCACCTCGACCCGCCCGGGCAAGGCAGCCTCCAGCTCATCCTTGAAGGCATGGGCGGTGATCGCATAGGGATCAGTCGGGCTGTCAGCCGTGAGCCAGGCAAGCTTCAGCTCGATCTCGGCGGCCTGTGCGGCACCGGTCAGGGCTATGCTGGTGAGCATGGCGCCAACCGCTCTGCGTGTGAAAGTCATGGTCATCGGTTTTCCTCCCTTTCATGATCATCCGGGTCTCTCCCTGATCCCGGAGGTCTGACCGAAGCCTACACGCGCGCCAACCGATGCAAACAGTGCATAAGTCACACTGTAACGTGCATGTCGTGCAGGTACCAAACTGAAATCCCTGCAGGTTACTCTGAAAGAAATGAAGTTTTCTCAGCCTGGCCGCCGCCTTAGACTCGCTCGAAGTCGGCCCTGTTCCGGCAAGCAGCGCAGGAAGGAAGAGGCGCATGGCCAAGATCGAATTCGAGACAAAACATCTGGCACCGAATCTCTGCTGGCCCGACAACCGCCGGATCGCGGTGGTATTCAACCTTGCCTACGAGATGTGGTCGCCAGGGGTAACATCCGGGGTCGGCCCGATGGGCAACATACTCGGCGACGGTCTCTTTGACCCCAATGCCGACAGCTACGGGCGCTACAACGCCCCCCACGGCATCCCCCGGCTGGTCTCGATCCTGGAGCGTCACGATATCCCGGTCACCCTGATGACCTCCGGGCTGGTGGCCGAGACCTTTCCCGAACAGCTCCGCACCCACGCGGCCCGAGGTCATGATATCGTCGGCCACGGCCTTGCCCAGGACATGATCTTTCCGACGCTCTCCGCTGACGACGCAGAGCGCTCGATCATCCGCAGCACAGCAGCAATCGAGTCCGCGACCGGACGCCGACCCTTGGGCTGGATCAGCCCTAGAGTGACCTCATGCGCAGCGACGCAAAGCCTGCTTGCCACCCATGGGTATCATTGGCACGGCGACGTGCTCGACGGCGACCTTCCCTACCTCCAGAAGTTCGAGACTGGCGAGATTCTGGCCATTCCTATGTCGGTCGAGTTCAATGACCTGCCGCACGCCATGCGTTTCGGCCGCACCCCTGCGCAATTTGTCGGGATGTTCCAGGACGCATTGATCGGATTGCGGGCGCAGCCTGCGGAAACGCTCATCCTCGACATCATTGCACATGGCCATTGCTACGGCCGGCCCGCCGCCGCCTGGGCCATCGACAAAATCGCAAGCCTTTGCAAGGAGGACGACTCCCTCTGGCTCACGACGCGTTCCAGGATCGCAGCACATTGCAAAAAGATCGGCCGACACGCCGCTTGATCTGTGTGCAACGGAAAGGGTGCCCTGATCGTGCTCCAGTCTCGCAGCATGGTCCACCGGACAATGCTGCGAAATCAGATCGGACATGTATCCAAGAGGCACCGGTCCGGCGTCAGCGCCGAATGTTGATTATGTGTCGGTTTGCTGATCGCACCCTTACCGAAGCAAGCGCAAATTCTCCGGAAATCATTGTCCAGACTCATACGATCCAGACGCGCTGTGAGAGTGGCCTTCAAAGGCCAGTCTGAAACTTTTCCCATCCGTTCTGCGTGCTTCCCTGTAACCCGGCCCGAAATCCCGGGCCAGAGGAGCAACGATGCAGAACGCCATAACCCTTGGACGACCCGTAACAACAGGCATGTTCCTGGTCCTCCGCCGCCTGCCAATGGCGAGTTGGGGATTGATCTGTGCCTGGACCGCAGTGCTCATCTATGCGGCGTCAAATTCCATCGTGGCACTGCTGGTCGATATCGGCGAGGCCAACCCGGTCGACCAGGGGCGCAACGCCATAACCTACATGAACCTGCTGTTGCTGGGCTCGCTTCTCTCGGTCATACCGATGGTTTTTCTGTTCCGGCGCGACTGGACCCGTGCCAACATCGCGCGACTGACCGGTCGCGACTGGCGTATTCTGACGTTCTCGGCATTCCTGTCGTCGGCGCTGACGCCGGGGCTGTTCTTCTATGCACTGGCCCATACCAGCGTGACCAACGTGGTTCTTGTCTCGCGGATCGAGCCGCCGCTGTTCCTGCTGGCCGCCTGGCTGGTGCTGAACGAGCGGGTCTGCCGTCGCACCATGACGGCCGGGTTGATCGCCCTGACCGGTGCCGTTGTGATGATCGGATCGCGCGACGGTGGCGGGGTCGGCGCGCTTGGCACCGGCGAATGGGCCACCGTGGCGGCAACACTGTCCTACGTCGCCTCGACGCTGGTGACCCGCGTGAGCCTGCGCGATATCCCGCTCGGGATTTTCTCGATCTATCGCACCGTCGTGGGTGCCGCGATCTATTTCGTGCTCGTGTCGGCGCTCTACGGCCCCCAGGTGTTTCGTGATATTCTTTCACCGCTGCTGTGGCAGTGGATCTGGCTCTATGCCGGCATGGTCATCGTGCTGGGCCAGCTGGCCTGGAATATGGCGCTGAAATACGCGCGCGCGTCCGAGCTTTCGCTCGCCACATCCTTCTCGCCGCTCGCTGCGATCCTGATTGCGATGGTGCTTCTGGGCGAAACGGCGGGGCCGGGCCTGATACCGGGCGCTGCGCTGATCGTGCTGGCGATTGCAATCGGCAATGGTCTGTTTTCGCGGCAGCGAACGGGGCTGGACACCTCAATTGCAAGCCATGTCTGCGTAGTTGGGGGCCGTGAACGCTGCGACCCTGTCGACAGGCTGCAGCACTACCACATGTGGCCACAACGAGTGCCGCACTCGATCCTGAGGCGGTCGGTGAGGTTTTGCAGACCATCAAGGAACTGATCGAAGAGGGGATGACCTGCATCCTCGTCACCCACGAAATGGCCGTTGCGTGCGAGATGGCGGACCACATCTACTTTACGGATCACGGTGTCATCGTCGAACACGGCTCTCCCGAGACCTTCTTACCGTGCGACCGGGACGCATCCACAATTCACGAGATTTGCATTAAAAGCCGGGACATGAACAGCCGGACCCGCAGAATTTTCTTTTTCGAGCTTGGCGGCGCAGCCTTCATGGTAGCGGTCGGTTCGGCGATGCATTTCCTGTTCGATCTTGCGGAGGGATGGCGGCCTCTGGCACTCATCGCTGCGGTCAATGAATCGATCTGGGAGCATCTGAAGCTCGCCTTCTGGCCGGGACTGTTCTGGGCCGGCCTTGCGCCGCTCCCGGCCGGGCTGCGCCGACGTGACGTGCTCGCGGCCAAGGGGCCCGGATTGCTTGTCACGACGGTTCTGATCGTCGCGGTCTTTACAACCTATGTAACGATACTGGGCCACAACATCCTCGCGCTGGACATCGGCACATTCGTTATTGCCATCATGATCGGACAGGCTTTGTCGGTTGTCTTGCTGACGGGCGGCGCGTTTCAGCGTCGTGCTTTCATACGCGCAGGTCTTGGGCTTCTGGGCCTGCAGATAATCGCCTATAGCCTATTCACCTACCTTCCGCCGGATCACTGGCTCTTTATTGAGGCAAGCAGCGGCGTGCGCGGAATTCCTGAGCGCTGACACATGCATCCTTTTCTTATAGGGGTTAACGATGGAACTCGATGTCAACGTTCACCTGAAATACCAACTCTCCGGTCCCACGGACTTGCTCTTGCAGATTGAAATTGCCGACTTGGCCGATCAGAAACTGCAATCGTCGACGCTGGACACCTCCGATGTGGATCACATTGCCCGTGTCACTGCCGAGGAGGGGCTTGGCGAACGCATATGGATCCGGACCGATGGCGAATTCCGGTGTGATTACACGGCGCGTGTCATCGTCGATCGACCGGTGCTTGATATCTCCGCTCTGCGGGCCGTGCCCCCTCACCTTCTACCGGGTGACACCGTTCGCTACCTTATGCCGTCCAGATATTGCCCGTCAGACGAGTTTCAGTCCTTCGTTGCAGCAGAGTTCGGAGACCGCCAGGGCGGAGCTCGGATCGCCGCAATGCGAGACTGGGTCAATAAAGCCTTCAGCTACGTGCCCGGTTCAAGCAACGCTCAAACGACGGCCCTCGATACCTTTGTTCAACGCCAGGGCGTATGCCGTGACTATGCACATGTCATGATCGCCCTCGCACGCGCATCCACCATCCCTGCCAGATTTGCGAGCGTTTACGCCCCTGGGGTCACGCCGCCAGACTTTCATGCGGTGGCCGAAGTCTATCTCGACGGGACATGGCATCTCGTCGATCCTACCGGCATGGCGCCTGCCGACACGATTGCCCGGATCGGCGTTGGGCCCGACGCTGCGGGTGTCGCGTTGCTCACGGCCTTCGGACAGGCCACCCTGATGAAGCAGACGGTGTCCGTGACAGGATAATCGGACATCACACCGGAACGTGCGCGCGGCATAACGCATGCGTCCCAGATGGAGGATGACGGCGAGAACGCGGCGCGGAGAGGCACGACCGCGAAGGCTGCCTATTATTGCGGGTCGTCTTTGGTCTTTGGCCTCAGAGATGCCGCAGACTGGTTGAACAGAATGGTGTTGTTATCGGCCCGGTGCTGCCCCCTGTTCTGCTCAGATTTGTGCAGGTCAATCGCACGCTGCACTGCGGGGCGTTCCTTGATCCGCGCACGCCAATCGGCCACGCGGGGGAACGCCTCGAGAGAGGCACCCAATGGTTTGGCGATGAACGCCCAAGGGAAGGCCAGGATGTCCGCGATAGAGTAGTCACCCAGAATATAGTCGCGCCCCTCAAGGCGGCTTTCCAGAACACCAAGATTCCGGTCGTATTCGCCGAGATACCGCTTGAATCCGTAATCGCGGTCGACCTCCGGCGCATAGTTGCGGAAATGACTGAGTTGCCCGGCCATAGGCCCCTGATTGCCCACCTGCCAAAAGAGCCACTCCATCAATTCCTTGCGTGCGCGCAGGTCGCTTATCGGTGGCGCGAGCCGCCCGGTCTTGTCGGCAAGGTACAAAAGCAGCGCGCCGGACTCGAACACCGTTACCGGCTCGTCACCCCAAGCCGCATCTGGCGTGTGATCCACAATGGCCGGTATCTTGGCGTTTGGGCTGATCGACAGAAATTCACGCGTGAACTGATCCCCTTCGCTCAGGCGCATCAAGATGGGCCGGTAGGCCAGCCCGGTTTCCTCGAGCATGATGGCGGCCTTCCAGCCATTGGGTGTGGGGGCATAGTAGAGATCTATCATTCGGGCATGTCCTGCACGTCCGTGGCTATGCCGTCGGCAATCAGGGCGGTGATGGCCTTGGCGTCATAGCCCGCCTGTGCCAGCACATCGCGCGTGTCTGCCCCCAGACGGGGCGCAGGGGTCGGCGCCTCGGGCGGCGTGTTGGAAAACCGGGCGGGCGCTCGGGTCTGGCGAATGCGCCCGGCCTCCGGATGGTCCGTTTCGATCATGGTGCCATTGGCCTCGACCTGCGGATGCATGTAGACCTGAGCGCGGGTCAGGACCGGCGCGCAGGGCACATCATGCGCGCTCAGGCGGCGCATCCAGTTTTCGGTCGTGTCTTTCAGCAACTCTTGCTGCGTCAGGTCCAGACGGGCGGGTTTGTTGTCCTCGCGCGCAGCCACAGTGGCAAAGCGTGGGTCCTCCAGCCAGTCGGGCCGGTTCACGGCGGCGGAAAGTCCCGCCCATGTGCTGTCGGTATGGGCCGAAACCGCCATCCAGCCGTCGGTGGTCTCGTAGATCAACTCGACAAAGCTCTGCGCCTCGGCGCCCTTGTCGGGCTCTGCTTCGTCGCCAACAAAGGTATAGCCCGCCATGTCCGAGCTCCACAGGAATGCCAGCACCGTGTCCAGCATCGAGACCCGCACATGGCACCCTTCTCCTGTCCGGGCACGCGACAGCAGCGCGGCAGTGATC
>Ga0209938_1001855_pt1 | contig 10273 bp, 6 predicted proteins | sample SalPonR2_C_D1_MG_FD_185708 | JGI IMG/M metagenome (GOLD analysis project Ga0209938, IMG submission 185708) | Salt pond soil microbial communities from South San Francisco under conditions of wetland restoration - Salt Pond MetaG R2_C_D1_MG... ... | reverse complement strand
AACCCGTTACGCGGGCCTGGCGGAACTCGGGCAGGCTGCAAGCCGCTATCGCACGGCAGTCTATGAACGCCAGGGATTCTCTGGCGGCGTGGAGCACCCGGCCGAGGCAATCCGGCGCATGCTGGACGACGCGCTGGTGGTGATCGATCGCAGCATAGCCACCAATCGACGTGCGGACGGCTTGTTCCATGCCTACAACCTGATGCACCGCAGCGGCAACGCCATCGAAACGGAGAAGCTGTATCCGATGCTGGAGGGACAGGTTGCCGTGCTCAGCTCGGGGGCGATTGCGCCCGCGGAGGCCATCCTCATGCTGGAAGCCCTGTTCGGCAGCGAAGTCTATCGCCCCGACCAGCACAGTTTCATGCTGTACCCGGATCGGGCGCTGCCGTCTTTCCTCGAAAAAAACAGGATCAGCGACGACCAGGTGGCGGCCGTGCCTTTCATCGCGCGCATGCTCGAGCGGGGCGACGAGCGCATCGTGCTGCGGGATGCCGAAGGGAGCCACCGATTCAGTGCCGAGTTCAGGAATGTGGCCGACCTGGATGCCGAACTCGATCACCTGGTCGCGGACTATGGCGACGAGGTGGAATCCGCGCGCCCGATGCTCACGGCGCTGTACGAGTCCGTCTTCAATCACAAGGCCTTCACCGGCCGGTCCGGCACCATGTTCGGTTTCGAGGGCCTCGGCTCCGTTTACTGGCACATGGTGGCGAAACTGTTGCTGGCAGCCCAGGAGAATTTTTTCGCGGCACTGGAACAGGACGCCGGCCACGAGGTCTGTGCGCGCCTGGGCCGACTCTATTACCGGATCCGTGAAGGAATCGGATTCAACAAGACGCCGGCCGAGTATGGCGCCTTCCCGACCGACCCCTATTCGCATACGCCCCGGCACGCCGGAGCGCGTCAGCCGGGCATGACGGGGCAGGTCAAGGAGGAGATCATCAGCCGTTTCGGCGAACTGGGCGTGCGTGTCGAGGCCGGCATCCTGAGCTTCGTGCCCGCACTGCTCCGCCCCGTGGAGTTCATCCCCGAGGAACGATCTTTTCGTCATCTGGATGTCGAGGGAAACTGGCAGGACCTGGCGCTTCCGCCGCGCGCCCTGGCCTTCAGCTTGTGCCAGACGCCGATCATCTACCGGCTTGATGATGCGCAACCGGCAACGTTGAAAGTCTTCAGGAAGGACGGCGGCCAGCAGGAGCTTGGCCGGATGTCCTTGTCCGCAGATGACAGTGCGGAACTTTTTCGCCGCAGCGGCGAGATTCGCCGGATCGAGGCGACATTCCCTGCGGCCGTGCTATTTGCCGAGCCGTCTCACTGAGGAATCCCATGTCGAATCAATATCAGCGAAAGCTTTCCCTGGCCGGTGTCGATGCTTCCCTGATGTCGCTGGAAGAGCTGGGGGCAACCGTGAGAACGATCCTCGAGAACGGGATTCACGGCATTTCATTCAGTCCCTACATGGAAAACCAGGCACCAGGAATGCAACTCCAGCCAGGCCCGATTCGCGAACGCCTCCGCACGATTCAGCCCTCGGTTCACTGGGTACGGACCTTTTCCTGCAAGGACGGAAACCAGCTGACGCCAGGGATTGCCGCGGAAGGCGGGTTGAAGACCATGGTCGGGGTGTGGCTGGACGAAGATCGCGCGGCCAACGAGATCGAGCTGGCCAACGCCATCGAGGTCGCCAGGGCCGGCCATGCAGATATCCTGGCGGTGGGCAACGAAGTCCTGTTGCGCGGCGAGCTTTCCGAGGACGAATTGCTGGAGTACCTTCGTCGGACCCGGGAAGCCGTTCCCGAGGTGCCGGTCGGCTATGTGGACGCCTACTTCAAGTTCGTGGATTACCCGCGCGTCACCGACGCCTGCGACGTGTTGCTGGCAAACTGCTACCCCTTCTGGGAAGGTTGCCCCGCGGAGTACGCTCTCCCTTATATGAAGGACATGTACCGGCGCGTCCAGGATATTGCGGGCGGCAAGCGGGTGGTCATCAGTGAAACGGGATGGCCGAACAAGGGCACGCCGACAGGCGGCGCAATTCCATCCGACCGTAACGCGATGAAATACTTCATCGACACTTTCCAGTGGGCCGAAGAAGACGGCATCGAAATATTCTATTTCTCCTCGTTTGACGAGGCCTGGAAAGTCGCGACGGAGGGCGATGTGGGCGCTTACTGGGGGCTTTGGGACTCGCATGGCAAACCCAAGTATTTTTGACGAGCGCCACCCGGCCGCGCTGGAGCCCTGACAGCTTGGACATCGAGCACGGCAACGCGATTTGTTATTCAGGCTACCGGCATGGCCAGAGCCCGGCGGAGGGCGTGTACCCGTCCTACGAGGAGATCCTCGAGGACCTGGTGATTCTCGCCCGGAACTGGAAATTCCTGCGGCTTTACGACTGCGGGCCGCATGCCGCGACGGTCCTGGACGTGATTCGCCGGGAAGCGCTGCCTTTCAAGGTGATGCTCGGACTCGACATGGCGGCCGAGATGAGCAACCCGCACTGCCCGTGGGGCGCCCAGTTCAGCGATGAGGAACTCGCGCGCAATCGCGCCGGCAACGAACGGGAAATCAGCCGCGCCGTGGAGCTGGCAAAGAGCTACGGAGACATCGTCTTTTCGCTGTCCGTCGGCAACGAAGCCAGCGTCGACTGGACGGACCACATGGTGCCCGTGAACCGCCTCATAGAGCATGTCCGGACCCTGAAGCGCCGGACGGACCATCCCGTCACATTCTGCGAAAACTACGTCCCCTGGACCTACAAGCTCGAGCCCCTGGCGGCGGAGCTGGATTTCATCTCCGTGCATACTTATCCCGCATGGGAGTACCGCACGATGGATGACGCGCTCGCCTACACCAAGCAGAACTATTACTCGGTCGTGGATCACTACCCGGACAAGCCCGTCATTATCACCGAGGCCGGGTGGACCACGGCCTCCAATGGCCGCGGCATCGAGCACTGGAACGCTTCGGAAGAACTGCAGCGGGACTACTATCGGCAGCTGATGGACTGGACAAGCACCGAGAAAATCCTCACTTTCGTGTTCGAAGCCTTCGACGAACCCTGGAAGGGCTCGCCCGACCCGCTGGAACCCGAAAAGCACTGGGGTCTTTTCACCGTCGAGCGACAGCCGAAACTCGTCATGCAAGAAGTTTATTCACAGTTCTTTTCGACAATGAACGGCTCCAGCGGGATTTCCTGACCATGTCCAATGCCACCATAGACGATGTCGCCCGGGTCGCCGGCGTATCGACCAAGACAGTGTCGAGAGTCGTCAACCGCGAGCCGAACGTTCGCCAGTCGACCCAGGCGAAAGTCGAGAAGGCCATCGCCGAGCTCAAGTACCGTCCCAACCAGTTCGCGCGCAACCTGGCGAGTCACCGCTCCCACCTGATCGGCCTGATCTACGACGATCCCAGCGCCTATGAAGTGCCGAGTGCCGGTTACGTGATGAGATTGCAGCAGGGAACGCTGCGCGCCTGCAGGGCGTCAAACTACGAACTTCTGATCCATCCCTGCCGCTATCGCAGCAAGGATGTGGTGGCCGAACTGGAGGCCCTGATCCGGCATATCCGCCCCACCGGCATCATCCTGGCCGCGCCGCTGTCCAACATGCCGCGCATTGTAGAGGCGATCGAAGCCAGCGGCACCCCGCTCGTGCGGTTATCCCCCGGGCGGGACGACGAGAAGCAGTTTTCGGTGGTCACCAACGACCGCGAGATTTGCGCGGAGATGACCCGTTATCTCGCCTCCCTCGGCCATCGTCGAATCGCATTCATCAAGGGACATCGACAGCACAAGGCCGTGGGCAACCGCTACCTGGGCTATATGGACGGGCTGCGTGAATGCGACCTTGAGCCCTCCGGTGAGCTGGTACAACAGGGCGACAACTCGCTTGGCGCCGGAGAAGAATGCGCGCGGCGGCTACTGCAGCTGGACGAGCCGCCGACAGCGATTTTCGCCGCCAATGACGACATGGCGGCAGGCGTGTTGCGGGTCGCCGCAAAGATGGGCGTCGATGTTCCCGGGCAGCTGTCCGTCGCCGGGTGTGACGACATCTCCCTCGCCCGTCAGATCCACCCGACCCTTACGACGATCAGGCAACCGCTCGCGGCCATGGCCGAGGCGGCGACACTGGCGCTGGTGGACGGTTCGAGGAAGGACCCGCCCCGCCGTGGAACGGCAGTCGTGCCCGGCCAGCTACGGATTCGCGAGTCAACGGGAGCCGCGCCCTCCCGCGCTTTATCCTCCGGCGGAACCTGAGCGCCCGCCCGGGCGATCTCAACGAAGGTAACGGATGCGATCGAGATAGACGGTCACAGGCGTGGCCCGCCCGCTCAGCGTGACCACGAAACCCGTCTTTAAGCTCGAGAGATCGGCCCCCTTCAGCGGTATCGTGTAGCGTCGCCACTCGCGGGTCAGCACGATGTCGTCCACCTTGCGGATGGCGGAGTCGGGATGCGCCTTGGCTTCGCCGAGCAGGCCGATGCCGAAGCTCACTGTCTCGCCGCCATATTCTCCCCGGGCCCACAACTCCAGCTCCCGGGCGCCGCGGAGATCGTAGCCCCCTTCCTGGTCGCCCCAGTTGTTCGGCGGATGCTGCCAGGCGACGCCCGCCCAGCCGTAAGGTTTCTCGAGGCGCAGTCGGATGCTGTGCGCGCCCTCGTGAACCTTGTCGGCGTGCTCGCCGTCCAGCACCAGGTGATCAATGTCGCCCATCCAGCCGGACGGTACCCAGGGCATCCCGGAGAAGCCGTCCTCGTATACCGGGAACGGCAGCGGCGTGCGCGGCTCGCCTTCCACGAGCAGCGGGACGTTCGCGGTGGCCGCATGGCCGGCCTGGTCATAGGCATACAGGAACAGCCGATAGGGTCCCGGCTGTTCGGGCATGCGCAGCCTCGCCCCCTCGATGTCTCCCGACTCGACGGCGCCCTCGATCGCGGGCATACCCGGCCGGAAATCGCCGCCTGTCAGGTACTCGGAAGAATCCGGTCGCAATTCCCAGCGGGCGCGGATTTCTCCACCCTCGGGGTCCTCGACCGAAGCAAGGACCTCAAGGGTGGCCCCCGGTTGTACCCGCGCGGGGCCGGCAATCTCCAGCGGCGCCGCCCGCGGCGCGAGGTCGTCGGGCGGCTCCCCCGACCAGATCTCCGTCATGACATCGACGGCCGCCGTCTTCGCGCCGTCCTCGAGGAACATGCCGAACCAGGTCCCGGTGGCCTCCATCTTGTGACCCCAAAGGAAAGCATAGCCGCCCAGCGCCAGGCCGGGCGCCGCAGCGATGCCCTCCTCCCAGGTCTCACGGTAGGACGCCGCCTTCCCGGCGCTGGTCTGCTCCAGGGGAGCGCCCCACTCGGTGACGGGCATCTCCCAGGGACCGGCGGGGCCGAATTCGGTCAGCACGAAAGGCTTCGTGGCACCGCCGTCGCGAAGCAGGCCCGGTACAAGCGGCGCGCCGCCGTAGGCGTTGACGCCATGGATGTCGATGGCGGGACTGCGGCGATGTACCCAGTCGATGCGCTCGCCGTGGACGAAAGTCGTGACCGTCATCGTCGGATGATGAGGATCCAGCCGCTTGACCATGGCGGCAATGTCGTTCACCGCCTTCCAGACGGCCGGATTGTCGCCCTGGTCGAAACCTTCCATCTCGTTGCCGATGCCCCACAACAGGACGGCCGGGTGGTCCTTGTAGCGAAGCACGGTGCGGCGTGCTCGTTCCCGCTGCGCGTTCACCTGTTCCGGATCATCGTAGTCGAAGCCGTGTCGCTCGTGGCCCAGCCAGATACCGACGGTCACCGTGAGTCCGAGCGCATGTGCCTCGTCGAGCAGTGGCTCGAGATTCTCGGCGCCCCAGGTGCGCACGGAGTTGGCGCCGGCCGCCGCCAGCAATTCCAGCGAGTGGTCCCCGCCGGCGCCGCGGATAAAGTAGGCTTCGCCGCCGCGAAGCAGTTCCCAGCCTTGCTCTGTCTGTCGCAATTCGACCGGAACCGCTTCCGCCATGACCGGCTTCCATAAAAGGAAAGGCCCCGCGACCAGCAGGGCCTTTATGAGGGTTGCTCCGCGCACCTGGTGCCCCGCTCAGCCCCCGTTGACCGACACTACGCCGTCGTTGAAAAGAGGCGGCGTGGCAGGCTGATAGGAATAACCCCAGTCGAGCAGAACCTCCAGCACGAGGATCGGGGCGCCCGGCACCAGCCGCCGGAAGCCGGTCGCTTCAGTCCGGTAGAGAGCATCAGCCGTGAGTTCGTTCAGCGGAACGGAAAACGGGACGGGCTCGCCGTCCGGGCTGGCGGCCGGGCAGCATGTGAACACCGTGACCGAGCTGAAGAAGTTGTCCAGCACGGAGCGGTACGCCTTGAGGGCCTGCTCACGGACCAGTTCATCCGTCGAGATCGCGTTGCTGTTTGCGTCGTATAACTCGTGCAGTGCCAGCGCGGTGTAATACTGGTTCTCGCCGGAAGGCCGCTGCGCCAGTGCAGTCGCCCAGAAGTAGAAGCGCGCCTTCGCGCCTGACGGCCCGGGCGGGAGGGAGTTGAACAAGTCGAACTTATTGTCGGCTTCCGGGTTGTTGATGTCGAACTCGATGATGGTCGTGGTCGCGAACGGATTCTCCGGGTCCTCCAGGACGCAGGTCTCCGGGTGGACACCGACGTCCTCGCAATAGAGATCCAGGACCACGTCCGTCGGCAGGACGATGGAATTGATCAGCTCGCCATCACTCTCGTCACGCTCGCCGCTGCAGCCGGCAGAAGCCAGCGCCGCCGAACCCAGCAGGGCGAGAAGCAGGTGCTTGCCGCAAGCCGGCCTGGCATGTTGTCGATTCAGTTCTCTCATTCCAATATTACCTCGGCTGTGCATGCACTTCGCTAGAACTGATAGATGAAATAGACGTTGACGCTGAAGATGTAATCGCTGCCCGGGTACTCTTCCTCGGCCTCCGAGTCTTCACCGAAGGAACGGTACAGCGCGCGGACACCGATCTTGGTCGCGTGCTCTTCAGACAACCGGTCCGCGACCGCCGTAAAGCCCGGCCCGAGCAGGTAGGAGTAATCCAGCTCGACCTGTTCCGGGAACGTGATGTTGAACTGGCGGTAGAAGTCGTAAGGGCCCCAGCGGTCCTTCATGAAATAGCCGGACAGCGTGTGCTTGCCGCCCCAGATGGCCTTGCCGTGCAGTTCCCAGAAGTCGCGAGTCCCGCCGTTCGGGCTGCCCGTGGACTGCTGGAAACCCCGGATTCCCTTCAAGATCAGCTTGGTCCGGTTTCTCGTGTTGAAGGTCATTCGGCTCGAGACTGTCCAGACATCCTCGGCTGGCAAGCCCTCGCCGAATGCCGCGTTGGAGTCGGTGGGCGCGAAGAAGAAGCGGTACGAATCCGTGCGGGTCGGGAACTCCGTGTAGGTGCCGCCGAAATCGATCGCGAACGGCGCGTCCTCCCGCCACTCGTTGTCCCAGTCATAGTAAGGCGTTGCACCGGTGGGATCCCAGGTGAAGTAGATCTCGGCCGAGCGCGCCTCGCGGTTGCCCAGCACGGCGAACGGATCGGTGTCACGGTTACGCGGATTCGTGCCCGGAGACAGGATGCCGTCTACGATCTCCGGCTCGACGAGCGGGTTGGCGTGAACCAGGTTGTCCCGGTACATCAGGCGCGGGAAGACCATGAAATTCCCGAAGAACATCTGCATGCCGGCCTCGTACTCCTGCTTGTTGCCGAGGCCGGAGTAAGGGAGGTTGCTGGGATCCAGGACGCCGTAGACCCGGTGGTGCTGGCCGCCGTCCGCGACCAGTCCGGCATAGTGGGCCGACAGGTAGGTGCGCGTGCCCAGCAGCGGGAAGGTGACCTTGGTCTTGAAGCCGAGGGTATCTTCCCAGTCGATCTCGTCCAGATAGACGTCCCCGCCCGCATAGCGATCGAAGGTTTCGCCGACTTTTTCGGTCGCCGACATGATCCCGCCAAATTCGAGTTCCCAGCCATTCAGGAACTCCTTCTTGCCGTAGATCGTCGTCTGCCGGGACTGGCGCTCGGTCTGCCCGGCGCCGCCGACGGAGCGGCCCAGGCGCGCGACGTCCTCGGAGTGGATGAACGTCCAGTCCATATCCGCGAGGCGGAAGTCATATTTGACGACCGCTTTCGGGTTGGCGCCCCAGTAGACTTCGGGGCCGAACAGTAAGGTCAAGCCGTCCCAGTTGCCCTTGCCCTGGATCTCGACGCCGGAAGGCGCGCTGGCGTCCCAGACGTCGATGCCCGAAATGTCCGTCGCCTCCCGGACCAGGCCGAAGAAATCGCCTTCATAGCCCCAGTGGAAGCGCGGCGTGTGGTAGAAGGCTTCCAGGTCGAAGTTCTCGCCCTCGTACTCCGCACTGAAGTCATAGATTTCTACGCGCCGGCCGTCGTCGATCCTGACCGGAGTGACAGGGATGCCCTCGATCTCCTCCGTGGCCACCTGGATTTCGCGCTCCAGTCCCCGGTCACCGTAACTGAACTCCAGCGGGCGCTTGTCGGCGACGTCGCCGAGAACGTTGATCGTGAACTGGCCGTTCAGCCTGGAGTTCGGCTCGAAAGCGAAATCCAGGAACACCATCTGGCCGTCGCTGAACTCGATGGCGTTTTCCCCGTCTTCCTCGATGCGCTGGTCCTCGCCGCGCGCCACGAATTCCGCCTGCAACCTGCCGCCCGTAAACCTGAGCGTGCGGTTAGCCTCGTTGACCTCGGCCTTGACCCGGCGGACATCGCCCCTCAGTTCGTAGTAGTCCAGGTCCATGGTGGCGAACATCGAGTTGATCTCGCTCCGGGAGGCCTCGTAGGGATCCAGCGAGAAGACCTCTTTCATCACGTCGTAGGCCATGCGCGGAATCGCCTGGTACACGCCCTCGGCATTCGGCAGGCCGAGCGCCGTGATGCCGAACCACTCCTCGTTCATGTTGTTGCCGTCGGGAGTCCAGTCGAACAGGTACGCCTGGTTGGACCAAGAGGCGTTGGTGTCCTGGATGTCGAGGTTCTCCGTCTGCAGGTATTTCCACCACTCGTCGCGCCACTCGAAGATGTAACCGCCGATCGAGTTACCCTCCTCGCCGTTGCCGTAGGCCTTGTTGTACATCTCCTGCCACTGCTCCTTCAGGATCAGGGCCTGGGCTGCCTGGTCCTCCTGGAAGGTGCGGGCATTGAAGGCATCGCTGCCGAACTCGAAGAACACGACCGGCAGATCGAGTTTCTCGTCGACACGCTGCCACAGGTCCGTGAAACTCGTGCCGCGGTAGACGTTGCTGCCGAGGATATCGAGCGACGGGACGAGCTCCGCGATCAGGTCGATGTACTGGATGTCCCCGTTCACGATGCTGAACGGGTGATTCGGGGCGATCTCCTTGCCCGCGGAGATGACCTCTTCGTACAGGCTGTAGAGGTAGCGCGCCTTGGCCGTATTCTGCTCACCCTCGGGCAGGTTCTCGATCTCGAAGCTCGACCAGGACAGGCCGTAGTTGCTCTCGTTGCCGAATGCGAACATCAGGACGCCGGGAGTCGCCTTGTACTGGCGCACGACCTCCTGCATGTCCCGCTTCAGAACCTCCCGGGTGAGCGGATCGGAGTAATCGGTGAACGGCACCCACTGGCCGTCGACGGTATAGCCGTAGCGACCCATCAGCGGATTGACGACGCTCATGATGCCGTGTTCGCGGTAGATGTATTCCACCCACCTGGGCGGGATCGTGGTGAAGCTGCGGATGGTGTTCACGCCCATCTTCTTCATCAGGCCGAACTCGTAGTCGAGCACCTTGCGGATAAAGTCGTCGGATTCGTTGAACAGGCCGTAGGTGTAGTTCTGGCCGCGCGGCGAGTAGCCCCAGACGACGCCCTTGACGTAAAAGTCCTCGCCGTCGACCTTGAGCTTCCAGCCCTTCTCGTCCTTGTAGGTCTCGACCTTGTTCACCTGCGCGTAAGTCACGTCCGGCGCTGCAAAGATCAGCACGGCGGCCAGCAGGCTGCCGATGAAGGCCATACGATTGGAGAAGCTCGATTTCGCCATTGCGACTACTCTTTCTTGAGGTTTGACTTCTTGGTGAAGTTCGATCCGGGTGATTTTCTCTGCCGGCTTCGCCATCAGTTGGCCACGATAGAGACGTTGTCGATATAAATGTCCGAGACGCATCCGGCAACGGCTCCGCAGATCGCCGTAAACTGCAGCGTCACGCCGCCACTGACATCGGGCCCGGTGGTAATTGTCAGCGGACCCACGGTCGTCCAGTCCGACGGGAAGCCGGCGCCGCTGAGAATCTGGT
>Ga0209938_1001853_pt1 | contig 10289 bp, 7 predicted proteins | sample SalPonR2_C_D1_MG_FD_185708 | JGI IMG/M metagenome (GOLD analysis project Ga0209938, IMG submission 185708) | Salt pond soil microbial communities from South San Francisco under conditions of wetland restoration - Salt Pond MetaG R2_C_D1_MG... ... | reverse complement strand
AATCGTGGTGATACCACAAACTCGTAGTTATCAGGGTCTTCTTTTTCCATTACCCCCTTCAATGTTGTATAGTGCTCATACCACACCGCATCGCGCGGTTGATAATCTCCTACTGTCCCGTAAGTAATGCGCATGGTCGAATTCGCATTGGGATAGAAATCTTTTTCCGGATGCATTTCAATGCGGCCTTTGAGGTATAACCTGCCTCCCTGATTTATTTTTTCGCCGTATGACATCATGGTACCGCGAAGCTCTCCAAACTTATCGAAAAATGTTGTCACAGCCTCGAATGTAGGATCCTTTTCAAGCTTTCTGAGAGAAGGATCATCCAGAAATTCCATGTAGCGCTCCTCATCAACGATCATCGACTTCCTGAAATACTTATCTACATATCTGTCCACATTACCCCTGTACTTATCATTCACCTCTTTAATAAATTCTGGCTGGTATTGCTCATCCACATTCTCAAGGAATAGCTTCACCATGGCTTTCATCACCTTTTTATCTGTAGGCGCATTGTAGTCTTTATAAAAATCTTCTGCCTGCGCTTTCAAAGATTCAACAACAGCGTCAACACTTTCAATGTCAGGTTCATCGGCACTAAGTACCACTTGCAGCTCTCTTAGTCCAAAGCCTGCATTTACCGACTCCATACCCAGGTATATACACTCGAGCATATACTGCCAAACCTTCTCATACTCCATGCTTTCAGCCACACCTTCCTGGATCAGGTCAAGTGCACCACCATATTCCTGTTCGCGTGCAGGATCCTCTGCAATCCAGTTTCTGAATGCTTCCTCTTCCGCCTGCTTCTTGGCAACCACATTCAGGTTTCTGAGCCCCTGAGACTGACCTATGGAATATTTCCAGTAATTACTTGATCTTGAATACTTAGAAGCGTACTGGATACGCACCTTTGGATCAGCCTGCATATCCTCCATCATCAGTTCTTGTTTTACACCACGGATCTTAATCCTGGAAGGATGATCTATATCGAGCAGCCTTTGAGCTTCCCACGATGTCATGTACCGTTGTGTACTCCCCGGAAAGCCCAATACCATAGCAAAATCCTCCTTTTCATATCCCTTTAAAGACACAGGCAGAAAATGTTTTGATTTCAGCGGGATATTCTCCTCACTGTATTCGGCAGGTTTTCCATCAGGACCTGTATATACTCTGAACATGGCAAAATCGCCGGTATGACGGGGCCACATCCAGTTATCAGTATCAGCACCGAATTTTCCAATCGACTCTGGTGGCGCACCTACCAGGCGTACATCCAGGTAAGTTTCCAACACAAACAGGAAATAGCGATTCCCCTTAAACATTGGACGCACCTGCGCTTCATAATGTGTTCCATCGGTAGCTTCATCCGAAATTTCAGCTGCAACTTTCCGCACAGCAGCAAGACGTTCATCGGGCGACATGTCATCATTCACTCCTGCGAGCACCCTGTCAGTTACCTCTTCCATCCTTACCAGGAAAGAAATAGATTTTCCTTCATTGGGTAATTCCTCATCGCGCGACATTGCCCAGAATCCATCTTTCAGGTAATCATTCTCCAGGCTACTGTGGAACTGAATTTCACCATAACCACAATGATGGTTGGTCAATAATAATCCATCGGGCGATACCAGTTCTGCAGTACAACTCCCGTAATCCAACGCCCCCACAGCATCTTTAAGACTTGCATTATTTACACTGTAAATCTGCTCTGCAGTCAATTCAAGTCCAAGCTCGGTCATTTCATCCATGTTTACCTGCTGAATCAGGCTTAAGAGCCACATTCCCTCATCAGCACGCACCTTCGCTTGCAATGACAAAAGAAGGGCGATGGAAATCAATAAAATCTTTCTCATATTTAAAAATTTAGTTTAATGTGTGCAATGCACTTATACATTAATTTAACGGAATTGTTCGGGTTAAGGTTTTGTGTTAAGCAAATACAAATATTGTAAAAAATGATGAAAATCATGCACATTCCTGCTGTATAATATTAAAACGATATCTCCAGTTGATTATCAAGCAACCTGAATGATTTCCGGTGAAGCGGACTAATGCCTGCATGTTCAATGGCCTGCCTGTGCTTCCTTGTAGGGTATCCCTTATTGTTTTTCCAGTCGTAGACAGGGTACAGCCGATCTGCCTCCTCCATATATTCGTCGCGATAAGTTTTTGCGAGCACCGATGCAGCCGCAATAGAAAGATAAAGCCCGTCTCCGCCCACGAAACATTTATATTCCATATTACCATAGGTCTTAAACCTGTTTCCATCGACAAGTATCATCTGCGGTTTTTTGTTTAGTTTATCGAGGGAACGGTGCATGGCAAGGATAGAGGCATTGAGGATATTGAGTTCGTCAATTTCAGCGGGAGGGACAGCCACCACGGCATATTCGAGGGCCAGTTTTTCAATTAGAGGACGAAGCTTATTTCGCCGTGCATGACTAAGTTTTTTTGAATCATCAAGAAGACTAAGGGATTGTTTTTGTTCATCTGAAAAGTTGGGGGGCAGGATAACGGCAGCGGCAAAAACCGGACCTGCAAGACAGCCTCGTCCGGCCTCATCGCAGCCTGCTTCAAGTATGCCTTCCCTGTAAAACGGCTTAAGCATGTTCCGCTAATACCTTTTCAATGGTTTTCCACAGCTCATGGGCAGTATTATCCCAGCTGTATAATTTGCGACGCTCCCTGCCTTTCTCGATGAGGCTCTCCCTTAAGTTTTCTTCCCGCACAATGCGAATCATACCATCCCTGATCTTACCCGGACTTTCGGGGGCAGCATAGATTGCCGCATCACCTGCAATTTCGGGCAGACTGGTCACATCGGAAGCGAGAATAGGCACTTCGCAATTCATTGCTTCAACAAGGGGAATTCCAAAACCTTCAAAATAAGGGACGAAAGAGAGGGCCCAGGCTGAAGCCATCACATCATTCAGGTCGCTCGGCGACAATCGTCCGGTAAATACGACATCATCTTTATGCTTCATCTGCTCTAGCTGCAACTCCATGGCTTTATTCAGGAAAAATTTCTTGCCCACAATCACCAACTTAAAAGCCCCTTTATACTCATCCTTGAATAAATCAAACGCTCGGAGCAGGTTAACAATATTCTTCCGTGGGTGAATATTTCCCACAAAAATAAAATAGGGCGCTCCCCCTGTATATTGCGATTTGATTTCTTCCTGCCGCGATTCAGGGATAGGGAAAAACTGACGGCTGGCACCATTGTATACAAGGTCAATTTTTTGCTCATCTACGTTGTAAGTATTGATAATATCCCTTCGGGAATACTCTGATACAGTGGCCAAACGAGTAGCCTTACGGGCAAATCGGGGGTAAAAATAGCGATGATATAACCTGGTTAATAATGGAAGGTCTTTCGGCCGGTGTTCAAAATTTATGTCATGCATCACCAGACAAGAAGGGATTTTGCTGCGCAAGCTTAAAAAACCATCTGTAGAAAGGAACAGGTCTGCATTGAGCTTTTTTAACTTAGCGGGGAGCAATAGTTCAAACCAAATAGACCACAGTATTGGGTGACGTGTAGGTGGTTTTAAAATAACAGGAACAACATTGTCGGCAAAAATAACTTTGTAGCTGTAGTTCCTGTCGAAAATAAAATAAAATGTATGCTCCGGATGATCAGCAACTATTCTTCGCAGGGTTTCGTATGTAAACCAACCTATACCATCAAGCTTTCCGGGCATTAACAGGCGGGTATTCACCGCTATATGCATAACTATTAATATTCTTTAAATAAAAACCAGACAGCACAAGCTCGTTAGTACCGCCGGCTATTGGCTGTGCCTGTCATGAAACGAGCTTGCAAGCACAAATTATGCGGCGAACTTATTACATTTGTCGGGAAATAAAAAATATATTTGGGCTACAATTGAGTTTCGACCGGGAGAAAATGAAGTAAATTCAACCCTTCTTCTGGTCTGCCGCGACAAAACGCAAAGAATAATATACATGTGAAAAAGAAATTTCTATCTAACCTGGCATTATTGATCATCCTGAATATCCTGATAAAACCATTCTGGTTTTTTGGGATAGAGGTCGCTGTTCAAAACAGAGTGGGTGAAGCAATGTATGGGTTTTATTTCTCGCTTTTCAATTTCGCATTTATCATGAACATCCTGCTTGACCTGGGAATTACAAACTATAACAACCGGGCTGTGGCAAGAGACCATTCAATTCTCACCCGTCAGTTATCACAGATCATTCCTCTGAAATTCTTATTAAGCATCGTATATGCATTGGTAGTTTTTATTACTGCTTTTGCTGTGGGTTATTCTCAATTGCAAATGAAGCTGCTTTTGATACTTGTACTTAATCAATTTATATCATCATTTATTCTTTACCTGCGATCAAATATTAGTGGGATTCAAAAATTCAGAACCGATAGCCTTATTTCAGTACTTGACCGGACACTGATGATCATAATGAATAGCATCCTGCTATGGACTGGAATAACCGGAGGTAATTATAAAATAGAATGGTTTGTCTACACACAAACTGCGTCATATTTATTAACTGCCACCATTGTTTTTGCAGTAATCAGATTCTACTCCGGGAAACTTCGGTTTTCGTTTAATCCCAATGCCTTTAAAAAAATACTGAAACAAAGCTACCCGTTCGCCTTGCTCATACTTCTAATGTCATTTTTTAACCGCGTGGATTCTGTGATGATTGAACGCCTGTTACCCGACGGCAAAGAGCAAGCCGGTATTTATGCCCAATCATTCAGGGTGCTGGATGCGTTTTCACAGTTTTCTCTCCTATTCGCAGGTCTGTTGCTTCCAATGTTTAGCAAAATGCTTAAAGGGAAAGAAAAAACGGACGATCTGGTTTATATGGCATCTTCAATCCTGCTGGCAATTTCGTTAGGGGTCGCTGTGGCCGGGGCTTTTTTCAACAATGATATTATATTCCTCATGTATGGCCACACGGCAGCAGTATCACCAAAAATATTCAGCATACTGATGAATGGTTTTGTTTTTATTTCCATCGGATATGTATATGGTACACTCCTTACTGCCAACAACAGCCTTAAACATTTAAATATACTTGCCTCAATAACCGTTGGGATCAACATTACCCTTAATTTATTGTTAATACCCCGCTACCAGGCCATCGGTGCGGCAATTGCCAGCATTACATCTCAGGGTTTTTATGCCATTGCTCAGGTATTTCTTGCTCACAAGTTATTACATATTAAGCTGCAAACCGACTTTTATATCAGACTGTTGGTTTATATTGCTGGTGCTTCACTAACTGGATGGATATTAAAAGTAAACCTGTCATGGGGCTATGCTATATTATTATTTGTATTAACATGCATTATCCTCGCCATCGCTACCCGCATAATCAAACCAAAAGAGCTGGCTGCAGCATTCCGCGAAGAATAATCAATCATTGTCCATAAAAATCCGATTGCTCACGGATTATCTTCATCTCTTTAAATCTTTGTTTAAGTAATTAAATTATAATTAGTTAAGATTATTTTTATGCTTCTGGTTATAGTTGCCTCACTCATTATTATTTTTAGCGGTGTTCAGGCCCCTACGCTAAAGCCTCGGCGACAGCGTGCGAACCGAGCGAAGCGAGCTCGCGAGTACCGTTAAAATAAATTTCTGCACGAGCAACCTCATCATATTATCTGTCTGGATTCAAGGCACATTTAATGATGTCCTTTTGTATTTGCTCCGTTATAACCCTTATTCAATGATGAGGGATTCATTCACGCATTTACTCTATTTTTTTTATAGCTAATATTTTTATATACCTGTTTTTTTGTTTGTTATTACTTTTTTATAGTTTTTTTTAAACTACTTTATTTTTTTAAATATAATGTATGTTAGAATCTTGTTAATTGTTTACATCCTCGAAGTGGCAGGCTTCTGGAAACTATCCATATTTTTGAGTAACCAAATCGCATTAAATTGGAAACAAAAGGTAAGCGTAACGAGCAGCTATTAAGAACGAAGAAAACATATCTTTCATTCAACGCCCGTGAGCGGGAAGCCATTGATTTGTATTGTCAGAAATACAAAATCAAAAATCGTGCGAAATTTATGCGCGAAACCATACTCACAGAAGTATTAAAACGGTTTGATGAAGATTATCCCACATTGTTTTAATTTTAAAAACCAAATCTGTTTTAATAATAAGCATCCAGGCAAATAATCAATTATGCTGGTATATGCATTCATTAGTTAAATCAATCAAACCGGTTTAAACATGGACCGAACAGAGCTGCTTCAAAACAATTCGCTACTTCTGGAGTTATTTAAAAATTCAGAAGCTGCGACTTTATTACTTAATGTATCAGGTGAAATAGTATTAGTCAATGACCGGCTGGTACAGTTAACAGGATTCACTAAAGAAGAGATCGAAGGCCAAAAACACTGGAAAGATATTATCATTGCAAGGGATATAGATGCCATGACTGGCTTTCTCAGTATTTTAAAGGTGGAGCCTGACGAAGAACCTGAAAAGCTTGAAGTGGCTTTTCTTGATAAAAATGATGCTGAAAAGCATTGCTATCTTAAAGGTAAATACTTAAAAGAATTTGATATCATCGTCCTATCAGTAGTGGATATCACAGATCAGAAGCAGACTGAGCGAAAACTGGCAGCTGCAAAAGAATCTGCTGAAAATTCTGAGCGGATAAAGACAGCCTTCCTGGCCAATATGTCACACGAGATCAGGACACCCATAAACAGCATCATTGGGTTTGCTGATTTATTAAAGCTGGCAGACTTGTCTGAAGAAAAAAAGCGGTTGTATCTTGACCAGGTCGTGAATGGCAGCAATGACCTTTTATTACTTATTGAAAAGATCATTGCCGTATCCAGGCTTGATGCCGGACATGTAAGAATTTCGAACCGTGAATTCAAACTAAACAAAAAGCTTAAAGATCTGTATGATCGTTATTCTGAAGATCTTCTCCAAAGGGGGAAAAGCGAAATCGAACTTGTTTTCAACCCAGCCAATGAAGACGATGAATTCATCATCAACGGTGATCCTATCAGAATCCTGGAAGTCATGTCAAATTTGATAGAAAATGCCATCAAATTTACCGAAAGAGGAAGGGTCGAATTTGGCTATTATCATATGTCAGATAAAAATAACGGCCAGGTTGAAGAGTCCCTGTTGTTTTTCGTGAAAGACTCAGGGAGTGGAATTGAGAAGAAAAAGAAAAACGTTATTTTTGATCGCTTTGTCAAAGTCATTGAAAAGGAAGAATCCATTTATAAAGGTGCCGGACTTGGATTATCAATATGCAAAGCTGTAGTTGAATTATGGGGAGGAAGTATCTGGGTTGAATCAACCAAAGAAAAAGGTTCACGGTTCTTTTTTAGCTATCCCCTTGCTGCAATGAAAAATAAACATATCTCCAGGACTGGTGATGAACTAAAACAGTCATTGGAAATGGATTGGTCGGATAAAGAAATTCTGATTGCAGAAGATGTTGAATCAAATTATTTCTATGTTAAGGAATTACTGGCATCTACCAATGTGAAAATCCTACGTGCACGTGATGGCGCAGAAGCAGTAGATTTATTTAAGAAAACGCCTGACCTCGATCTGGTTATAATGGATATCCTGATGCCCGGAATGGATGGTTATGAAGCAACCACCATAATAAGAAAAATAAGTCCCGATATCCCGGTTATTGCACAGTCAGCTTTCACGTTTGAGGGTGAAATGCAAAATGGCTTATATGCTGGCTGCTTTAATGATTACATCATGAAACCCTACACACGCAAAGTCCTTTTAGCAGTGATGAAAAAATACTTTGCATCCGATACAATACACGATTGAACAATATAAAAGGCCGCATCGACCTGAACATGTAACTACTGCTGTCCAAGGCATTCATTTTTGCCGGATTTTACGGCCAGACCATAATAATTGTCCGACAATACAGTCGAGGTGTCTTAATCATGAAGTTCGAGCACTGCATTATACTTGTTCTCAGACTTTATTAACAGACCCCCTGTTAAATTATTTCCAGGGAATAAATAATAGCCTCCAACTGCCGTACTTTAATACGTTTTTTCTGGTTGGGGTAATAAACATAACCCTCAACGGTAACAATTCTGTTTCGGGTTGAATCGAATACTGAATGACTGACAAACGGACCTCCCATATAGCCATTTTCAAGCTCCCACAAACCCCGTATCTCAACGAGATCCATCTCTCTTTTCCGTATATCATAAATTACAGGAGGATAAGCATCGGATGTTGTCATATAGGATCCTTCTCTGGGGCCTTTTACATATTTCTTTGAAAACGCATTGCGTTGCAGCAAAAGCGCACCTGATTGCAGTCCGGCCTTATCCGTTGCCGTATATTCATAAACATGCAAAATTTGTGAAAAATCAGGTGTCTCAATGGAAACAGAACTATAGTTGTCTTTAGAAACATCAATATTATATCCACGTGGTATGGCAAGCCTGATATGATGATTCTCAGCCATCATCTGCTGAATTTCCAGGTCTTTAGTTTCATTATAACTTTCAGTCAAACGGCTGCGGTCATACTGAATGAAAAAATTCTGAATGCGTTCTGCATTTTGAGAAATTAATTGTCCCAGTTCTTCCAGACTGGTTGCTTCAATCTGAGCAAGAATCTGCGGTTTTGCCCATACATTCTTCCGGAATGTAACCTCCGATTCCTCTGCTCGCTCTTTGATTGTGACTAAAACAATTGACCGGTGAAACTTAAACATATTGTCCAACGATGCACTGGTAATCTGTGTAACATCGAATAAGGGCTCACTCTGGGGTAATGCGGGGAATTCCTCCTTCAGAATATCCTTAAGCGCATCCCCAACCTTACTTTCCCAAATATAATCCTCCATAACAACCAATACTTCACCAGCACCGCCGGTTACATTAGGCATTACTCTGCTGCTATTCCCTGTCTGTACAGTTGTATCACATGATGACAAAACCAGGAGAAGCATTAATATCTTTGTAAAAATTTTCATATCAATCAATCTTCGTTTAAGCTATATTTAAATGATAAGCGGGTTATATATTTAATATTATCTTCTGGTAATTACTCGTATTACATCGTCGTCATCATGCGCTTCGTTACGGTTGTTACATCACCCTTCATATATCGCTCTACAATCTTTAAAATCCTGACTCGTAAACGCGATTCATTTCTAAAACGCATTAATATGGCAGTTTGTTATATAAAAAAACCTGTCTCAACTGAAACAGGTTTAAATTAATTCGTTTTAGTTATCACTCATCTGCCTTGTCAATCTTTTTTTTTTCGGGTTCTTCCTCTGCCCCTTCGGCATCATCATCTTTAGTTGCATTTTTGAATTCTTTCATTCCCTGTCCGATACCTCTCATCATCTCAGGAATCTTCCTGCCACCAAAAAGTAAAAGGATTAAAACAACTATCAGTATAATTTGCCATGGACCAACCATTCCTAAAAACACAAACGCTTCCATAATTAATGTTTATTTATTCAATACAAAATTAACTAATTATTTGAACCACAAAAATCCTTATACACTTAACAACAAAACATAACTGCATTTTTTTTGCCTGTCAATAAACCCAAAATAACCAAACCAATAGTTTCACGCTTAACAAACCAGTACTATTTATTAAACAGGCCTATGACATCATTCAAATTGGCATAAAGCAGCAGCGCCATCAGGATAACGATTCCAAAAATCTGAGCATACTCCATAAACTTATCACCCGGTTTTCTGCCACTGATCATTTCATACAACAAGAACATTACATGTCCGCCGTCAAGTGCGGGTATCGGTAATAAGTTCATGATTGCTAGCATAATAGACAGAAATGCTGTCAGATTCCAAAAACTTTCCCAGTCCCATTTTGCCGGAAAAATACTTCCAATAGTGATAAAACCACCCAGGCTTTCATGGGCTTTATATTTCTTTGGTTTAAATAATTTCTCCAGACTTTTCAAATAGTTGGTTGCCGTTTCCTTCCCTTTCTTTAGTCCTTGCGGTATTGCTTCCAGCAGTCCGTATTTAATCTCAACCTCATCATAAATACTGAGTATATAGTCCAGATCCTGTCTGGGAGCAACGCCAATCAAGCCATCATCGCCAACAACCATCTCAAAAGACATCCGGTTACCATCCCTTAGAACCTCAACATTAATTCTATCACCTGCAGCTCCGTCCATCCCGGATTTAAATTCATCCCAGAACATAATCTCTTCCCCATTCAGACTAACCACCTTGTCACCAGGCTTTATACCTGCTTTATTAGCAGGTTTG
>Ga0209938_1001851_pt1 | contig 10293 bp, 10 predicted proteins | sample SalPonR2_C_D1_MG_FD_185708 | JGI IMG/M metagenome (GOLD analysis project Ga0209938, IMG submission 185708) | Salt pond soil microbial communities from South San Francisco under conditions of wetland restoration - Salt Pond MetaG R2_C_D1_MG... ... | reverse complement strand
AGGCCAGCGGGAGCTCACCGCGTGAGCGGGTGCCGGAGCTCGCCTCGGGATCGCGAAAATTGGTAATCGCGGCAAACCGGCCGCTGCGCCCGACCGCCATCCATGTGCCGCCGGCCTGCTCGTCGCGACCGGCCAGCGGCCCTGCCGGCCACGCCCACCAGCCGAGCGCCCGTGTCGGCCGGGCGTGGAATTCGTCGCGGTTGGCGGCCATGATCAGCGGCTGTTGGGCATCGGGCTGCCAGCGGAATGCGATCAGGCACATTGGTTCCATACCGTCGTGGGTGCGATTCGAGTTTACCCGGCCAGGCCCACCTTGTTCAGCGCCGTGCCGTAGCGGGCGGCTTTCAGTTTCGAATTTGACTTCTAACTTCTAACTTCAAAATCATTTCGCGGGGTGAAATGGGTTTGAAGTTAACTTCGGAAGCCGCCGCACCTGGTCAAGATGCCCTCATCAGCGCGACGAATTCACCCTAATCCGGTGTAGGCTGTAGGCATGCTCAAACCAGAAACTGACATGGCGACTTCTCCTGATCGTTACGGTGCCTGGCCGATCGCGATCGCGCTGGTGATCGCCAGTGTTTTCCTGAGCTATGCGATCGGCGAGTTCGGTGCGCCGGACCGCTTCGTCGAGGTCAAGGGCCTGGCCGAACGCGAAGTCGCCGCAGACCTGGCGATCTGGCCGATCGGCTACAGCCTGACCGGTGCGAATCTCGAAGAGTTGCGCCAGCGCCTGGACCGTGCCGATGAATCCGTGATCGCGTTTCTGAAGCTCAACGGCTTTTCCGACAACGAGATCACACGCAGCCCCCCACGCGTGTCCGACCGCTGGCTCAACAGCTACGACAACCAGCGCCCGGCCGAGCGCTACACCGCCCAACGGACGCTGACGCTGCGCACCGCGCAGGTCGAATCGGCGCGCTCGGCGATGGGCGATGCGGCCGAGCTGATCAGCCAGGGCGTTCCGCTGACGCCGAACTGGGGTTCGGCCGCCGAATTCCTGTTTACCTCGCTGGATCAAATCAAACCGGGCATGATCGCAGACGCAACGGTCGATGCCCGGCGCGCAGCCAGCCAGTTCGCCGAGGATTCGGGCAGCCGGGTCGGCGCGATACGGACCGCGCGCCAGGGTTATTTCACGATAACCGAGCGCGATCCGAGTTCGCCGCACGTCAAGCTTGTCCGCGTGGTCACGACGATCGATTATGATCTGGAGTGAAGTTAACGGATCGATTGACATAAACGATCCGGCCGATGGAGATGACATGAGCGGTTTGCGAAAAACCACGCTGGGGCGCCTACCTGCAATAGTGCTGTGCGCGATGCTGGCGGCATTGGCCGCGCATGCCACGGCGCAGACCGGCCCAGGCGCCGGCAAGGCCTATGTGCTGACCGTCGACGACGCGATCGGTCCGGCCACACGCGACTATATCGTTCGCGGTATCGAGCAGGCCGAGTCGGAGCAGGCCGAGCTTGTGGTGCTGAGGCTCAACACGCCCGGCGGACTGGATGCGTCCATGCGCGACATCATCCGCAAGATCCTGGCGTCCAGCGTGCCGGTGGCCACCTGGGTCGCGCCACCCGGCTCGCGCGCGGCCAGCGCCGGCACTTACATGCTCTACGCCAGCCACATTGCCGCGATGGCGCCGTCCACCAACCTGGGCGCGGCGACGCCTGTGCAGATCGGCGGGGGCTCTGGCGGCGACGAACCGCCGGCCACGCCGATCGAGCGGGCCCGGGAAGCACTCGAGGGCGAGGCCGGCAGCGGCGAGCCCGATGATTCATCGACATCGTCGCCGGAAGCGCCGGATGCAGCGCAAGGCACCGCGACGGATGAGGCCGCGGAGCCGTCAGAACCCGTCGCCGGCGATGCCTCGACCCGCAAGGCCGTCAATGACGCTGTGGCCTACATCAAGGGTCTGGCCAATCGCCACGGCCGGAACGCCGAGTGGGCCGAGCGCGCCGTGCGCGAGGCGGTCAGCCTGACCGCGGCCGAGGCGCTGGAGCGCAACGTCATCGACGTGGTTGCCGAGCACCTGCCGGACTTGCTGGCGGCCATCGACGGGCGCGAAGTGCGCATGGACGAAGGCTCCCGAACGCTTGCCACTGCAGATCTCGAAACAATTGAAATCGAGGCCGATTGGCGTACCGAGCTTCTGGCCATCATCACCAACCCGACGCTCGCCTACATCCTTCTGATGGTGGGCATCTACGGGCTGATTCTCGAAGGCTACAACCCCGGCGCCCTGGTTCCCGGCGTTATCGGCGGCATCTGCCTGCTGCTGGCCTTGTACGCATTCCAGATCCTGCCGGTCAACTACGCCGGGCTCGCGCTGATGGCACTGGGCCTGGCGCTGATCGCGGTCGAGTTGTTCGTCCCTTCTTTCGGCATCCTGGGCATCGGCGGCGTCATCGCGGTGATGTTCGGCTCCGTCATCCTGTTCGATTCAGGCGTGCCGGGGCTGGAAATGAATACCGGACTGATCGCCGGCATGGGCTTCGGTTCGGCGCTGATCTTCGGCGCAATCGTCTGGCTGGCTGCGCGCTCCATGCGAAAACCCAGGATGGGCGGCCGCGAAGCACTCACAGGCCAGCACGCCGAAGCCATTTCGGACTTCAGCAACGGCGAGGGCCGCGTGCATCTGCAGGGCGAGGACTGGCGCGCAAGATCAAGCCGGCCCATCGCGCGCGGCGACAAGGTCAGGATCATAGATATGGAAGAACAGGGATTCGTGCTCGACGTCGAGCCGATCGACAAGACTGAATCCACGAAGTAGTTTCGAACACCGGATAGAGGAGTTCCATCATGAACATCGACTTTCTTTATTTCGTCAGCACTATTGTCGTTGTGCTGGTGCTGCTGCTGGCCAACACGATCAAGATCCTCCGCGAATACGAGCGCGGTGTCATCTTCACGCTGGGCCGCTTCGACAAGGTCAAGGGCCCCGGGCTGATCATCGTGATCCCGTTCATCCAGCAAATTGTGCGCGTCGATCTGCGCGTGATCGTCATGGATGTCCCCACACAGGACGTGATCTCATATGACAACGTCTCGGTCAAGGTGAATGCAGTCGTGTACTACCGCGTCGTGGATCCGGAAAGGGCGACCATCAACGTCGAACGCTTCATGGATGCGACCAACCAGCTTGCGCAGACCACGCTCCGATCGGTGCTGGGCAAACACGAACTCGATGAGATGCTGGCCGAGCGCGACAAACTCAACGAAGACATTCAGCAGATTCTCGACCGCCAGACCGATGCCTGGGGCGTGAAGGTCAACAACGTCGAGATCAAGCACGTCGACCTGGATGAATCCATGATCCGGTCGATTGCCAAGCAGGCCGAGGCCGAGCGGCAGCGGCGCGCCAAGGTCATCCACGCCGAAGGCGAGCAGCAGGCCGCGCAGAAGCTGGTGGAAGCGGCCGAAAAGCTGGCCGAAAGCCCCAACGCCATCCAGTTGCGATACTTGCAGACCTTGTCGGATATTGCCGGCGAAAAGAATTCCACAATCGTGTTCCCGGTACCCATCGATACACTCAAATCGCTGATGAGCGGGAAAGACTGATCGATCGAGACGGGTGCTGGCGGTTTCACCAGCACCCGCTTGTCGAATCGTTCAGGGCCGGGGTCACTTCAGCAGATAAGTCTCCAGAAACAGGATCGTGGCTTCGCTGAACAGGTCGCGGTTTTCCTTCTTGCGATAGCCGTGCCCTTCATTCAGCGCATTCATGTACCACACCGGGCTACCCTGGCCCCTCAATGCTGCGACCATCTGGTCGGCCTCACTCACCGGCACGCGCGGATCATTCTGGCCCTGGACGACGAACATCGGAACCTCAATCTTCTCCACGCTGTTCAGCGGGCTGATGCTTTCCAGGTGGGCGCGCATTTCCGGATCGCGCTCATCGCCGTATTCCGGCCGCCGAAGATCGCGTCGGTAATCCTGGGTATTCTCGAGGAAGGTCACGAAGTTGCTGATGCCCACGATATCGACGGCGGCCTGGAGACGATCGCTATAGTGGACGCTGCTTGCAAGCACCATGTAGCCCCCGTAACTGCCACCATAGACCGCCACGCGATCTTCGTCGAGATCAGGCTGCTCGACGATCCAGTCCAGCAGCGCACCGATGTCGCGCACCGAATCCTCGCGCCGAAAACCATTGTCCAGCTGCAGGTAGCTCTTGCCGTAGCCTGAAGAGCCCCGGACATTCGGCACCACGACCGCAGCGCCCAGCCGATCGATCCAGAGCTGATAGGTGGAGCTGAAGGTCGGACGCGCCTGCCCCTCGGGACCGCCGTGAATGGAGATAATCACCGGATGCGGGCCCGACCCCTGCGGGCGGTAGACGAATGCCGGGATCTTCCGCTGCCCGTCACCGACCTTGTCGAACGTCGGGTACTCGATGAGTTCGGGCATGACGAAACCCGCCGGGTCCAGCCCGCCGACCTCGCTGAACGTCCAGCGCGTCAATTCGCCGGATGCCCAGTCCATCACGTGCACGTCGCTGGGCGACCTGGCATTGTTGACGACCAATCCCAGCCGTCGATCGTCAGGGCTGAATTCCGCGCCGCCGATCACGCCTTGCGGAAGCTGGTCGATGGCGCTGTAGCTGCGATCGGCCGGATCAAATCGATACATTCGCGTGATGCCCCCCTCGTTGGTGGCGAACACACCGGCCGAGCGCGCGTGATTCAGCGTCAGGCCCTGGACCGACCAGTCGATGTCGCCGGTGACGATCTGCGGGCCGGCGTCGCTTCCGAGCTCGAGGTAAGCCAGCTTGTTGAATTCGCTGCCGGTGTCGGTGCCTAGATAAATTGCGCTGCCGTCGGCCGAAAACGCGTAGGCGAGGTTGCGCGCGGGGTCTTCTTCGCTGCCGGCGATCCGGCTCGATTCGCCGGTGGCCAGATCGACCAGGTGAATGCGCGAGTCGTTGACGCTGATGTACTGCTGCACCAGCAGCCTGCTGTTGTCGGGCGCGAAATCGGCCGGGCCCCACCAGCTGCCGTCCGGCGCCTCCAGCACCAGTTCAGGCGCCAGGTCATCGGCGAAGTCGAACATCCAGACGTCGTTGGAGCGGCCGTTGCGCCGGGTGGACTGGAACGCCAGGTAACGCCCGTCGTCGGACCATTGCAGGGCGCCGTTGCGCGACTCGCCGTCACTGATCATGCGATGGCTGCCGTCGGCCGGGTCGAACAGGTAGATCTGGGAGAACTCGCTGCCGCCTTCGTCCATCGTGAATGCGATCGTCGCGTGGCCCGGCCGACGCGCGACCTGGCCGACCGGTTCGTCGAACCAGGTCAGCTGCCGGCGCATGCCGCCAGGCGCGTCGACGCGATGAAGCTGGCTGACTTCGGCAAAGCGCGTCTCGATGAAGACCGATTCACCGTCGGCGCTCCACCCCGCCAACCCGGCCGAGCGAACGTTCTGGTAGCGTCTGAGCGCCTCGCCGATGTCGGCGGGAATCTCGGGCACGTCCTCGAGCACGACATTGCCGGCGTTGGCGGTCCGGCGGTCGACTTCCTGAGCCATTGCCGACTGAATCGAAACCGACTGGAGGGCGGCCAGCGCCGCAATCGCGATCAAGGTCGTCGTCAACCAGTGATAGGCATTTTTCATGTCAGGTTCTCCGTAATATTGTTTTGAATCTGGATTTCGACCCTTGCAATCTTGCACGCGGACGTCGCTTGATGCGTGAAGCGGCTCATGGCGCAATCACGATGCCGCCCAGCGATCTCCGCCCGAACAGCGCGGCGAATGCCTCACCCGCCTGCTCCAGCGAATGGACGCTGGTCGGGGTCGGGTCGATCTTGCCCGCCAGGGTCCATTCGACAAGCGTCCGGATCACTGGCGGCACGACCGATGGGTCGGCCATCACCGCCCCACCCCAGTTGACGCCATGGATTGAACAGCGCTTGAGCAGGGGAAGGTTCAGCGGAATCTTGGCGATTCCGGTCACGAATCCGACGACCAGGTAGCGTCCACCCGGCACCAGCAATTTCAACGCCGGCTGGGCCAGTGCACCGCCGACGGGATCGTAGACGACGTCCACGCCCCGGCCGTCCGTCGCTTTCTTGACCTCGTCGCGCCAGTGCTGCGATGTGTAGTCGACCACCACGTCCGCGCCGTGGATCAGGCAGTGATCGCGCTTGGACGCGGTGGACGCGGCGGCAAAGACGGTTGCACCCAAGGCCTTTGCGCATTCGATCGCGGTTGTCCCCGTGCTGCCCGACGCACCCAGCACCAGTACGGTTTCGCCCGGCTGGACAAATCCGATCTCGCGCAGCCCGTACAGGCTTGTGGCCCACGAAATGAAGAAGTTGGCCGCGGCCTGCATATCCATTCCCGGCGGCAACGGCGCGCAGGAGGCCGCCGGCAGAATGACCTGCTCGGCCATCCCGCCGTGCAATGCGAACGCCGCGACCGGCATGCCGGGCTCGAGATGCTCGACACCCTCGCCCACCGATTCCACGGTGCCTGCCAGCGAACTGCCAGGGATGAACGGCAGGTCGGGCCGAATCTGGTAGTCGCCGCGAATCAGCAGACCGTCGAAGTAGCCGACACCGATGCCGGCAACATCGAGACGCACCTGCCCCTTGCCGGGCGGTCCGGGATTTTCGACCTGGTGGACCTCGATGGCGGCGGGATCGCCGAATTCATGAATCTGGATGGCGCGCATCGCAACCTCGGTTGAATGAAAGGCAGCCCCGAATTATGCAGGATGTACAAGCGAATCAGCAGGGCACTAAGGAGATGTCTCCGGGGACGCGCATCCAGAGCATGGTCTCCATCCATGAAAAAGTATATTATATGCATCTTTAGTGGCACGAGTCCTCTGGCATGATTGCAACCAGCATGAAACCCCATCCCTCATCGACACTCCTGTACAGGGTGCTGGCGGTATCGGCGCTGGGCGCCGGTGCACTGGGCCTGCTGTTGCCGTTGCTGCCGACCACGCCGTTCATCCTGGTCGCGCTGTGGGCCTCGGCGCGGGGCGCACCGGAATGGCACGAGAGAATCAGGGCCCATCCACGGCTCGGCCCATCGGTACAGGCGTGGCAGGCAGAGCGCGCGGTCTCGGCCAGGTCCAAGTGGCTGGCCTGTTCCATGATGGGCGCCAGCTGGCTCGGGATGTGGTTCAGCGGCGTGCGACCGGCCATACTGATCGCGCTGGCGATCCTGTTCACCACGGTTTGTGCGTACCTGGTTTCCCGCCCCGAACCGTCGCAAATGGATCGATGAACTTCTTTCGCACCGTGTTCGCCGCCGGTTTCCGACCGTTCTTCACCTCGTGTGCGCTTTATGCCGTGGCTTTGATGACAGGCTGGATCGGCGTGTTCACCTTCGGCTGGCGCGTGGCGGGCTCGCAACCGGTCAATTGGCACGCCCACGAGATGATCCATGGCGTTGTTGCCGCCGCGATCGCCGGCTTCCTGCTCACTGCCGTGCCCAAGTGGACCGGCACGCGTACGGTCGACGGCGCCGGCCTCGTGACGCTGTGGCTGCTCTGGGTGGCGGGCCGAATCGGCTTCTGGGCTGCAGATACAGGCGACGGGAGCCTGACCGGCCGATTCGCCGAGGGGGTCGATCTGCTGTTTCTCCCCGCGCTGGCCTTTGCCGTGGCCTGGCCCATCCTGAAGACCGACAACCGCCGCAACCTGCTGATCGTACTCGTGCTGGCCGCGCTGTTCGCGTCCAACCTCATGCAGGGATTCATGCCGGTTGCACAAAAGGCAAACATCCTGGCGCTGGACCTGGTGCTGTTGCTGATGGTCGTCATCGGCGGGCGGATCGGGCCGGCCTTCACCCGCAACTGGCTGGCCGGCAAGGGCCTGAATGCCGAAGCCGTCCAGGTACACCCCTGGCTCGACCGGCTGACGCTCGCGCTGGTCGCATTGCTGGCACTTGCATCATTGCTTGCCTTGCCACCGAAGATTGTCGGCACCATCGCACTGGCCGCCGCCCTGGCCAACCTGACGCGCCTGGTCGAGTGGCAGGGCTGGCGCGCCTGGCGCGACCCGCTGGTCTGGGTGCTGCATCTGGGATATGCCTGGATCGTCATCGCGCTGTTGCTGCGCGGAATGGCCGGACATACGTTCGCGTTGCCGTGGAACGCCTGGATACACGCGCTGGGCGTCGGCGCCATGGGCACGCTGATGCTCGGCGTCATGTCGCGCGCAACGCTGGGTCATACCGGCCATGAACTGCGGCTGCCGGCAGGCGGCTGGCTGATGTTCGCATTGATGACGGTCGCGGCGGTGGCACGCACCGGGAACGCGATTGGCTGGTTCGATCACAACATGTCGCTCACCCTGGCCGGTCTGACCTGGATCACGGCCTTCGCGTTGTTCGGTTTGCTATTCTTCCCAAAATTGATGCGCCCGCGCACCGACGGCCGGCCCGGATGACGGACCAGCCCAACCCGAGGATCTGCAGTTGCGACTGACCCAGTACACCGACTTCTCGATCCGCGTCCTGATCTACCTGGGGCTGCACCCCGACCGGCGCTGCACCATCCAGGAGATCGCCGAGAGCTACGGCATCTCGCGAAACCACCTGATGAAAGTGGTCCAACAGCTCGCAAGCGCCGGTTTCATCGTGTCAGCACGTGGAAGCGGCGGGGGATTGATGCTGCCGCGCGCACCCGATCAGATCAACCTGGCCGATGTGGTCGCCGAAATGGAGCCGGATTTCGCGATGGTCGAATGCTTCCGCGAAAACAACCGGTGCGTAATTACGCCGGCCTGCCGCCTGCCGCCGATGCTCGCCCGCGCCACGCGCGCTTATCTCGGCGTATTGCGCGAATATACGCTTGCCGATCTGTTCGGCAAGCGGGACACCGAAGAAATGAAGCTGCTGGTCAAGTCCGCTTAGCCCGGCTTACTCGCCCTAGTGGTCGTTCAACCTGATGAGTTAGGACGACTAGCAATACTTCTGGTTGCATTAGTAACCCGGCAACACGCCCAAAATCACGATCAATAGCGTTGCCGAAGAAACAAGCAGCCATAACAGCGCCGCGTGGGCCATCGGCCGCCAGCCCAGCGAACGCAGCATCGGGGTGCCCAGGCCGCTGCCGATCAGGAACAGCACAAGCACCAGGCCGCGGCGCGCCGCGGCCGCCAGCGTGTCGAACGCAGTTTCCAGCCCAGGCAATGCAGTGCGCAACCCTGCGGCCAGCACGAACAGTGCGACGAATACCGGCCACGTGATCCGGCCGGCTCTTTCCTCGTCACGGCGGGCGAAGATAAGAAAGCCGATGACCAGTGGCACGATCCACAAAGCGCGCGCCAGCTTCAGTATGGTGGCCTCGGCCAGTGCCTGGTCGCCGTAAGTTGCCGCCGCCCCGACCACGGAGCTGGTGTCGTGAATGGCGATCGCGGCCCAGGTGGCGAATTGCGACTGGCTGAGATCGAGCATGCCGCCCAGCCACGGGAACAGGTAAAGGGCCAGCGCATTGAGAATGAATACGCAGGCCATGGACATCGATATGGCATCGGCGCGCGCGCCGATCACCGGGGCAACGGCCGCTATGGCGCTGCCGCCACAGACGGCGGTGCCGACCGAGAGCAGGCTGCCGCACTGGCTGTCCAGCGCGAAGACGCGCGCCAGCAACAAGCCCGCGATCAGGATCGCCAGTACGCCAATGCCCGTGACCCACAATCCGGTCATCCCGGCTGAAACCACGGTCGCCAACGGCAAACCGAAACCGAGCCCCACGACGCAGGTCTTGAGCAGCAGCCCGGAAATCTTGCCGACCTGGACGGCAAATGGATTTCCCAGCAGGAGGGCAAAAACAATCCCGGCGGCCAGCGCAATCGGTGCGTTGATGCCCGGCCAAAGACATGCCGCGCATGCGGTTAGGAAGAGAAGCGACTTCAATTGCGGCAAACCGGAACCCGGGATATTGGATCAATCGATGAGTATCGCCGGAAAGAGCGCTCGCGTCATGGGCGCGTGCCAAGCACGCGGGATGACGGATGTTCGACCCTGGACCGGTTCGCCTGAGCCGGCGTCCCCGGGTTCAGCCTGGATTCATCATCGGTCGTCCAGGATTGATAATCTGGTAACCCGAATTGGAGCCCTAACGGTGATCACGATACGCCACCTCGTCTGCACGGCCTTGCTACTGGCTTTTGCTCTGGCAAATGCGCAGACTCTGCACTGCTACTCGTCGGAACGGTTCGGAACCGAATTGCTCAAGGTCGGGGACGCCGAACGCGCGGTGATCGAGAAGGCGCCCGATCGCGAAGTTCAGCTCGAAACCATCTTCGGGGGCGCTGCCGGCTACCGCTACGATT
>Ga0209938_1001838_pt1 | contig 10320 bp, 9 predicted proteins | sample SalPonR2_C_D1_MG_FD_185708 | JGI IMG/M metagenome (GOLD analysis project Ga0209938, IMG submission 185708) | Salt pond soil microbial communities from South San Francisco under conditions of wetland restoration - Salt Pond MetaG R2_C_D1_MG... ... | reverse complement strand
CATAGCTCCCCGACCTTCCCCAAGTGGCGTTACGACTGACGTAAGGAGCGCCTGAATCGTAACCGTCCGCTCAATCAGCCTCCGGCCAGGCTCGTCGCAACCCGTCACAGCGCGGTACGCCCCGGTTATTCCGACCGGTTCAGGATCAGCCGCCAACCGCCCACACCACAGAGCGCGAAGCCCCAGACAGCGACGGTGAGACCTGTGACCGGGTTCTGGAGCGCGGACCAGGCGGCACCGCCACCTGACAGCATCATGCCGATCACCACTGCGAGGAGGGCAGCACCGGTCTGCACCTTGCCGGTCCGGCGCTCCGTCACCCAGGTCAAAGGTAAGAGCACGATTGTCACCGCAATCGCGAGGATCGGAAGCCCAATCATGGGCATCGTCACCCCGATGGCCGCGCCCACCGCGACCAAGGCCGTGCCCACCGCGACCAGCGGGAAAGCCTTGGAGTCTGTTTCTCCAAACTTCCACAGTTCACTATGGGAGTGGGCTCGGCCTTTCTGGTCAAAAGCGTCATAAGCTACCGTCGACGGCAGAAACGGGGTGAAATGGTCGATATTCATCGGCTCGCGGCGCTTACCACTGAATACGCAGTCCTGCGCTTGCAGACAATCCGCTGCCGTCTCCGTTGTCGCCGAGCGCTTCCCGATAGGACACTTCACCGTAGAGCGTTCGGGTATCATCCCATGTCATGGAGCCACCGAGACCGATCTCACCCCAGGTTGCCTCACGTGTGCTATCCAAGGACGCACCCGCGACATCAACAGACGCGCCGTTCGAGAAATCGTGCAGGATGTTCACGATGCCGTAAACGTTCTGCATCGCCCCACGGTCCTCGTCGCGCCATTCATAGTCATAGGCTAATCCCAACCGCCCCGTCACACGTTCGTTCGTGCCGAGATCAACGCCGTTCCCCGCGCTGTCGGTAAAGCTGCCCCCGTCGATGCTGGCCCAGTACAACTGTGCTTGCGGGATCAGGCCACGATTTTCATCCAGGGCGAAACGGCGACCAACCTCCACGCTGGCTGAAACAGTGCGGGCAAGCTCGCCGTTGGCCAGCGTGCTATCCAGCGATGACGCGTAGTCCATGGAAGCCCAGTTTACCTGCCCTTGCAGATCAACGTAAAAATCGTTGTGGCCATACCAGGTGGCGGTCGCGCCAACGCCAAGACTGTCGGCCTCGATGTTCCCGGACCCCGTGGCCGTCGTGATGCTGGCCGATGTGTTGCCAGTCTGCGCTGTCAGGCCCAAGACCCATTGACCCTCCTCACCCGGCTCGACCGGCAGGTCGAACCCAGCCTGAAGCCCCCGATTGTTGGCGTCATAGGATGTTCCTGAACCGATATCCGCCTCAGCCCAGTCACCGAACACCCTGGCCCAGCCGCCTGAGGTCGGCTCAAGCGTTCCCGCCGCGGAGTTCCAGCGCCGCTGACCCACACGCTGCTCCAGCGTCGGCATCTTCGTAAACCCGTCCAGAAGCACATAAGGCGAGGCTTCGTAGACTGCACTGCTGCTACTCACGAGGGAATGCAGATACCAGCTTTGACCATCTGTCTGGTCAAGAACATACTGCCACGCGCCATCCACCACGGGTTCCGCCAACGAAAACGCTCCGGCATCGCCCGTTTCTCGTGCCTGAACGACGAGAATACCTTCATCCGGGTCGAAGGTCCCGTTGTTGTTCTGGTCAGTCGATGCGCCTGCGCCGGGAACGGCGTTTGTCACGGTAATGTCCGTCGCAGCCGAACCGAGGACCGCATTGTCAACCACTAGCACGTCCGTGGTATCAACGACCCCGTCGTTCAGGACAGTGTCGATATGCAGTTGCCCACCGTTTGAGGTGAACACTCCACCGTCATGTGTTCCCGCGGTCGATCCGCCTGTAATCAACAGGACATCGCCCGCCACCGGGTCGATGCCCCCGGTGTCCGCATCTGCCATCGAGATGAGTCCCGCGTGGTCGAAGAACTCCAGATTGATAAGATGACCCTGTTCGATACCGGCGTCGGTGATTGACACACTCGCACTGCCGGGTGCGGAATATTCGTCGGTCGTATCCCAAGTGATCGGGGCCGTGTCATCATCCGAGGCCGCTGTGAAACCCGACATGTCCTCAACTGTCGCGAGGCGCAGCGCACCGGTGGCTGTATTGGTGTACGTATCGATACCCCCGCCAAAGTCGGATACGGCAACCCCCTCGGTATCCCGTATCAGGTCCGCGTCCGTGTCTGAGAAGTTCCGGATATTCCAGGAATTTGACGAAGTGTTCGTGAAGGTATCCTCTTGGTCAGTCATCGAAACAACCCCCAGGATCGTGCCAGCGTTGGTCAGCGTCGACGCCCCACCCGATGCAGTCAAAGCAAAGTCCGAGTAGGCGTCGATAAACCCATTCGCACCAATTTCGATTGTCGATGTCCCGGTAGAAGAGGCTCCGCTGAAAACACCACTACCATCTCCAGCACCACCCGTTACGTCACTGTTTATCGAAAGAATTGACGAACCACCTTGTGACCAAGAAACGATCCCGAAACTGTTATTGCCAGAGGCGGTTACAGAACCGCTGATGATTTCAACAACCGCGTCACCCGGTGCACCCTCATCTACGAAGCCATATACCCCTGTGCTATCCACACCTGATACGTTGATGTCCCCGCCAGCTACCTGTATTTTAACTCCTTGGCTGTTGTTATCTCCCTGCACATTGCCAAGAACACCCTGGGAATCGTGGCCTGAATTTGTAATGTCTGCTGTAGAGTGGATTACGGTGGCACCGCCCCCAAGATTAAGAGTCCAGATACCACGCGTGCGGGCAGCGTCTGGCCCTTGAATGGTTCCACCTGCTTCGATGAAGATGTCTCCAGCCACTGCTGGATCGGAAGGGTTTTGGAGAGCAAGTATGCCGTGCTGGCCTTCGTCGTCCTGATCAGTTCCGGTCGTCTCAAGATGAGACGCATCGGTTGTGGTGATGTAGATGTCCCCACTTCCATCGTTGTGCTGAACGATGATGTTCTGTGTAGCGAAACTCCCCGTGGAGGTAATCCGGCTTGCGTTCGTAACGCTCGTGTCGCCGCCGCCATTGCGGATCACCGACAAGCCATCACCATTTGAACCTGTTGAGGCCGACTCGATTTGCGTTTCAGCCGAAGTGTCCACGGTAACGCTTCCGCCCCCCTCATAGAAGGGGTCGCCAATATTGATAGCAGTCCTGCCGCCTCTGATGACAACCGCGCGTTTTGTTTCCAGAGAAAAATCTATGTTGCCAGGTGATGAGCTATCGTTAGTGGTTACACCAGCAGGTAAGCTTGGGTTTCCGATCACCAACGGCGCATTGCTGCCATCAAGTTGAAGTGTCAAAGAGTTCAAGGACCCCAGCGTTCCAGTTGTTAGTGTGCTGAAATCTATCCCTACACCATTGGCGATGGGGCTATCATCGCCGCCATCGCTCGCGTTCGTGACGTTCACAGACCCATCACTGCCAGCATCATTCGCGATCCCGTTACAGATTATTGTTGCAGTAGATGCGCCACCAACAATGTCGCCACACTCGTTTTGCGCTCGCGCTTGACCAGCGCCCAGTCCACTGACCAGGATCGCGCCAGCAAGTGGAGCGATGGAGGCAGCTTGTCCCCAGCGCTTCGTCATACGGCCTCCGCTATTTATGGCATGGCGCAGACGCGCAAAGGGTCCGTTCATGGTACTTTGCTTCCTCAGCATGGTGGGTGGCCCGGTCTAAAGCTGTGTGACGTTGATATCCATTCGTCGCGATGAACAAAAGTTGAAAGTTATCGGCGGAAGGAAGTGCTCGCGGGCGTTCGGCGGTGCGCACGACGAGAGCGGGAACTGGTGGCGCGGCCAACTCAGGCCGGTTTGAAGGGCTTGCCCGATCTTAGCCAGTAAACCCATCCCATGAACGACCTCGGGGTCTTGTCCGCGGCGATGCCTGATGACGTTCCGGAACATAATGAAGCCGGGTGTGCGAGCGGGTCGCTCATGCAGACCTACGACAGGCTTCAGTGCAGCGGAGGAATTTCGACTCGCCGCTCGGACAATCCCGGTTCGTTGGTAGCCGCCTGTCCCTGACGACCGACCTCCTACATGCCTTTGAAGAGCACTCCTGCTGCCAGAATGACGTATCCGATGGCAAGTGCCCAGACGGCAGATATACCCACCGAAGGAAGCGCCACACCGAGCAGGGGTAAAATGCCGATCAGTGCGAACACGAGCGAGATGATGAAGACTATGAATTTGGGGGCGGACAGTCGCATTGTGGACACCACGCTTGGGTTGCTGACAGACTTATGGGCTCGATACATCAACAGATGTGATCCAACAACAGCAGGGGCCGTTCCAACAACATCTGTGTTTCATTCCTGCACTTCCAGGCACCCGCTGGCCCGAGCGGCCTGGGCGGTGCTAAGTGTGACAAACGAGAATCCAGGTGCGACCGACCATGACCGTAGACGAAAAACTCCGCCAACTCGACGAACTGCTGCTCACGCTCCCCGAGGAAAACGACGGGATGCTGGTCAGCGAATTCGACGGCTTCTGCGCCGGGCTGATCGTCTGTCCGGACATGGTGATGCCCGGAGAATGGCTCCCCATGGTCTGGGGCGACGAGGTCACGCCGCCGTTCGAACGGATCGAGGATGTCCAGGTCGCGACCGATCTGATCACCGGCCACTACAACGCGGTCGCCCAGGGTCTTGCATCGCCGGTACCCAGCTACGGGCCGGTTTTCGACCACGACCTCAGGACGGACGACCTTCTCTGGGAAGCCTGGGTCATCGGGTTCGAACAGGCCATGCGGCTGCGTCCGGATTCCTGGGAGCGGATCATAGAGAGCCATGACGAAGAAGCAGCGGCATCAGTCAGTATGATGCTGACCCTGCACGAGATCGCCGAGGGCCGGTCCGAACTTCCAGGGGCCAGCATCGACGATCTGACCGACCGAGCCCCCGATCTGATCTCCGATATCGTGCTGAACCTGAACGCTTGGACCAAGGGCCAGGCTGGCACCGATGGTGGTGCCGGAGGACCGTCCTTTCCGTTTGCGGCCAACTCGCCTGGAGAACCATTTCAGGGTAAGAAGGTGGGCCGCAACGAACCATGTCCGTGCGGGTCAGGGCGGAAGTATAAGCGGTGCTGCGGCGCGAACTGACGAAGTATCTGGGCGTCGTCGATCATTGTTCGAATCAGTTGTCGCAATGCCATTGGCCGAACTCCTCTCGGGGTCGAATAAGCAAATCAAGGTCCAATGCACTTTTTTTGCTTGATCTGGAACTAGGGGATTCCTACCTACCCGGTGAGCCAAGAAGGCGACTCATTTCATAAATCATTCTCGAAGACGGGTGTGAACCACGGTCGGGACCTCACTGGAGGTGCACCGTGATCACAACTGACCCATACGTATTCCTACAGCAACTGCGCTACCAGTCGGGTTTCGCTCAGATGGAGCCCGCTTCGGAAGAGCCGAAAGCACCGGCCATTCGCGAATGGCCGGGCCTGATGAGCAAGTCCACATTGGCCGACTATCTCGATGTGTCGGTATCGACCGTCAGCACCATGGTGAAAAACGGTCAGCTTCCGCCCCCTACCATCGCGCCGACACCACGATTGAAGAGGTGGTCCCGACAGTCGGTCGATGATTTCTTCCAACGGGCCCGCGAGAAAGAAATCAACGGACCGTCAATCGACGATCTGATGGCCAAGTCCACGATGACGAAGCGCGGAGGATACTGAGATGGCTCGTATCCGCGAATTTCTCATCGAGGAGAAAACCCGCCACGGGAAGACCCGTTATTTATGTCATCGTCGCCCAGATGGCCGCCGAATCACAATCAAAGGAAAACCCGGTGAGCCAGAGTTTGAGCGCCGGTACCAATGGCTGGCAAATGGTGGCGATCATCAAATCGACCTCGAACAAACCTCCGTCGAGCGTCAACGGGCCGGACTGGCCCCACAGACCGTCTTGGAACTTGGTCATCATTACCGCCGCTTTGTAGATAAGGAGGTCGAACGAAAATCGTTGTCTCCCGTTACCGTGGCGCACTACGGACGCTTTACCGACAGGTTCATCGAGGAATACGGACCGGCCATGCTCCGCTCGATCCAGCCACATCAGTTGGAACGGATACTCGACGCATGGAGTGGGACTGACAACGCGTGGAACAACGCTCTGCGGGCTATCAAGCATCTCTTCCGCTATGCCGAGAAACATTGGGGGCTGAAGCCAAATCCAGCCTTGGAGATCGAGAAGCGAAAAGTGATAACTCAGGGGTTCGAGCCATGGGAGCCCGAAGACCTCCAGCAGTTTTTCAAAACGCACGAGTTTGGGTCCATGGCGCATCTGGCGATGATGTTGCTTATCGAGGTCGCTCCAAGAAGATCAGACCTCGTCCGGCTCGGTCCAGCCAATCTAGAGAAGATCGACGATCAGCCGCATATCCGGTTCACTCCACAGAAGAGCGAGAACAAGACCGCTATCCCGGTGACTGTCCCTATTTCACCGGCGCTGATGGCGGCCATCGCTGCTACTCCTACGGGTCCACACACCTTCTTGGTTACCGCCTATGGTCACCCTTTCACGGCAGAAGGCATCGGTAACAAGATGGCCCAATGGCGCGACGCGGCAGGTGTTCGGTCGTCTGTTGCGTGCCATGGGATGCGAAAATCGGTTGGCATCAATATGGCCGAGAACGATGCGAGTCCCTACGAGATCATGGCGGCGCTCGGACACTCGTCGCCGAAGGTGACGCAAGTCTACACGGAAGCCGCAAACCGCAGGAAGCTTGCCGGGAAGGCCGCTTCGAAATCGACTCTAGGCCAACTCGCCAAGGACTCCTGATCAACCGCCGACGCCACGACCATCGATGGCGTCGGCTGATCAGCCAACATGTTCAAACAGATTCTGTCATCCCGGGGGCATCCAGCTTTCCGGGACGATTCCTGTACGCATTCAAGCGGTTTACACACCTTTTTACACACCTGCCGAGTGTAGCGGTTTTATTCAATGAAATCAGTGTGGCTGGCGACCCCGGCAGGATTCGAACCTGCAACCTGCCCCTTAGGAGGGGGCTGCTCTATCCAGTTGAGCCACGGGGCCGCTTCACCCTGAATGCCCGGATTGACTGCCGAGGGCAAGTGTCCGGGCGAGGGCTTGGACAAGCCCGCCGAAGCGCGGTAACAAGAGATCGAAGACATTGCACAGGCCGGACAGTTGAACAGATCGAACAAGCGTCCCCTCACGCTGCGCGACGTGTCCGAGGCTTCGGGCGTCAGCGAGATGACCGTCAGCCGGGTGCTGCGCAACAAGGGCGATGTCAGCCAGGCCACCCGCGACCGGGTGCAGGATGCCGCCCGCGCCTTGGGCTACGTGCCCAACAAGATTGCCGGTGCGCTCGCCTCGCAACGGGTGAACCTGGTGGGCGTCATCATTCCCAGCCTCAAGAACATGGTCTTCCCAGAGGTCCTTTCGGGCGTCTCGGCCGCGCTGGAGGACACGGAACTGCAGCCCGTCGTCGGAGTCACCGACTATTCCCCCGAGAAAGAGGAAAAGGTCCTCTTCGAGATGTTGTCATGGCGGCCTTCGGGAATAATCATCGCCGGGCTTGAACATACCGAACCCGCCCGTCTCATGCTGGAACGCGCCGGGATACCCATTGTCGAGATCATGGATACGGATGGCGAGGCGGTGGACGCCAACGTGGGGATTTCCCATCGGCGTGCCGGGCGCCTGATGGGCGAAGCCATTGTCGAAGCCGGTTACAAGAAGATCGGGTTCCTTGGCACAAAGATGCCGCTGGATCACCGCGCGCGCAAACGCTTCGAGGGTCTGACCCGGGCGCTGGCCGACCACGGGATCGAGATCGCCGACCAGGAATTCTATTCCGGCGGCTCGGCTCTGTCCAAGGGACGCGAGATGACGCAGGCCATGCTGTCACGCACCCCGGATCTGGATTTTCTGTATTACTCCAACGACATGATCGGGGCCGGCGGTTTGCTCTACCTTCGTGAGGTGGGGGTCGACATCCCCGGCCGGATCGGCCTGGCCGGGTTCAACGGCGTGGAGCTGCTCGACGGTCTTCCGTTGCAGTTGGCGACCATGGATGCCTGCCGCGCCGACATCGGAGAGGCCGCAGCCCGGATCATATCCGACCGCAACTCGGGCGCCGTCAAGCAAGGCGGCCAGCGGATCGAACTCGAACCAAAGCTCGCACCGGGCCAAACGCTCCGGCGCGGCTAGTGGGTGAGACCGGCACCGACCTCGGAAAAGGCGCAAGATTCGGACAGGTTTGATCTACATCAATGATTCCGCCTGATTTCATGCAATAAGTAACATGTTTACATATTTCCCGCGGTTGCAGCCGGGGGAAGGAGCGCACGGCGGGTGCAACGCGCAACCGCCGCCCCCACGACGAGCCACCGGTTCCCTGGCGCGTCGTGGGGGGCGCTCCGGAAGACCCGAACCGAACGGAGAGCGCCTTGCCCAACGATCAATCGCACATCGCCCACCTTGCCGCCGGGCCCAGCCGCCGCGCCTTCCTCGGGATGGCTGCCGGCGGCGCCGCCCTCGCCGCCGCAGGGGCCGGGCAGGCCCAGCCGGTGCCCACCCGCGCCAGGATTGTCATCATCGGCGCGGGGGCCGGAGGCACTGCCTTGGCCAATCGCTTGGTCGAACGGCTCGACGGGGCCGAGATCACCCTGATCGACCCGCGCCCGCAGCATCTCTACCAACCGGGATTGTCACTGGTGGCCGCGGGCCTCAAGCCCGCCGATTACGTCGTCTCGCAAACAGCGGAGTGGCTGCCCGATGCTGTAACCCTGATCGCCGAAAAGGCCGCCGCCATCGACCCCGAGGCCAAGACCGTCGCCACCGAGGGCGGCCAGACCCTCAATTACGATTTCCTGGTGGTCGCGCCGGGACTGATCCAGGACTATGACGCCATCGCGGGCTTTGACCTCGACATGGTGGGCGAGAACGGGATCGGGGCGCTTTACGCCGGGCCCGATCATGCCGCGCGCACCTGGCAGGCCGCCGGCCGCTTCGCCGAGGAGGGCGGAATGGGCCTTTTCACCCGCCCGGCCACCGAGATGAAATGTGCGGGCGCGCCGCTCAAGCATACCTTCCTGATCGACGACATCGCCCGCCGGGGTGGCAATCGTGGCAAGGCTGAGTTTCTCTATGCTGCGCCTCAGGGCGCGCTCTTCGGTGTGCCCATCGTGGCGGAGAAGGTGCGGATGCTCTTTGATGAACGCAACATCGACACGGCGATGCAACACACTCTGCAATCCATCGAACCCAGCGCGAAGCGCGCCACCTTCGCCGACGCGGACGGGGCGCAGGTGGAAATGGACTACGACTACATCCACGTTATCCCGCCGCAGCGCGCGCCTGACGTGATCCGCCAGTCAGGCCTGTCCTGGGCCGACAAGTGGACTGATCAGGGCTGGGTCGAATGCGATCAGCACAGCCTGCGCCACCTGCGCTATGACACCATCTGGGCGCTGGGCGACGTGGCCGGCGTGCCCAAGGGCAAGACCGCCGCCAGCGTCAAGTGGCAGGTGCCCGTGATCGAGGACGGCATCGTCAGCGCCATCGCGGGTCAGGACCCGACCGAGCGTTATAACGGTTACACCTCCTGCCCGATGATCACGCGGGTCGGGCGCGCCATGCTGATCGAGTTCGACTACAACAACGACCTGACACCCTCTTTCCCCGGCTTCATCGCCCCGTTGGAAGAGCTCTGGATCAGTTGGCTGATGAAAGAGGTCGCGCTCAAGGCAACCTACAACGCCATGCTGCGCGGCCGGGCGTAAGGAGAAACCGACATGCAAGAGCTTACCTTCGGCACCCTCATCGCCGTCTTCGAGGAAATCTTCGGGCGTGGCCTTTTCTGGATCATGGTCGCCCTCGCCGGGCTGGTGACACTGGCCTACATCTACGTGCTGGTCCGCGACCACGCCGTCAGCTGGCGAAAGTTCCTCTGGGCGCAGCTGTCCATGCCGCTGGGCGCCGTGGCCGCGGTCTGGTTCCTGCTGGCCATGACGGATTCCCGGCTGTCCGACATGGGCGGCCCCATCGACCTGATCGTCCTGCTGGGCGTGGCCGCCGTGGGCGCCGTCGGGCTGGCGATCCTGGTCTATACCCTGCAATCTCTGCTTCGCCCGCCCGCGCAGGACGGCTAGGGTCCCTTCCAACGGCGCGCGACCCCTGCTAGGACCCGCGCGACCGTACCAGCCAAAGGCCCGCGCCCCATGACGCTCGACCGTTCGATCAAGATCGCCCCATCGATCCTGTCCGCCGATTTCGCCGAT
>Ga0209938_1001836_pt1 | contig 10326 bp, 10 predicted proteins | sample SalPonR2_C_D1_MG_FD_185708 | JGI IMG/M metagenome (GOLD analysis project Ga0209938, IMG submission 185708) | Salt pond soil microbial communities from South San Francisco under conditions of wetland restoration - Salt Pond MetaG R2_C_D1_MG... ... | reverse complement strand
GGGGAATCCCCTTTTTTTCACACAGTTCGAACACAAGCCCCGCCATGGCGTAGATGCCCGGATCGCCTCCGGATACCAGGGCGCAGGTGGTGCCGGAGAGGGCCTGATCCACTGCCCTTTCCACCCGTTCCACCTCTTTTGTCATGCCCGTGGCAATGGTTTTCTTGTGGCTGATTTGCTCTTTTATCAAATCCAGGTAGGTGGTGTACCCGGCCACGGTATCGGCCTTTTCCAGAAGATCAACGGCCCGTCGGGACATGTGGTCGCTGTTTCCCGGGCCCGTGCCGATCACAAAAAGCCTGGCGCTTTTCTGGCCACTGCCACGGTGACATTTCCCCTGACCTGTTTGGGGATGACAAGACTGCCCCTGTTTGACGCAAGAATTGCTGCTGCTTCGCATACGCTCTTTACTCCCAGATATTTTTCAGCCATTTTGGATGGCGTTTTGATTGTGGTTACGGAATTGAGTTGTTCTTTTGTAAAAAAAACCACCTCCAGACCCATTTTTTCGGCACAGAGCAAAAGCCCTTGTTCATCGGTTTTGACATGGGATGTGGCAATGGTGGCGATGCAGTCAGGGGAGAGATTGTTCTCCCGGAAGACGCGATCCAGGACATCCCGGATCTCGTCCATGGTGGTCCCCCTGTTACACCCGATGCCGGCAGCGAGAAAACGGGGCCTCAACACCAGGGTTTCACGTGGAACATCCATTGCCATCTCGGAGCAGACCAGGTCCAGGTGGCGGTCACGGCTGTCGGCAACGGGGATTGTCAGATGCGGCGGCAGGGACGGCACAACGATGTCGTAGGGGTCATGGACCCTGATGGCCTGGTGCTTTAAAAAGGCCATGTTGATGGTTTTGATCTGTTGCGGATTTTCGATGGCAAGGTTCTGCTGTTTTGCGATGAGATCCACCGCCGGCAGGGTGTTCACGTCCGTTGCCGTGGTGATCACGGGAACGGCCCCGGTGATGGCGGCGGTTTTTCGGGCAAGAGCATTGGCCCCGCCGATGTGCCCGGCGATGAGACTGACGGCATGGCAGGCCCGGTCGTCCAGAACCACCACGGCAGGATCTGTCAGCTTTGAATCCATGAGCCGGGCAATGAGCCGTACGGCAATGCCTGTGGAAAAGATGAAAATATGGCCCCGGTACTGGTTGAACCGGGCAGTGATCTCCCTGGCCAGGGACGGGAAAACCGTGATGTTCTCATCGAGACAAGGATCCTGTTCCAGCCGGCTGGAGATAAAGAGATCGGCGCTGCCCAGCTGTCGGGTAAGCAAGGTGCCCTGTTTGACCCCGTTGGGGGTGATGGCCCAGACGGCAAGGCGGTGTCGGTCTGGGGATTCTCCGCCCCAGGATGCGTCCCCCGCCTGTTTTTTTTCTTTCCATTCCATGGTTTCTACTTTCTGAAACCGTGGGAAAATGCCGGGTCGTACAGCAGGGAGTTTCCGATGGACGACCTGTTGGTGCAGGCCGCCACGGCTTTGCCGGCAAGGATAAGGGCCTGGCGCTGGATATTCTCTTGTTTGACTGTTCTGGCAAGGTCCCTGACCGGGGTTGTCACGATCTTCTCGTCGGGGTGGCTCACCTTGTGGGCAACGGCCACCAGGCTCTCCTGTCCGTAGTGCCTGGCAAGGATCTTTTGGACCTGTTCCACATGGGCAATGCTCAGGTAGATTGCCATGGAAGCCTTGTGGGCAGCCAGGCTGTCCAGGGACTCTTCCTCGGGGACCGGTGTTCTCCCGGAAATCCGGGTAAAAATAAGGGTCTGGGTCACCTCCGGCAGGGTGTACTCCATTCCCATGGCTGCAGCGGCACCGAATCCGGCCGTTACGCCGGGAATCACGGTAAAGGGGATTCCCCGGGCTTCAAGTTCCCTGGTCTGTTCAAAAATTGCCCCGTACAGAGAGGGGTCGCCGGTGTGGAGCCGGACAATTTTCCGGTTGGCCGCATGCCCCTTTTCCACCATGGCGATGATCTCGTCAAGGTTCATGGAGGCGCTGTTCACCGTCTCTGCCTGGTCTTTTGTCCAGGAAAGCAGGGCCTCCGGCACCAGTGATCCTGCGTAGATGACAAGATCTGCGGCCATCAGCGCCTTCTGGGTTTTCACCGTGACAAGGTCCGGATCACCGGGGCCTGCTCCTGCAAAAATGACTGGATTTTCCATTGTATGTCCTCTTTGTATTTATCCGCAGACTGCCGCAGATTTTCAGGATGATTATCTGCGGCAGCCTTGCCGATCTAAACGTTTCATTGGCTGCTGTGATACACAGCGCTGTGGTCTCTTTTTATATGAAAGTCGTGGTGCGCCGGCAGCCGATTCGGGATGTTGCCCTACGCTCATGAAGCTAAAGCTTGCCTTCGGCCCTCACAGCCCGTCCATGGGCTGCTCCGAGGTGAGCGGCAGCTGTCTTGAGCATCCGTGCTCACAGCTGCCGCTCAAAACCGCTACGGGCAAAACCCCGAACCGGCTACCTCTAATTCGACTTGGCTCCGCGTCTACGACCCCACCTTTGTTGTGAGCACGTTGCTCATGGGGGTTATACATCAAACGCCTTGCTGCTTGGTGATTATACACAGTTGAAAAGATTTATAACCGATATTGCAAAAGTCCCCGGCCTTGTCTGCATGGATCGTTATCACAATTTAAAAGATCCTCGGAAGATCCTTCCAGGATTATTCTTGATTGCAGTATAGTCATTTTTTTTAAGGGGTCGATTGATGGATAGAAAAAAACTGATTTTTATTGTTTCTGTTGTTCTTTTTGCCGTTTCTGTCAGCTACAGGCTCATGAACCTCCATACACAAAAAACGGTCAAGACCTTGGCCTACCAGGGCAGCAATCCGGTGACATCAAAAACACCTGAACAGGCAGATACTTCTACATGGAAAAAAAACGAAGAGCCTTTATTCGATCTCGATTCTTTTTTTTGCCTTTCTGCCTGACACTTCTGGCGGTTATTATGTCAGCAGCTATCATGCTCACCAGGTGTGCTGGAACCGGTTCCTACAGTGTGGAAAAAATGCCGCCCCATGAAAAAGGTGAAGAACCGAATCCTTACGATCAGGCCACTTTGGTGAATTTCTCTCCGGGAACGTTGCATACCGGACAGGTTTCCGGGGCACCGTTTTCAACCGTATTGCCGCATACCGGGCAGAGGTAGATATCCGCTTCCGGAAGGTCATTGCCACCCTTTGCCGCTTCAAGGGCCCTGGTATACAAGCCGTGGTGGATCTCTTCAACGGCCAGGGCATTTTTAAACGATGTTTCAGCAGGCTTGTTGCCCTCCTCTTTGGCGGTTTCCAGGAAACCCGGGTACATCTCCTTGAATTCGTGTCCTTCCCCGGCAATGGCCTCTTCAAGATTTTCAAGTGTTGTCTTGATTCCCCCCATGGCCCGGAGGTGGGCATGGGCGTGTATTGTCTCCGCCTCTGCAGCTGCCCGGAACAGTTTGGCAATCTGAAAGAGCTTGTCTTTTTCTGCTTTTTGGGCAAAGGCCAGGTATTTTCTGTTGGCCTGGCTCTCGCCGGCAAATGCTGCCTGTAGATTTTCCATTGAACCCATTGATTTCTCTCCTCTATTAAAACGGTTGACTGTCTGGTACGGCTTGATGTTTCACCTGAACGCTGCAGTCACTGTTCTGAATGTTGCAGGCCGTCCAGGGGTTTGCCAGGTGATCAACGGTGGCGTTCATTTAGACGTCCGACAGATCTCCTGGGTTGAAACAATTGAATAATGGTTTAGAAAAACACAATTGTCTTGTTTCTGTCAAGGCTCTTTTCTCAGGCTGAATGAACGACGGTGAATTTCCATTGTATCTGTATTTTATCCTTTGATGGCATTAAATTTGCTTCTTTTTTGGGTGTTGTAATTTTGCAATTGATCGGGAAGCATTCGTTTTTCAGCCCGTTGCCGCCTCTTGGATAAAGGAGGGTCTTGGAGCGTGACAATTTTCCGAGCCATCCCCCGGAGGTGTTGCCATTTGTGTAAACCAAGTGTAAAGGAGTGTTAACATGAAAGAACTAATTCTGATTTTTGTCTTCATCGGCATTTATGTTTTAATGCAGGTGTATATTCTTCCAAAAATGGGAATATCCACATGAATGAAGGATGCCTGTCAGGTGACAGACAAAAACGATGAGATAAAAGACGAGAACACACTCAAATAGGAGACGTATAGCAGGTGCCACCGAGCTGATAAATTTTGCGCCTGCAATTCAGCCGTTACAGTCGATTAAAACACAACAGGAGGTTTAAGGATTTGACGACTTTGCCCTGGAAACCGGAACCATCGATGGAACCTGACTGACCGTTTGCCTTGCAGCTCGATGGTCATACAATCCAGGTTGCCGGGGCTTAGTTTCTATCCGGATTCCGTCCTGGAGGGTAAGCTCCCAGACGTCACCGCTAATATTTACACTGGCCTGGCAGATATTGCTGCAGAAGATCTTTTTGCTCCCCGGTTCGATCGGGCAGCACATAGGCTGCACATCTTTTTTCGATCTGTTTTGCCACATTATCATCAACGCGGGTTGGTGACGCAAACCGGTCTCCCTCTATTCCTTTTTTATTAAAAACAGTGCTGACCCTCTGTTCTTTTCTATAAATTGCCGGAGAACCGATTGTCAAAAAACTTTTTGTCTGCAGAGATTGTTCCAGCTTGTCTTTAAGCATTGGATCAAAATCAAGGCTGAGCCCCTGCAGTGTCCGGTTGCAGTTGATCATTAATTCTTCGTCAAGAATCATTTTTTTAAAACTTCCCCCTGCAAAAGCCGCCATATGGCCGGGATAGCACCCGATCTCATCCACACGGGTCATGTAATAGGGGGACAGGCAGGTCAGGCAGGATTCAAATCCGCTCTGATAATCATTGTGGATGCCGTCTGAAAAGCATCCGCAAAGAACACAGCCCATTCCAAAATGCAGGCAGACTTCGTAAAACATAATCTGGACATGGACAAACTCAGGACTGCCGTATGCCGGCTGCAGGGACCGCAGATCCGTCATGGTGGAAAAACAGCTGAAACTGACACATGTACCTGCCTTGAGCAGCTGCACATAAACGGCTCCTGCCATACAGACGGCAATGTCGTGGACAACAATCCCCAATAAACTTTCCGGCCCTGTCATAAAGGATAAGGTGCAGGGGAAAAGTGTCACATTCTGTCCTTCCTCCACCAGGGCTGTCAAGTTCATCAGGCTTTCCTCATCATAAGACAGGGGTGCCATTGGGCAGATTCCCTGGGACATGACAGGAGATCTGTCATCTCCCTTGATCTTTTTGATCAATTGGATGGCCTTTTTAGCACTGGTATAAACATCACCATTTCTGGCGCCTGCCTTTGTGGCACGCAAGCTTAAACTGGGGAATTTATCTGAATATTTCAGCATCATGGCGATCTGACTGATATACTGATCTTCCTGGTCATTCCCCTCGGGATCAACAACGCCCGGATTTACAGATTCATAAAGATCAGAGGTTTCAGCAAGCTGATACATTTTAACAGCATCCTGTATAGTGCCCCGGCGAATGGTGCCCGTGGCATCATCGATAATCATGGGGGCGTTGGAAAATGGGGACACAGCAACCAGCCTTTTCCTGGGTGCCGGTGGATGGTTGACCTTTGGCATTGAATCCAAGGTCTTCCTCAACAAGGATGCAGAGATATAAACCCTTTTCCCATCGACGTTTGCCCCATTTTCTTTAAACAGCTCCAGAGCACTGTCCAGTTCAAATTCGACGCCAACGGTTGCAAGTATGTCTGCAGCGTGTTCATATATGGATTCAATCGTTTCTTCGTTTAATAATTTTTGCATGGTAAAAAGTAACCCCTTTTGCTTCTGCAGCCGAGTCTATCAAATGCGGTGCACCATCAAGAATCATATTTCAATAATTTTTTTGATGAAATCCGTCATGATGTCCTGCACTGTATCCGGTTTTTCAAGGTGGGGAGCATGCCCACAATTGTCGATCAGGACTGTTTTTATATTTTTGACGTTCTTTTTTATGGAATGGATTTGTCTGTCCGTGCCATACGGATCGTCTTTCCCCTGAATGGCCAGCATGGGCGTATTGATTCTGGACAGGTATTTTTCAATGTTCCAGTGTATAAAGGTCGCGTTCAGCCAGACATCGTTCCAGCCCCGGAAGGCATTTTCCGTATTGGGGCCGTGGTATTTCTCAAGTTTTTGTTTCAAGTTTCCATTCTGGTAATGGTCTTTTGCTTTTTGGATGCTTTCAACCGTTATCCCTTCGCAGAACAAGTGGGCTGCAAGGGTAATCAGGCCTCTCAAGCCTGTGCAGTGGGAACTTCCGGCAAAGATGGCGGCAATGGACCCGCCGTCGGAATGCCCGACCAGGATATACTCTTTGATACCGGCGGCTTTAATGATTTCAGGAAGAACGGTCAAGGCCTGTTTGTGCATGAAATTGATCTTCCAGGGCAGTGGCTCCGGGTCAGATTGCCCGTAACCGAACCGGGAAAAAACCATTGCCGGGCAGTTTGTCTTTGAAGCGAGTCTTTCGGGAAATGTTTTCCACATTTTCACACAGCCCAAGCCTTCGTGGAGAAAAATCAGGACGGGGCCTTTGTTTTCTTTATTGTGCCACAGGATTTCAATTTGCCCGGATTCAGTATTTAGATAGTCTGTCACAATTTCCCCCTTTTTGCATATTCATAAGGGATTTTTATGCATATGACAAGGGGGAAATGTGGCAATGCTGATCCGGCGGATGAGGCTTTTTGGGGAAACAGCGCCCGGGCTTTACCGCCAGTGCGGGTTAAAGATCCGGTGGGAGGCCATCAAGAGATCGTCGGTGGCCGGAACAATGTGTTGATAGACCGCTTTATTTATCTTGCGATAGAGGGCTGTATTTTCCTTGACGGGCCTGAACGTATCCCTTCGGCGCACCATATTGTCAATGGCTTCCTGTCTGTCCCTGTAAAGACCTGAAGCCAGAGCAGTGCAAATGGCCGCCCCCATACTGGCCGAGTCGGTTACCACGTTTCGATGGGCGGGCACCCCGAAGACATCGGCAAAGATCTGCATGAACAAGTCCCCCTTTGAACCGCCGCCGCTGACCACAATATTGGTCAGAGGCACCCCCTGTTCGTCACACATGGCCTGGGCATTATTTTTCATGGTCAGGGCAATGCCTTCCAGAATAGAGCGGAACATGTGGGGGCCTTTGTGGGTATTGTTGAATCCGATCATCATCCCCCGTTCATGGAGCCGGGACGGCTGGGGCAGCCAGTTGAGAATCGTATAGAGTCCGTCACATCCGGCAGGAACTTCCGCTGCTGTAACATTCAGATAGGCCTCAGGGGAAAGATCCATTTGTTTTGCTTCCCGGACAATGTCGGAGCCAAGAAGCTCTTTGACCCATGTGACCGTAGCCATTCCCCTCCGGATGCCGCTGCTTTCATAAAGAAATTCTCCGGGAATGGCCCCCGGGTTGCTCCAGTAGTTCTTACTGTCCGGATTGGACTTTTTCCCCGCCATCATGGATGTGATGTATGTGCCCAGTGACACAAGAATGGTTCCGTCGTTGACAATACCGGCACCCAATCCCTCCACGGCCTTGTCATTGGCCGTAGACACCACGGGTATGCCGGCGGGAATGCCCGTGGCGCTGCCGGCCGTTTCGGTAATGTGTCCCAACACCGTTGCCGGATCAACCAGGTCGAAAAGCATTTCCCGGGGGGTGGAGTAGGAATCGAATCGTTCTTTGTCCGCGTACCATTGAAGGGTGTCCGGATCCATGGGCCATGGTCCCACATAATTGGACCGGGTGTCCTTTGTTTCCCCGGTCAGCCGATGGGTCAGATATCCGGTGGCGGTGGTCACATAACGCACCGCATCATCCTCATGCTGATAAGGGGTCGCCGTTCGCAGGTCCATCCAGCTTTGCACGGGTGATGCCAGATTCCCATCGGCCTTTATCAATGCCCGGCAGCAGCGTATGGATCCCAGGCCCACCCCGATGATACGGGTTTTATCCGCCTTGAATTTTTGAAACAGTCCACGGCAGGCGCTTTTCAGGCTTTCCCACAGGTCATCATCGGGGTGTTCCGCCCGGGTGGTATCATAAAAGTGAATGGGTTGAAGCAAAACCGTTTCTGAACATATTTCACAACCACGGGTGTCGAATATGGCCAGTTTTGTGCTCTGGGTGCCACCGTCAATTGCAATAATATAATTTTCCATCTCAATTCCTCAGCAAAAAAGAAGCCACATCCTTAAACGTCATCTCATCAGATATCCGCCATCCACGGTTAAAACCGTTCCGTTGACGTAGTTGGCGGCATCACTTGCAAGAAAGACACAGGCCCCCATGAGATCGGCTGTCCAGCCCCAGCGATTGGCAGGGATATGGGAGAGTATCTCTGCATTGCGTTTTTCGTCGTTCCGGGTTTTTTCGGTGAGCTCGGTGGCAAAGTACCCCGGGGCAATGGCGTTCACCTGGATGTTGAACCGGGCCAACTCATCGCACATGGACCGGGTTAAACCAACGATACCATGCTTGGTGGCCGCATAGGCCGGGGACCACTGTCCGCCTAAAAACGAATAAAGCGAGGCGATATTGATAACCTTGCCGCTCTTTTGTTCAATCATCTCCTTGCAGGCTTCGTGGGTCATTTCAAACGCCGCGGTCAGGTTAACGGCCACCATTTTATCCCACTCTTTGCGGGTAAAGCCTGTCACGTCTTCAATATTGATGGAAATACCGGCACAGTTCACCAGGATGTCCATGCTCCCCCAGGTGGCCACACAATCCTCCACCACCCGTTTGCATTCCCCGTCAGCGGTGATGTCACCGTAAACATATTTATAGGCAGCACCGGTTTCTTCAACCCATTGGCGGGTTTGCCCGTCATCGTCCATGATAGTGACGGCCATCACATTTGCCCCCGCCCGGGCCAGGGCAACGGAAAAGGCCTGGCCCAATCCGCTGTTCCCGCCTGTGACAATGGCGTTCTTTCCTTTCAGGGAAAAAAAGTTCATATTAAAATCGGTTACGTTCATATCAGCGGTCCTTTTTCTTTGGATCTGCAGACAACATTTTCGCCATCAGCTTGTCAATAAATTCGGCGGCATCCCCCTGGACAACGATGTCCGACAGGCTGCAAACAGGCGCATGGCTGGATCTGTTTACCGAAATGATCGTCTCAATCTGCCGTAAGCCCGCCATGTGCGGCATGCTGCCATGAATGCCCAGGGCCATGTATAACCGGGGGGAGACGGTTTTTCCCGACTGGCCGACCTGAATCTGTCTGGGTGCGATCCCCTGATCGACGAGTTTTCGACTGGCCGCAACGGTGCCGTTCAATGCGTCAGCCAGGGGGTAAAGTTTCGGGAAACAGTCTTTCACGCCATTGCCGCCGGAGATAAGGACCTCGCTGTCCCGGATATCATAGGTCTGTTTGTTTGCTTCAGAATGGAGGCGTTTTACGGCAGTGCGGGAGGTCACAGGTTGGGTATACTCAGACATCTCTGTTTCCACCCCGCCCCCCGATGTGTATTCAAACGCATTGGGTCTGATGCTCATCACCACAGGGCCTTCGCCGGTATGCTCAAGCCCCTGAAGGCGTTTTCCCGAACAGGCCGGGCGGATGAATGCAATACGATCACCGTTCCTTCCAATGTCCGTTACGCCGGCCGCGAGGCCGGTCTGCAACCTTACGGCCAGTCGAGGGGCGATCATCTCCCCGAGGCAGGTGGCCGGAATCAGAATGCTGTCAAATGTGTTGGTTTGATGCAGGTTTTCCAGTACATCGCATATCCCCCGGGAATCAAACCCCTCCACAAGACCTGCTGACAACCGGATGATATGGTGAAAAGCGCCGTAAATTTCATCCGAAGGACCCTCCAGAATGACCGCGTGGGATTCAAACGGTTCGTTTCCGTACATGCGCCGGGCCACCTCTAACAGGTCTGCTGTTTTTTTTGTATTGTCCGTGTCCTGGAAGATGCAGGTCTTCTTCATTCTAGAGAAACCCCCTCTCTTTTAAAAAATCGACAACAAAGGAGATACCCGCTTCATCATTTTGAACGATATGCCTCTCCTTTTTGTCATAGGTCTTTGGGCGGGTGGTGACTATTTTCATGGGGGATCCGGTTTGTCCAACCTCTGTTGTAGAAAAACCAAGCGCCTGGTTGGTGATGACGGCCAATTCATCTGAAACATCCCGCCGCATGTCCGTTAATCTGGGGTATGGCAGCTTATAACCGCTCTCCCTTGTCAAGCTCAGCACACAGGGCATGGCCATTTCATAGGTCGTAACGGTTTTTTCATCGGCCACCTGAAAAACAGCCCTTTTCC
>Ga0209938_1001831_pt1 | contig 10343 bp, 7 predicted proteins | sample SalPonR2_C_D1_MG_FD_185708 | JGI IMG/M metagenome (GOLD analysis project Ga0209938, IMG submission 185708) | Salt pond soil microbial communities from South San Francisco under conditions of wetland restoration - Salt Pond MetaG R2_C_D1_MG... ... | reverse complement strand
CGAATCAACTAATCACGAATCATAATCCTGCTCAATAAACTCAATCCGGCCGGCAATTTCTTCCCACTTTCCAAAGGCCTGGTTTAGAGAGCTCTTTAATTCATCGTATTCCATGGAAATATCTTTCACACGGTCGGCATCATCATAGAAATCAGATTGTGCCATCATCTCTTCAATTTCGGATATACGGGCTTCTGTTTGCTCTATTTCCTTCTCAAGAGCGGTTATTCGTTTCTTGAGGGGTTTAATTTTTTTAGAGAGCGCATTCCGTTTCTCCGCTTCTAGACGCCGTTCCTCTTTGCGACTCAGTGTTTTGGTTTGATCAGCCCCGTTTTGCGACTGCTGTATTGTATTCTGCTGGTAACTGTCGCTTTCTTCTTCCTTCGATTTTTTATCGAGATAGTAGCTGATGTTGCCGAGCCATGTTTTAATCCGCCCGGGCTGCACTTCCAGCGTTTTCGACACAATAGGATCCAAAAAGTACCGGTCATGGGAAACGATCATCAGGGTTCCCTCAAATTGCTGGAGCGCCTGTTGAAGGATGTTTTTTGACTGCATGTCGAGGTGGTTGGTGGGCTCATCAAAAATCAGAAAATTTCCGGAGTTGAGCAGCATCTTCGCCAGGGCCACACGGCTTTTCTCACCACCCGACAGCACGCTTACTTTTTTAAACACGTCATCGCCCACAAAAAGAAATGACCCGAGAATTGTACGAAGTTTTGTTTCTGATTCGTGCGAGCCGGCAAGGCGCATCTCATCGAGTGGCGTATTTTTTGGTTCCAGCTCATCTGCCTGGTGCTGGGCAAAATAGCCGGGTGTGACATTATAACCCACTTTTCGTTCTCCATCTGTGATGGGCTCAAGTCCGGCCAATATGCGGATCATCGTGGATTTACCAGCTCCATTTGGACCCACGACCGCAATTTTATCCCCGCGCTCAATTTCATAATCAATTCCATCAAAAACGGTATTGTCGCCATATTTTTTCACCACATTATCGAGCGTCATTACCACCTGGCCTGAGCGTTCGGGCGATGGAAACTGAAAAGAGATTTCGGACTGTTCCTGTTCCAGTTCAATTTGCTCCATCTTTTCGAGCTGCTTGATGCGGCTCTGAACCTGCTTCGCTTTCGTGGCTTTATAACGAAACCGGTCGATGAACTCCTGAGTCTGCTTGATCTCCTTCTGCTGGTTCTCATACTGCTGTTTCAGCAGCTCTTTTTCCTTTTCGTACTTTTTCTCATAAAAGCTATAATTGCCGGCATACTCATCCATCGATCCCATTCGGAGCGCAAGCGTTCGATTCGTAACGTTATCCAAAAACGCACGATCGTGAGAAACAATAATAACGGCTCCCTCGTAGTTTTTCAGAAAGGCCTCAATCCACTGCAGTGATTCAATATCGAGGTGGTTGGTGGGCTCATCAAGAAGAAGATACGTCGGGTTTTGAAGGAGAAGTTTTGCGAGCGCGATCCGCATCAGCCAGCCACCGCTGAACTCCGTCGTGGTTCGTTCAAAATCTTCAGGGCTAAATCCCAGGCCAGCCAGGATCCGTTCAATATCGGCCTGAAGAGTATAAGAACCGGAATTTTCGAGCTTATGCTGAATCTCACCAAACTCAGTCAGTGCTTCTTCATGTTCTTTGCTGTCAGATGACGCCGTTTCAAGTTTGGTTTGGACCGCATCAAATTCACCCCGTAATTCCATGATATCTGCGAAGGCGTGTTCTACCTCCTCAAACACAGTGAGGTCAGGATCCGGTTCTACACCATCCTGCGGGAGGTAACCCACGGTGGCTTCATTACTCATGCTAATGCCACCTGAATCTGCCTGCTGTTCACCGGCAATAATCTTTAAGAGCGTTGATTTTCCTGCTCCGTTTGGCCCTACAAGGCCGATTCGCTCGCCCGGGTTAATAATCGTGTTCACATTATCGAACAGTGCACGCTCACCGAAATGAAGCGTTATTCCATCTATTTGAAGCAAATGAAAGCGGTTAGGATGTTTAATATATCAGATTTATTTTGAAGCCGAACCTGTTTACGGGCGCCCTTAAAATACCAAGGATTATCTTCACCCAAAAAGATTTCACATGAATCAATTTCTAAGGTTAAGTGTACTGCTATTAATCTGTGCCATTTTAATTTCCTGTTCCGGGGAAAGACAGCAGCCTTCCTACGAATTCACGGTAAATAATCCTGCAGATTCAGGTAGTCAGTATCCGAATTTTTTCAGGGATTCAACCGGTACGGTTACGATGAGCTGGATCTTGAAGATTGAAGAAGATCTGAATTCCATTCAATACTCTACCTATACCGACAGGGGATGGAATCCGCCTCAAACAGTGAACATCAGTTCAGACTATTTTGTGAACTGGGCGGATTTTCCATCAGTTGTTTCACGTGATGGTGACATTGTGGCTGCTCACTGGCTGCAGAAAATTGAAGGAGGCCCCTATGCGTACAATGTGAATGTTGTATTTCCAGGCGAACAGGCTCGCAGGTGGACGGATCCGATCATACCTCACAGCGATGGAACTGCTACAGAGCACGGGTTTGTGTCGATAGAGCCTTTATCAGAAGACAGGGTGCTTGCTGTTTGGCTCGATGGAAGACAGACGGCTGATCGGGGGCACGATGAATATTCTGATCCTGACAAGGCAATGACGTTGCGATCTGCCGAAATATCGAGCGATGGCACCGTCACGCGTCGCCGGGAAATTGATGCGATGGTCTGCGATTGTTGCTCAACCGACCTTGTGATGATGGATGGAGAGGTAGCTGTCGTCTATCGAAACAGGACAACTGAAGAAATTCGTGATATTTATATCTCACGATACAATCTTGAAACAGGGGAGTGGACAGAGCCGAAGGCAGTACACAATGACGGATGGGAAATTAATGGCTGTCCGGTAAATGGTCCAAGAATCGATTACAGAAATGGAAAGATAGCCGTTATCTGGTATACCGAAGCAGGTGGTACGCCGCAGGTAAAACTGGTATCTTCTAATGACATGGGAACTTCGTTTGGAGATCCCATCATCATATCCAAAGAAAATACAATCGGCAGGGCAGATCTTTCGTTAGGTAATGATGGGACGGTTTATGCCAGCTGGATGGCCACACAAAACGATAATGGGTACGTCATGATGCGTCGTGTTCAGCCAGACGGAACGCCTGAAAATCCTATAGAAGTTGGGTTAACTGCATCAAGTCGCCGAAGCGGGTTTCCCAGAATGGCTATGATTAACGACGGGTTGCTTTTTGCATGGACTCAAACTGAGCCTATTATAAGAGTGCGAACGGGCATTGTTACGTTTGAACAAATTGAACAAGCCAACCGGGCGGAGTAAACACATTTATCTCAGTTCGGCTAAATATTTATTTATTGAATCATCTCAGAGCAGAGCCAAAAAAGTGTCGACTGAGAAGATATAACTTTTGATAACATTAGATTTAATTATGAAGTGTCCCCTTTTCCAAGGGGGGACTCTTAGATAAATAACTTATTATTGAATTTACACTCTCAACTCAGATCATTAAGATATCATGCAGATACTAAAACTAATACCCTTTTTGCTTTTGATCCTTTTTCAGGCATCGTGTGCGGGTGCACAAATGACGGCCGATTCGGATGAAGACCGCCGCCAGCAGGCCATTGAAATTCTGGAACGTGTTCCACTATTTGACGGACATAACGATGCTCCATACCAGTACAGAAACCGGGTTGGGTATAAATTTGGTGAGCTCGATTTTTATGATACAACCGTGCTTGACAATCCGATGCATACAGATATCCCCCGGCTGAAGGAAGGTCACGTGGGTGCCCAGTGGTGGAGTGTGTATGTGCCGGCCGGTATTCCGGAAGACGAAGCCGTGAAACGGACCTTGGAGCAGATCGACTTTGTCTACCGTATGGCGGAGAGATATCCGGATGAGTTTGAAATGGCGTTTACAGCAGATGACGTTGAGCGTATTTTCGATGATGGCAAGATCGCCTCGCTGATCGGTATGGAAGGTGGACATTCGATTGCAAATTCGTTGGCAGTATTACGATCGTTTCACAGGCTGGGTGCCCGCTATATGACCATTACCCACAGCCGCACGCTCGACTGGGCCGATGCAGCCGGTGATGAGCCGCGCCACGACGGACTGAGCGAATTTGGTGAAGAGGTGATCCGCGAGATGAACCGTCTTGGCATGATGGTAGATCTGTCGCATGTAACGCCGGCAACGATGAAAGATGCCATAGCCGTCTCGGAAGCCCCGGTGATGTTCTCGCACTCGAATGCCCGTGCCATCTCAGGTCACCCGCGAAACGTACCGGATGATGTACTTCGCATGCTGCCGGAAGAGGACGGACTTGTGATGGTGACATTTGTGGAGTCGTTTACCTCAGAAGAACTGCGTCAGTGGTATGCCGAGCGGAACGGTTATCGCGAAAAAGTGGAGTCGCTTTATGGAGGTCAGCCCGATTCGGTAAGTGCCAAAATGGAGGCGTGGATGGAAGAAAATGAGCAGCCAAAATCGACACTTGAGCAGGTAGCCGATCATATTGACCATATCAAAGATGTGGTTGGTGTGGACTATATCGGCATTGGCGGCGACTATGATGGTGTTTCATCGCTACCACTCGGCCTCGAAGACGTTTCAACCTACCCGGCACTGTTTGCAGAACTCTTGAGTCGTGGCTATACGGAAGAAGAACTTGAAAAAATCGCGGGACTCAATATGTTGCGTGTGATGCGGGGAATGGAGGAGGTAGCTGAAAGGCTGCAAGCTGAGGAGGAGCCTAGCGAAATGTTAATTGGGGATGCTGAGTAGTATCGAATCTTTTATAGTTTTAAAAGGAGCTGACAATTATTCACGCAGATGATTTCTAAGCCGGTTGCCAGATTCAGATTTTTTACTGTCAGAATCGGCTTCATCCATGTCCAATTCGATAGCTTGGGTATCAGTAGAGCCTGATCGGTTGTTGGTTGTATTTTTATTTGAGGTTTCGCTTGTTATCTGCTTAGCCTGGATAACAAGATTCTCGGCTATTTCTGTAATTTCACGAACATGTTTTGAAAGTCTCTGTTTTTGCACCCAGGTTATAAGAGGATATAGAAGTGCTGTTAATGTGAGTCCGGCCATCATACCAAACCAGGGGTTGTCCGTCACAGAAAAACCAGCTGCACCTCCGATAGGTATTAGAATAATTGCGGCAAAGAAAAGAATAACGATATTCGTAAATGTTGAATCCCAGGGTAAATTCATGGTCTGACGCTTGCTGACCCGAATTCTGAGTTTCTCACCTCTTTGCTGGATTAAAACGCGAGTGGTGTACAACGAAAACTCATCAGTATATTTCCATTCAACACTTGTCGAGGTTTTATTGACAATTGCCTTTCCGGAGTAATCATTAAAAAATTTATTCCACCAGGTTATCTCTTTCTGTGATGTGCCAAAATGGTGATTCAGTTCAAGAATCAGATCATCTAAAAGCCGGTTATTTACCTTCGCTTTAATCCAGTGTTCGGCTAAGATGTCCGTATCTTTTACAACAGTTGTCTCATCCAGAGTGCCTGAAGCTGAACCCTGATGAAGCTCGTCTGCTGCCCGGCGCATTAGTTCAGGGTCGATACCGGACTCGGCAGCAATTTTTTCGAGATCCTGCATGGATAAGCCTGACGAATCGTTGAGGCCTCTTTTATCATTTCTTTCTGCCTCAAGTTCTACAGCCCTGCGTATAAGCCTTGCAACTTCTTCTTCCGAGTATAGATTGTCAGACATATTTAATTTTGTGCATTATTAAAACTGGTCTTTTACAGCCTGAATTACTGTTGGAGCCAAGTGAAAAGTACGGATGGAGTATGTTAAATGTTGCGAAACGACTGATTACAATTCATTTGAATAAACAGCCGGTACTTTTTCACGCAGGTTAAACCCGCTGCTCATCACTTCGCCATAGGCTCCGGCGCTTCTGATCGCCACCAGGTCGCCCCGTTCAACTTTCGGCATTTTGATTCCTTTTCGGAACGTATCGGACGTCTCGCAGATAGGCCCGACAACATCGTAAGTTTCGAGAGGTTTGTCTGATGTGAGCACATCAACGCTGTGCGACGCCTGGTAGAGTGCCGGGCGTATAAGTTCCGTCATGCCAGCATCAAGCACGGCAAAGTTGGTTGTAATGCCTTCCTTCACAAAGAGTACTTCTGATATCAGGGAGCCGCACTGACCTACAATACTTCGCCCCAGCTCAAAATGAACCTGCTGGCCATCTCTTAGCTTGAGATTTTCTTCGAACAGATTGAAAAATGCTTCAAAATCGGGATAGGGCTCATCATCAGGTATCTCGTAGCTGATGCCAAGACCACCGCCCACATTTACATGCGTGAGGGGAAAACCTTCCTCTTCAAACCATGTTTGAATCTCATTTACCTTTTCACAAAGATCTCTGAAGGCTTTTAAGTCTCTGATTTGTGAACCTATATGGAAGTGGATGCCGGTAAGGTTAATCACATCCAACTTTGGAAGTATCTCAAATAAGCGGGGCAGGTGCTCGGGATTCACTCCAAATTTATTCTCAGTCAGCCCGGTGGTGATATACTTGTGCGTTTTAGCTTCCACATTTGGATTGAGCCGCACTGAAACGTTTGCAACTTTTCCTGCTTCCCTGGCAAGGTCGTTCAGCACGGAAATCTCCTGGATAGATTCGCAGTTGAAGGAGAAGATATCGTGTTCCAGGCCGGTTCTGATCTCCTCATCTGTTTTTCCCACCCCTGCAAACGCAATCTGTTCAGGTTTGAACCCGGCCTCCACGGCACGTTCAATTTCTTTACCGCTGACACAATCGATTCCCAGCCCCGCCTTACGGACCAGATCCAGTATCGGCAGGTTGAAATTTGCCTTTACTGCAAAATGAACATGATACCCCTTTGACAATCCGTGCTTTTTCACTTCATCCAGCGTTTCCTGGAGAAGATCAAGATCGTAGTAGTAAAACGGGGTTTTTAGTGATCGAAATTTTTCGATGGGAAATGTGTTGGACATCAGATTGGGTTGGTTTGTAATCAAGCTTATAAAAGTACGGATTTGATGTCAATTATGTGAACCTGAATCCAATAGTGTGCTACATATTTCGCAAAAAAAACAGTGCATAACTTTGGGATCGTTTCAAAATGAGATCTTAGTCCCCCCGGTGAGGGTGTTTACCCATTTGAGTACTGCACAGACGCTACCTTTGGGTGGGTATAGTTGGTTTAAGGAGTAGCATAGGTATAGTTAGTGACTACTTTTCATTCTTTATTCTTATCGAAAGAATAAGACCAATCTATTTGAATGAAGAAGCTGAGCATGCAGTAACGTTTGATTGGAATTTATTGACCATATGAGGACGACTTTTTAATGCTAGAAGGATTATAAATAACTCACCTTAGTTGCGTGTGATGAATATTTATTATAATTTTTTAATCTTAATAAATGTTCAAATGCAAATGGCTTTAGGTGGCGAAAATTTCCCGCTCTGAAAATGTTGGAAAACGTTTTACTTTCTTCAATGGCATATTTTCTGGTTTGATATATGCCTGACTGTGAGTTAAAAAAATGTGCTTTAGGAATCCATATATAACAACTGAATTCACTGCAGATGGGGAGTTATGGAAAATGATTATTCAAATAAATGATAGGTGAGACTTTGATCAATCGGCAAAAAACCAGGCGTAGAGCAACATGCTTTGTCGATATGATATACTGATTTGATCAAGCTTCAACCTATATTTTGTACGCCCAAAAAATATACGTGCTTTAAGACTAAAAGTATTTAAATGGAATCGCTTTCAATGATTTTTGGAAATTTAGTATTCAGGTTTTGCCATAAATCATATATACACATCTTTTTCATCAATGAATAATCCAAATTACTTCCATCATAAAAAAAATCTCATAAATGCCTCGGCTGAATTTGTAAATACACTGCATTCTGAGAATGATTGGATATCGATTATTGAAGACATTTTTGGGATAATCGGAAAAGCTACAAATGTTGATAGAGTTTATTACTGGAAAAACCACCCTCACCCAGAAACCGGTGAGCCATCTACCAGTCAGGTAATTGAATGGATAGCCGGCGGCATAAAGCCGGAAATCAATAATCCTGAATTACAAAATATACCTCTTGAGGCTTTTCAGGCATTCACCGGTCCTTTGAAGAATAGTAAAGAGTTTGACGCTATCGTTCGGGAAATAAAGGACGAGGATTTAAGGAATATACTGGCTGAGCAAGACATTAAATCCATTTTGGTATTACCCGTTTTTGTTGAACAAGAATTCCACGGATTTATAGGATTTGATGATTGTAAAAGCGAGAGAAAATGGAACGAGGAGGAATATAATTTTTTAAGGACTACCATTGGGAATTTTGAATCTGTAGTCGAAAAAAACCAACAGTATAAAAAACTGGAAGAATCAAATATTCAGCTCAATATGCTGATAGATAATATTCCGGGCATTACATTTCGGTGCAAATTGGATAAGTTTTTCACCATGCAATTCCTCAGCAAGGAGTTTGAAAAAATTACAGGTTATCGTTCTGTTGATGTAGTTGATAATAAACGACTTGCCTACAGCGATATCATTCATCCAGAGGAAAGAACACTTATTCACGAAAAATTAACAAAATCAGTTGCTGATAAAAGACAGTGCGCTATACAGTATAGAATAATCGACTCTAAAGACAGGACTAAGTATGTTGAATCGATATGTCAGGGAGTATTTGATGATACAGGAAAACTACAATACATCAATGGAGTAATTTTTGACATCTCAAAACTAAGAATGCAGAATAAACGTCTAAAGGATATCGCCTGGAAACAATCTCATATAGTAAGAGCTCCATTATCGAGACTGATGGGATTGGCTCATCTGCTGGAAGTAGAACCGTCTCAGAATTATTTGCTGCAAGAAATTTTAAATGCGGCCGATGAGCTGGATGATATCATCAGGGACATCTCTGCCAAGACTGAAATTATAAACGAAATATAAGATGGAATCGGAAATTTTGATCATTGATGACAGTAATATCGTCACAATGCTGCATCAGGCAACGCTGGAAAGAAGTAAAATAAAAAACACTGTTAAGATTCTTGATGATGGTGATACGACACTTGAATATCTAGAAAGCCACCCAAATCATCATAACACAAAGTTTTTATTTCTTCTTGATATAAATATGCCGGTTATGAACGCCTGGGATTTGCTGGATGAAATACAGAACAAATCGTATGTCGATAACTGCATCGTTATAATTGTTTCATCCTCTGTGGACCAGTCTGATAAGGATAAATCGTTTACATATAAGCAGGTGGTTGATTACATAGAGAAACCATTTTTACCTGTACATGTTGAAAGGCTAAAAGAGATGGAAGAGACTAAAAACTTACTTCGATTTTAATTTGAGATTATTTTTTAAAAAATAATTAGTAAGCTTCTGTGCACATTCGAATTTATACATAATCTTTCAGAGAATATTCTATTTCATCACTTCTTGTAGAGAGCTTTGAAGTACCCTTGATTTTTCGACAGTCTGATTTTTAACGTCTCGTTCTTTCAAATCATGTCGCTTTTGGCCAATTATGGCTGTTTTGAAGCGTCCTGGCGGCCGATTTACGGCCGTTCAGTCGCTCCCGGACATACGCCACCCATCAGGTGGCTCGTGCCGGGGTAATTTTCTGCTGCTTTTTCGACCAGGTAATACTTCGTTCAATGTTCCAGCAGATAGACGCCATCACAAAACGGGCTTTGTTTCTGACCTTCGTTTTAGCTTTAGCCCACCGTAGTCCGTACCGATCTTTGATCGATGCAAACGGATGCTCCACTTGCGAGCGAACCTGCTGGTGACGTTTGTTTCGTTTTTTCTGGGCAGAACTCAGTGGGTCTCCCCGTTTTCCTTTATCCAGGATACCGTAATACCAGCCTTTTTCGCGGGCGATCTGTTTAAGGCTGTCGCGTCCGTAGGCTTTGTCGCCAAACAGGCTGCGCTCATCCTCACTCACCAGGTCTTCAAGCACCGTGCTGTCGTGAGGCGCGGCCGGGGTAAAAGCAATCTTTCGGATGAGCTTACTACCCACATCCACGCCAATGTGGCCTTTATAGCCAAAATAGTAGGTACCGCCCTTTTTTGTAGAGTTGGCATCGGTGTCGATTTGTGGAGACGGGTCGTCAGCCAGTTCGTCCCGTTTTTTATCCGACAGCGGCCGGTTTACCGAGTTAATAATCGTGGCATCAACCACGGTTCCCTGCTTGAGCAACAGCCCTTTCGCCTCCAGTTGATCGGTGATCTCCTCGAAGAGTTCCTCGACAAGG
>Ga0209938_1001825_pt1 | contig 10354 bp, 8 predicted proteins | sample SalPonR2_C_D1_MG_FD_185708 | JGI IMG/M metagenome (GOLD analysis project Ga0209938, IMG submission 185708) | Salt pond soil microbial communities from South San Francisco under conditions of wetland restoration - Salt Pond MetaG R2_C_D1_MG... ... | reverse complement strand
GCATTTTTTTCTGAAACTTTTATAACTTCGTGAACTCAAGACCTTATGTTAAAGGATTAATACCAGGCTTTTCATGGCTTTAAAAAAAATAGGCATCTTTTTTATTATTGCAGTTTTTTGTGCACCTGCGGAATTGCTAAGTCAACCATTCAGTAGCTACAAAGACGTTGTCAATTATAAACATTTATTAGACAGCTCCTTATCCAGCCCCCCATGGAAACGTACATTGATAAAAGATTTTGAAAAAGACAATGGCCAACCACTATTTTTAAAACGTATACTACATGATGCACTTTTGAAACATCATACATCGCTTTATGATTTTGAGGTGAACCCAGATATTTTGTTTGCTGCTGCATCTGAGAATCAAAACAATACAAATTATTTTGTCTCCGGAGGAGGAGCCAATATTAGGTATCAGCACAAGCAAAGCTTTATTTTTAGGGGTCGGGTAGTAGGTTTCAGACAAACTGGATTAATAACAGACTCGGTACGCACTACTAATAATTTGTTGCAAGATGTGCTTTATAGTCAGGCTACCCCTGATGGATATAAAGCTTTGGATTTAAGAATAAACGCGGTTTACAGACCCTCTCAGTTTTTTAGAATTAACTTTGGTGTTGATAACCAATTTGCCGGCGATGGTTACCATTCTGTAATACAGGGCGACCAATCGCCACCCCACCCGTTTGGGCGACTATCCACATCATTCTGGAAAATAGATTATACCGTAGGATACCATTTTTTAAAGGATGTTGCATGGCCAGACCTGTCGGAAACTTACCGGAAATACATGACAACTCACCAGCTGAATTTCAGGCTGCATCCAAAATTCCATGTTTATGCCTGGGAAGCAGTTGTTTGGCAGCAAGAAGATACGCTGACTCAGCGAGGTTATGATTTGAGCTATTTAAATCCGGTAATTTTTTTCAGACCTGTGGAGTTTCAGTTGGGTGCCCCATCACCAGATAATGTACTACTTGGACTTGGATTTAGGTGGCAACCATTTAAATGGATGAGGATATACGGGCAGGTTATGTTTGATGAATTTTATCTTGAGGAAATATCGGCGAGGGACGGTTGGTGGGCCAACAAGTATGCCCTGCAACTTGGAGCAAATGCTGCTTTTTATCCAGGGGCACATTACCTGCACTTGCGGACCGAGTTTAATATGGCCCGGCCATTTACCTATTCACATATTGGTTCAATGCAAAATTACGGCAGCCGTTTCACACCAATGGCCCATCCACTGGGCGCCAACTTTGGGGAAATTTTAACCACCCTGAGATGGCAGTGGAAACGCCTGGGTGCAATGGCCCGGATTGCTTATGCTCAGGTAGGACAGGACACTTACATAAATTACGGACAGAATATTTATCGTTCATATACTACCAGGGACACAGAATATGGGCATAAATGGTTGCAGGGAAACCTAAAAAGCGGGGTGTCGGCTGATTTTCGATTTATGTACACAATTAATCCTAAGATGGGCCTTAAATTAGCGCTTGGAGCTCGTAAAATGACATACTATGAACTTGACAGGGATGATCTGTCAGAAATATATTTACGCCTGAGCACATTTTTGCCAACCGGAATGAAACAACTTTACCGGACAAAATAAAAACGACCCAAAACCAAAAGGTAATGGGCCGTTCCTTGAATTTAAACTGGTACTACTTAATATTCAATTTCTTTTTTATGTCTTTAGGAAGCGCATCTTTGTGCACCACAATACTCATGGTTTTATAACGAATAAATGCTTTTGAGGCATAAAAATAGCCTTTATATTTATTATCGGTATTCCATGAGTTTTTTACTTTGTAATATTCTTTACCGTTTTGGTCTTTTGCAATGCCAATGATATGCATGCCGTGGTCATCGGTGGTTTTGTATTTATCGAATCCAGTCTGGCGCATCTCCTGCGTAATGGTTTTTTCAGGTACAGGTTCGTCAAAGCTGAACATGCGGTCCTGACGCTCATCATCGGTCATTTCTTCCCATTTTTCCTTTTCCGATCCTGCAAGCTCTTCCACATCTGTTTCAGGAACAATGGCTACACCATTACGCCATGAGAATCCTTTCTCGCTCACATCCGAAGCCCATCCAATAGAGAAACCATTATCAATGGCATTATCCATGATTGCTTCCAATTCGTCCAGTTTAACATTATTGAATGCTTTCCATGACCAATTGTCTGGCACTTCCAGAATGAACTTTTCATAAAATGGGTGGTGTGTATATGAAGTTAAATATACGTAGTCCTCTGGATTTAGGTCAACAAATTTTTCTGTAAACTCTTTTGGGCTATAAAATTTTCCTTCATATTCAATTTTTTCGCTTTTTTCACCCAGGTAAGCATCCAAAATACCGTTAAACCCGTTGTGCCAGGCTGTAGTAAGTTTTCGGTTTTTATTTTCAATCACAGCTTCTACATATTCGCCTAAAACATTATCTAATTCTCCATGCACATGGTTGTTTTCTCCATAGTTTAGTCCAGGATAAGCATTTTCTGGCACCAGACCATATTTAACCATTATGTCAACAGGGTCATTCAGGGCTCCACCACCGCCAAAATTGAAGTGTCCGTGCATACGTACATGGCGTTTGGCTTTTTCTGAATATACGTGTCGCACTACCCACATTTCTGATAAATCGAGCACTGGGCCACCTTTACGAATCACTTCAGATTCAAGAAACGATAGTGTCGAAAAGCTCCAGCATGTACCGCTTCTGTATTGGTCTTTTACGGGAGAAGCTTTAACTTCTTTTATGGTTTCAAATCTGTAACCATCTTTTTTTTCTTCCTGTCCTGTTAAAGCCCCAGCAATAAGCAAGGCAATTATTAACAACGATAAGTTTTTCATAAATAGAACTTTAAGTAAATTATGTCGAAATGTAAAAAAAATATAAATATTTCGAGTATTTTCTTCTTACATAATGACGCCATTTTGCCTATAAGTCTTAATCTTAGGCTCTTATGTCATAACAGATTTTGAGGTTGTTGTATAAAACTGTATTATAAAGGGACAGGGGTGTGCGTTTATGAACAGTAATATTTTACCATTGCAAGCATCAAATACTTTTATTAGTTTTAACAGAAAATTAACGAATATGTCTCGTATTGCAACTTTACTGTTTATATTCATGTTGTCTTTATTTGCTGGCAATGTATACGGACAATATTCAAAAGACGGATACAGATTCGAGCACAAAATTAAAGCACCACGAGTGAGGCGGCCCATTGCACATGAATTGATGCTTGATCCACAAGGAAAATATCTCATTGTAACTTATAGTAGCCACCCAACAGTTGTGGTGCTATATGACACAAATAACTGGTTGGAAAAAGCCACATATCAAATTCCCAAATGGTTTGACCTCAGTAATAGCTTTATGGGTCCGAAAGGAAAATTTTTGTATCTTGATTTCGAACGTTATTCATCCAAGTATCGCCGAATTAACCTCCAAACAAACGAAATAGATACACTGGAGTGCTACGCAACACCCAGGGGTTGCATGCCTAAAGAGGGAGGAGTCCCTCAGAAAGAGGTTTACACCGACGATAAAACTTATTATATAACCATCAATAAGCGCAATCGTCGCGATATACTTGTGTTCAGAAAAGAGGATTAATAATAACAACCTAAATAGTGTATTATGAAGTACTTACTCGTGTTTTTAGTGCTGCTAACCAGTATTAGTGTTAAAGCAGACGAAATTCGAAAAGCCATTGAATCAAATGATTTTGAACAACTCTACAAAGATTACCACAAAGTGCTGGTATTTGATTCTATCTCAGCCGATGTAAAGGAGTCGGGCCTGAGTTATGTAACCCGCAAGCAATTGTTTTATGCTATGGATGACCACGGTGCAGGAGATCTGCATAAAGTCACCTATAACTACGATCCGCTTTCGGCATGGGTTGAAATAAAAACAGCCATCATTTACCGAAAAGACGGCACCAAAGAGGTGCTGGATTCAACCCATTTTTACGATTATCCCCAACCAGCAAGAATGATATATTGGGGAGCTCGTCAAAAAATGGTAGAAGCCGGTAAGCTAAATGCCGGAGATGCCCTTTATGTGGAGCTTTTCAGAAAAGGTTTTACCTATGCATTGCTGCATGCAGACGGAGATGATGACAGGTATATTCCACCAATGCGCGGACATTATTACGATATCGTTCGCTTTTTTGAGTCCTTTCCTGTTCATCGAAAAGTATTTAAAACAGCCATACCAAAGTCCAAAGAAGTCCAATACCGCACGTTTAATGCTGACTTTGAGGTGAAAACTGAGCAAAATGAAAAGCAGGTTTTTGCATTTCAACTTGAACAAAGTATGCCTGTTAAACGTGAACCTAATATGGTTGGTATGGATAACGTTGGTCCTAAGGTGCTTATAACTACAAGCCCAGACTGGGAAGCCAAATCTACCTGGTTTTATGGTGTAAATGAAGATTATGGTAGTTTTGAAAGCACACCTGAAATTGATGCCAAGGTTGATGAAATTCTGGAGGGTGCAACTTCAGAATCGGACAGTATTAAACGCCTTACCCATTGGGTAGCCGATGAAATACGCTATTCAGGAATTTCCATGGGTGAGGGAGAAGGCTACACTTTACATACCGGCGACATGACTTTTACCGATCGTTGTGGTGTATGTAAAGATAAAGCTGGTATGCTGATTACCATGTTGCGGGCAGCAGGCTTTGAATCTTATGCGGCAATGACCATGGCAGGTTCAAGAATCGAGGATATTCCTGCAGATCAGTTCAATCACTCAATAACAGTAGTGAAAAGGCGCAATGGCGAATATCAGCTTTTAGACCCGACATGGGTGCCATTCGTAAGAGAATTGTGGTCGAGCCGCGAACAGCAGCAAAACTATTTAATGGGCTTACCCGAAGGAGCCGATTTGATGATTACAGATGTTTCAGATCCGGAAAATCATTATCTGAAAATTACAAATAAAGCTAGCATTGATGAAAAGGGAAATCTGAAAGGCACCATTAAGATAGTTGCAGAGGGGCAGTCTGATGCTGCAGTCAGAAGTATTTTTACACGGCATTATAAATCACAGTGGGATGCATTATTAAATGCCGAATTACAAAGAATTTTCCCCCAGGCTGAAATATCAGGCATAACCAAAACAGATCCATACGGCTATAGAGAAAAGCCGGTGTCACTTGTTTATGAGTATACCATTCCGGACTTTGCATTAGTAGATGATGATAAATTTGTGTTTAATTCCCTTTCAAATCAAGGGTTTATGCGGCACAACAGATTTGGTAAACGGTTGAATGCTGGTTTAGAAGAACGTAAGCATGATTACCGGATAGGATGTTCTCAGAAAGTAGAAATTGAAGAAGTATTTGAGCTGCCAGCTAAAATTAAAAATGTGACAGGGCCCGATTCCCAAAAACATGATGCTGGCGTTGCAAGCATGCAGGCATCATGGGATGATTCTAAAAACAGAGCCGTGTTTGAAATGCATACAAGCTTTAATCAAAGGGTATTTGAAAAAGAAACATGGCCCGAAATGAAAAAAGTACTTCACCACATTAAGACTTTTGAAAATAAACCTGTTGTAATTGAAACGAAATAGAAAGGAGTAAATATGAAACTTTTAACGGTTATAATATCATTGCTTATAGGAACGGTTCTTTATGGCCAGGAAAGCGATGCCACGTATTTGAAACTTCATAAAACTTATACCCTTAACAAGAATGGCTCTTATAAACTTACCTATCAGCATGAGCTGAAGTATCACACCTACCTCTCTTTTCACCGGAAATATGGTGAAACCTTTGTAGTGTATGATCCCGATTACCAAAAAGTTAATGTCTTAAAGAGCCAAACAACTATGGCCGACGGCAAAGTTGTAAATGCGCCTGAAAATGCCTTTAACGAGGTTTTACCCCGCTATGCTCTTGGTTCAGGAGCATATAATAAATTACGGGAATTAGTTATTACGCATACAGGCCTCGAACAGGGAGCTGTTGTTGACCTTAAATATGAAGTTTTATCAGAAAAGGCGCCCCTTGACCTTTTTGCTGGTTCAGAACCATTGCGTTACTCATCACCTGTAAAGGAGCTCAAGTTGACATTCAAAGTGCCCAAAAGCCGTAATTTAGTTTTCGCCGGAGAGCAGGGAGAAAAAGTATATAATGAAACCGAAGATTATAAGGTCTATACGTTCACTTATAATAACTTGCCTGCTTACCCGAAAGCTTCATTATCTTCAAGAGGAAAACCTCATGTGTTAATTTTTAATGAAGGAAAAAGTTTTGCCGACCAGTTAATGGCAATAGTTAAAGGGGAAGCCCTTCCTGCTGACTATGCTGCAGACTTCTCTCCTGCTATGGAGGAGAATATGGATGAAATCCTGAAAATTCACCGCGATATCGTGAAAGATATGAAAACCATCCATGTACCAATGAAATTTCAGGAGTTCCCTGTGCAGGATTTCCATGCCACAGAACTCACAAACAGCGGAACACCATTGGAAAAAGCACTTTTACTGAAACAATTGTATATCGGAGAAAAAATTCCTGCACGTGTTGTTTTTTCAGTTCCTGTGGAGCAATTCGATACCCAGGTATCCAACATAGAGAACATTACAGATGTGCTTGTGATGGTACCCACAGCTGAGGGCGATCCTTTATTACTTTCACCTTACCGAATTCCAGCAGCTAATCCATTATATACAAATTACGACAAAGCGCTGGTTGCTGTAAGTGGAGATGGTAAATTAATGAGATTGAATCCGACTAAAACCAATTATGCTGAAATTAATTTTACACTGGGCATAGGAGAAGACTTCAGCGAAGCTCAATATAAAGGTAAGCTTACAGGCGCACTTGCCGGATGGCCGGGAGCAAATTTTGAAGCAAAGCAATTGTTTACCAACTATATCAAAGAGGTTGAAAATGATTTAATAATTGAAGGGCCAGCCTTAGTTACCATGCAGGGAAGGATGATGACAGAACATTACCAGGTGGAAGAGTATTTGCAGTTATTCTTGCCTATGCTAAAAAACGGAGCCAATGCATTTATTCAGGAATACTTTGCCATCGAAGGGAATTATGCTATTGATTTTGGATATCCATTGCACGAGGTGTACCGATACACTTTACAGATAGAGGATGATCAGGAGATTGTAAGGACTCCTGAGGACATCAATATTAGTAATGATTATTTTGATGTCACCTATAAAACTCAGGCCATTGAGAGCGGGATTGAAATTATACTCGATCTGAACATTAAAGCAGCAGTTGTACCGGCAAAAGAATATAAAACACTGAGAAAAGCCTTTGTGCAACTAAAAAAAGAGCGATCAAGAAAAGTAACAATAAAAACAAAATAGTTTTTTGTTAACGAATTGTTATAAGCGACTTTGCTGCAGTTAGTAAGGTCGCTTTTTTTTGTTCTTTTTTCCAGAAAGCGGTAATTTTATACAATTACAAACTAAATTACTGCATTATGAAAAAAATTTTGAAAATCATTGTTTTGTTTGCGATGGCCTATCTTTTTATAGGTTGCCAGCCACAAACCTTAATTGTTGGAAGAAGCACCATGAACCCGGTCTTTTTTGATCAATTAGATCTGAAGAGAGAGCATTATGAAATACTGAAGACTGTAACGGCGCAGGCAAAAGTTACCATTACCGAGACCATGGGCGGGCTAAGAATTGTTGAAGAAAACAACGAGTTTGAGGCATTAATCAACGGCACAAAGGTTGATGTAAAAAGTGGAGTTTTGAAATTTGGTTACCTGGCAAATGATATTGGACGAACCTCTAAAGTAACTACAAGCCCTGGTATAATAAAAGCCAAGCAATCAGTACAAACATATGTGCCCAATGATCCGGAGACGATTGCCCGCAGACTTGCAAAATATAGACTTATAAATGAAGCTAAAGCCATGGGTGGCGATGGCGTAATAGAACCGGTAATTGCTTCAGATATAGCTGTGGTAAACAAAAAAACTACAGTAATTAAAACTACAGTAGCGGCAAAAGTAATTGTTTTGAAAACCGACCGTTAAATTTTTGGGAAGCGGGGTACATGCTTGTAATCCGCTTCCTAACTTTTTTAATTTAAAGCGTTCTATTTAGTCTCTTTGCATAAAAAACCAATATTTTAATAAGTTGAAATCAAGTCACAAAATACTACTATTTGTTTGCCTGGTTGCTTTAAGCCCTGTTTTAGGGCAAAATGTGGACGTTCGGCTTGAAGGTGTAAACGGCATTACGAAGCCTGTCAACACCTTAGTCCTTAACCAGCCCCTCAATCTTACAGTCGACATCAATATTAAAACCCATAATAATTTATTGAAAAGGTATGATGCCAACCCCGTTTTTTCTCCAGTGTTAAAACCAAACATCGAAGTGACAAGGTTTATCAAATATCAGATAAACAGCTTTTTCGCCAGCAATAATATTTCAATATCCAATCAATCTCCCTATACGCTGAATATATTGATAGACCAATTCGAGGTGAATTACTTATCCGGAAATGGGTGGACCGGATCCGCTAAAATAGATGTGACCCTGAAGGAACAAAAGCAGCTTTTATATGAGCAATCTACCCTGGGATTTAAAAAAATTAAAGATAATCCACAGAATTATCAACAGGGAGCTAATGCTGTGGTGAAGGCATTCCATCAGGCCATAAATGCAGTTAACTGGCCGGAAATGTTGAGTAAAATTGAAACCGAAAAAGCCACCACAGCAAAGGTTTCAAAGTCTCAAAACTACAACATGAGTGCAGCAAAACATGATAAAGAGCAAATCCCGGAGGCATCAGATATAGATCAACAAATTCCTTTTGCAACCAAGAGAAGAGAAAACACTTTTGCAGTAATTATTGGAAACGAAAAATACGATAACGAAATATCAGTAAAGTATGCTGAAAACGATGCCCGTATATTTCATCAATATGTAACACAAACTCTAGGTGTACCTGAAAAGCAGGCTCATCTCGTTTTGAATGCTACTTATGGTAAAATGCTGGGCGAACTTGATTGGCTGACCAATGTGGCCAAAACCTTCGGAGAAAAAGCCACAATTATCTTTTACTATGCAGGACATGGAATGCCTGATGAGCAAAACCGAAAACCATATCTTTTACCAATAGACGGGAGCGCTTCACAAGAGCGAACCGCCATATCTACCAGTGAGATTTATAATACCCTAACTCAACACCCAACCAATAGAGTGCTTGTCTTTTTTGATGCCTGTTTCAGTGGTGCTGCCCGTGATGGCATGCTTGCCTCTGGTCGTGGAGTGCGTATAAAACCCCGTGAAACCTATATTAAAGGCAACATAGTTGTTTTTTCTGCTGTATCAGGCAAGGAAACAGCACATCCTTACGATGAAGAATCCCACGGTTTGTTCTCGTATTATTTAATGAAAAAGATTCAGGAAACCCGGGGTAAAGTTACTTTGGGAGTACTCTATAATTTCATCAGACAACAAGTCAATCAGCAATCAGTTATCAATGGAAAAGAGCAAAACCCCAAAGTGAATGTTAGCCCTGATATGATCACTGAATGGGAAAACCTCGATTTGTAGAATCCACAAAAGTATTATTTGCTTATGCCTCAGTCAAAGACACGATGTTTCGTTTCATTGACACTCCCACGTATCATTATTGACGAAATTGTAAATCTACAACACCGTATTAAGCAGGCCGGGTTGATTGAAGGCAAATTTACTGCACCGGGTAATATTCATCTTACCTTGAAGTTCCTTGGAGAAATAACCGATGAGCAGATAGATTGGGTTGACCAGGCCCTGAGTCAGATTACTTTAGAGCCATTTAATGTAAAACTGGGAGAGGCCGGAGTTTTTAGCAAACGGCATATTAGAATTATCTGGATGCATTTACTGGGAGCTAATGAAATTCAAAAAAAGATCGATCAGGCGCTAAGTCAACACTTCAAACCAGAAGAACGGTTTATGAGCCATATTACAATGGCACGAGTTAAGTATTTAAAGGTCGATAAAGAAAAAGTACTTCAGTTTTTAGAGCAAATTTCCAGCAGCAATCAACCGGAACTTATTGATACATTCACATTAAAAAAGTCGACACTTACCCCTAGCGGTCCTATCTACGAAACCCTGAAAAAATACAACACCTGTTGATTTCACAAGGGGTTGATTTTAAGCGATTAGCAAAAACACCCCAAAAAAACTTAAATTTAAGTGATATTTTTATTTGGAACTTAAAAAAAGATCTTCTACTTTTGCACCCGCTTTGATAGAAAAAGCGCAGATATTTGAAGGAGATAGGGTGATTTTGAGCAGATGAAAAGGAGAGAAGTTCGGCAAGGAAAAAAAGTTTTAAAAAACT
>Ga0209938_1001824_pt1 | contig 10358 bp, 9 predicted proteins | sample SalPonR2_C_D1_MG_FD_185708 | JGI IMG/M metagenome (GOLD analysis project Ga0209938, IMG submission 185708) | Salt pond soil microbial communities from South San Francisco under conditions of wetland restoration - Salt Pond MetaG R2_C_D1_MG... ... | reverse complement strand
GAACGTAACCGCCGACCACCGGGCCCTCTACCCGAACGATCCGGCGCACGGTGACGTTCTCGCCAATCTTCTGAACCAGTGCCTCACGCTTGCTTTCCAGTTCGCCTGCCATGAGGGATTCAACGTCAGTCACCCCCTTGTCAAAAGCGACGTCCAGCAATTCATTGGCAAAGTTCATGAAGTTGTCGTCACGGGCAACAAAGTCGGTTTCCGAGTTCACTTCCAGAATGTAGGCGACGGTATTGTCCTCCGACACCCGGATCAGTGAAACACCTTCAGCCGCCGTGCGGCCTGCCTTCTTGGCAGCCTTGAGGCCGGAGGACTTGCGCAGCTCTTCGATTGCTGCATCAACACTTCCATCAGCCTCGACCAGTGCTTTTTTGCACTCCATCATGCCAAGGCCGGTACGATCACGCAGTTCTTTGACCATTGCAGCAGTAATTGCAGCCATGTTCATTCCTCTTAACTGTTACGAATTCCAATAGGACGATTACTCGGCTGCCGGGGCAGCACCTTCGGCACTTTCGCTGACTTCGACAAATTCGTCAGCGCCGCCGGCAGTCTGGGACGCCTCGATACAGGTGTCGGCAATCGCCTGAACGTAAATCTGGATAGCGCGGATAGCGTCGTCATTACCCGGGATCACGTAATCAACGCCATCCGGGTCGCTGTTGGTATCAACCACACCAATGACCGGGATACCCAGCTTGTTGGCTTCCTTGATAGCAATCCGCTCGTGATCGACGTCGATAACGAACATGGCGTCCGGCAGGCCACCCATATCCTTGATACCACCGATTGAACGCTCAAGGCGGTCCATCTCGCGGCTGCGATCAAGGGCTTCTTTCTTGGTCAGCTTGTCAAAGGTGCCGTCCTGACTCTGGGCTTCCAGGTCACGGTAGCGACGGATCGACTGACGGATGGTTTTGTAGTTGGTCAGCATGCCGCCGAGCCAGCGATGGTTCACGTAAGGCTGGTTGGCACGCAGTGCTTCTTCCTTGATGATCTTGGCGGCAGCGCGCTTGGTGCCGACGAACAGGATCTTGTTCTTGCTGTTGGCGAGATTCTGCACGAAGTTCAGTGCCTCGTTCATCGCCGGGACAGTCTGTTCAAGGTTGATGATGTGAATCTTGTTACGGGCGCCGAAGATGAACTTCGACATTTTGGGGTTCCAGTAGCGTGTCTGGTGACCAAAGTGAGCGCCTGCCTTCAGCAGGTCACGCATGTTTACCTGAGCCATGATAATTACCTTGTTTAGCTTCGGGTTAGTCCTCCACACGTCCGATTGCCCCAACCAGGCTTCTTCAGACAGAAGCAGGCACCCTGGGACAACGTGCTGACGTGTGTGCGAATTTGCCGGAATTGATTCCAGCGGGCGCGTTTATACCACAAACTGGCCGCCGGATTCCATTAATTTCTCTGCCCGAACGTCCGTTTGAACGGCCCTTCCTTGTACCCTGCCGCACTCCCCCCTAAAATAGCTGTCTGGTTTGAATCAACGGGAAACCCAATGACGGTAACGATCAAGACTCCGGACGAAATCGAAAAGATGCGGGTGGCCGGCAAGCTGGCGGCGGACGTACTGGAAATGATTGGTGAACACGTGCGGGCGGGCGTCAGTACCGAGGAGCTTGACACCATCTGCCACGATTACATCGTCAACGAGCAGCACTGCATTCCTGCGCCTCTCAACTATAAGGGGTTCCCCAAATCCGTCTGCACCTCGGTGAATCATGTGGTCTGTCACGGCATTCCGTCCGATAAAAAGGTTCTCAAGGACGGCGATATCATGAATATCGACGTAACGGTTATCAAAGACGGCTTCCACGGTGATACCAGCAAGATGTTCATTGTCGGCAAACCCAAACCCGGATCCGAGCGCCTGATCCAGATCACCCGGGAATGCCTGTATAAAGGTATAGAGCTGGTCAGACCCGGCGCCCGTCTGGGGGACATCGGCCACGTTATCCAGGAACACGCCGAGAAACACCGCTATTCGGTGGTCCGGGAGTATTGCGGGCACGGCATCGGGCGGGTGTTTCACGAGGACCCCCAGGTGATGCACTACGGTAAACCCGGTACTGGCATGGAACTGGAAGAAGGCATGACGTTCACAATCGAGCCGATGATCAATCAGGGCAAGTATCACACCAAGCTGTTACCCGACGGCTGGACCGTTGTTACCAAGGATCACAAACTCTCCGCCCAGTGGGAGCACACGATTCTGGTGACCGCCGATGGTCATGAAGTGCTGACCCGTCGTCCGGATGAGACGTTCTAGGTGGAAACCATCCAGCTTGAAACCAGAGTCAGTCAGGACCGCTCGCCAGTGGTAGCGGCACGTGAACTGCTGGAAGCAGATTACCGGGCGGACGCAGAGGCATTCCAGCAGCGGTCCCGGGAGGGCGCCGAAGTCGATGTGCGCGCTCTGGTGCGGTCGCGCTCTCACACCGTCGACCGGGTGCTCGCGCTGATCTGGAACCGCTATACCTTCGCCCGGTCCCCGGACATCTCGCTGATTGCGGTCGGGGGCTACGGCCGGGGTGAGCTTCATCCCCATTCCGATATTGACCTGCTGATTCTCACCCGCAATGGCATTGATGAATCCTGGCAGGAGGATCTCGGCGCCTTCGTGACACTGTTATGGGATCTGAAGCTCGACATTGGCCACAGTGTCCGCAGCATTGAAGAAAGCGTTGCCGCGGCCCGCAACGACGTCACCATCCTCACCAACCTGCTGGAAACCCGCACCGTTGCCGGGCCGGATGACCTGCGCGCAGAACTCAGCAGGAAGGTTTATTCGGACGAAGTCAGCAGTGATATTGATTATTTTGTCGCCAAGCGGGAAGAACAGAAAAAACGCCATGGCAAATACGGTGATACCGAATACAACCTGGAGCCGAATGTCAAAGGCTCGCCAGGGGCGCTCAGGGACATACAGACCATCGGCTGGATCACCAAGCGACACTTTGGCGTGCAGAACATAGCCGAGCTGATCCGCTTCAATGTCATCACTGAAGAGGAACACCAGATCCTGCTGAAGTGCGAGACTTTTCTCTGGCAAGTCCGGTATGGCCTGCAACTGATTGCCGACCGCAATGAAAACCGGCTGCTGTTCGACCATCAGAGAGCGCTGGCAAAAATGCTCGGGTACCGGGATCAGGGCAAGCGCCTGGGCGTCGAATTGATGATGCAGGCCTATTATCGAACGGTACTGGCGCTGGCAGAGCTCACGGATGTGATTCTCCAGTATTACGATGAGGCCATTATCGGTGCCGGTAACGACGACGACGTCGTGCCCCTGAACAAGCGCTTCCAGATCCGCAATTTTTACCTGGAAGCCGTCAACAACCAGGTATTCGCCTACTCGCCCTACGCCATCATGGAAATTTTCGTATTGATGGCCCAGCACCCTGAGGTCAAGGGTATCCGGGCAACGACCATCCGCTCCCTGCGGGCACACCGCCACCTGATTGACGACGCTTTCCGTTCTGACCTTGCCGTCACCTCACTGTTCATGGAGCTGCTGAGAACACCGCACAACCTTGATCAGACCCTCTCGGCGATGAAAAAGTACAATGTGCTGGGGCGCTACCTTCCGGAGTTCGGGCAGATCATTGGTCAGATGCAGTACGACCTGTTCCATATCTATACCGTGGACACTCACACCCTGCGGGTGATCCGCAACATGATCCAGCTCGACAGCGTCGAACGTCGTCATGACTACCCTCTGGCGTCACGGCTGATCCATCATCTGCCGAAACTGGAAACACTCTACATCGCCGGTCTCTTCCATGACGTTGCCAAAGGCCGGGGCGGTGACCATTCCGAGCTTGGCGCCGTCGATGCAGAGGCCTTCTGCCAGCGCCATCATCTCAGCGACCGGGATACCCAGCTTGCATCCTGGCTGGTGGAAAACCATCTGCTGATGTCCATCACCGCCCAGCGCAGGGACATCTCGGACCCGGACATCATCTTCGCGTTTGCCGAGGCGGTCCCCAGCCAGGTGCATCTGGATTACCTCTACGTGCTGACGGTGTGCGATATCAGCGCCACCAATCCGAAACTCTGGAATACCTGGCGGGCATCGCTCCTGCGCCAGCTTTATATCGAGGCCAAACGGGCGCTGCGGCGCAATTCCCAGACCCCGGTGGACCGGCATGAATGGATCCGCGCGACCCAGGCCGAAGCCCGGGAGATCCTGTACGCCCAGAATATGACCGACGAGCAGATTGACCGGGTATGGGAAACCATGGACGAGGACTACTTCCTCCAGGACTCCACCGTGGATATCGCCTGGCAGACCGCCGCCATTATCCGCCACGGCGACGACCCCAATCCGCTGGTCATGATTCGTGACACCCGCGGCGGGCCAACGGATGGCTACTCCCAGATCATCATCTACATGAACGATCGCATTGACCTGTTTGCAGCCACCACGGCGGTGCTGGAGCAGCTCAACCTGAACATCGTGGATGCCCGGATCAGCTCGGGCAATGGCCCCCGCTCGGTCAGTTCCTACATTGTGCTGGATGAGAAACACAAGCCCCTGGGCGTTGATCCCGCGCGCAAGGAGCGGGTGCACCGACGGTTGATTGAGGAACTGGACGATCCCGCCGATTACCCGGATATCATCCACCGCCGCATACCGCGCCAGCTCAAGCATTTTGCGTTTCCTAGCGAGGTAACGCTATACAACGATACCGTCAATCAGCGCACAATCATGGAAGTGATCACCCCGGACCGCCCGGGCCTGCTGGCAAGGGTGGGACAGACCCTGCTGGAACATCGGGTCCGGCTGACCAACGCCAAAATTGCGACTCTGGGGGAACGGGTCGAGGACGTGTTTTTCGTCACTGATGAACATGGCGATCCGATCCATGATTCCGAAGCCTGCCACTCACTGCAGCAGGACCTGTGCAAAATGCTGGACGAAATTTCATGAATCCCGATCTGGACCGGTTGCACCCCTACCCGTTCGAGAAACTGGCGAAACTGAAAGCCGGCATTCAGGCACCGGAGCACCTCAGTTCCATTTCCCTGGGCATCGGCGAACCCAAACACCCCTCACCTGGCTTCGTGAAGCAGGTGATTGCCGACAACCTCGACAGGCTGGCCAATTATCCCGGCACCAAAGGCACTGACGAACTGCGCCAGACCATTGCCGGCTGGGCCACGCGGCGTTTTAACCTGGCGCCGGGATCGCTCACCGCCGAACACAATATTTTGCCGGTGAACGGAACCCGCGAGGGCATCTTCTCGCTGGTGCAGGCGGTCATCGACAACAGCCGGCCGGCACTGGTGGTGAGCCCCAATCCGTTCTATCAGGTCTATGAAGGTGCTGCATTGCTGGCGGGGGCAACGCCACACTATCTGGCCTGCAGCGCCGAGCGGGATTTTATTCCGGATTTTGACCAGGTTCCGGCTGCGGTATGGGAAAAGTGTCAGTTGCTGTTTCTGTGCTCGCCCGGCAACCCCAGTGGTTCTGTCATCGCCAGGGAGACCCTGACCAGAGTCATCGAACTTGCGGACAGATACGATTTCGTGGTGGCCTCCGACGAATGCTATTCCGAACTCTATCCGGATGAAGACAGGCCACCGGAGGGTCTGCTGCAGACCTGCGCCGCCATCGGCCGCAATGATTATGCCCGGTGCGTGGTGTTCCACAGTCTGTCCAAGCGCAGCAACCTGCCCGGTCTGCGCTCCGGGTTTGTCGCCGGCGATGCCGATGTCCTGGCGGGCTTCCTGAAATACCGGACCTACCATGGCTGTGCCATGCCCCTGCATAATCAGCTTGCCAGCATCGTGGCCTGGGAGGACGAAGCCCATGTGCGGGAAAACCGGGCCGCCTACCGCGCGAAGTTTGCAGCTGTGGTACCGGTGCTGCGTGAGGCCATGAAGGTTGATTTTCCCGACGCCGGTTTCTATCTCTGGCCGGAAACCCCCTTCGATGACGAAACCTTTGCCCGCGAACTTTCAGCCCAGCAGAATGTGCATGTGCTGCCCGGCCGTTATCTGTCACGCACAGTCGATGGCCACAACCCCGGCGAAAACCGCGTACGCATGGCTCTGGTAGCGCCCGTTGACGAGTGCGTTGAGGCCGCGAACCGCATTGTTACGTTTGTGAGGAATTACAAAGCATGAAAGTCTTTGGTATCCGCAACTGCGATACCGTCAAAAAGGCCCGGAAATGGCTTGATGACGCAGGCATTGAACACCAGTTTCATGATTTTAAAAAGCAAGGGTTAAACGCCGACACTCTCGCCCGGTGGGAAAACTCTGTCGGCTGGGAAACACTGATCAACCGGCGCGGCACCACCTGGCGCAAACTGCCCGAGCAGGTTCGTGATACCATAGACGCCCGCAGCGCGCACCGGATCATGCTGGAGAATCCCGCCATCATCAAACGACCGGTGGTTGAACGGGGTGATCAGGTCAGCGTGGGCTTCAATAAAGACGAATGGGCAACGTGGCCAGACAATTCTTGAACAGCACAGGAGCAACCACAGATGAGTTTTGCATTCGGCATCGGGATCGGCACCCAGAATAACCAGGGCGAATGGCTGGAAGTCTTTTACCAGCAGCCACTGATCACTCCCGATAATGACCTCATCGAAGTCGCCCGGAGTGTGCTGGCTTACCGCAGCGGCAATCAGGCGATAGCGGCTACCCCTGAGCAGCTGAGGTCACTGGCGGATGGTCTGCGCCAGACTGGCCAGATGGACCAGTCCGCCCTTGCAGGTAAAGCCGCAGAAAGCCGGCGCCCGGTGGTGGTTACCATCCTGGAAACCGACGACACCGCGTCCACCACGCCAGAGGTGTATCTGAAGCTGCACCTGATCTCCAGCCGTCAGGCCCGGCCCCATCAGCTGAAACTCGACGGTATTTTTGGCCTGCTCCCCAACCTGGCCTGGACCAGCGAAGGTGCCATCGACCTGAATGAACTGTCCGGGCGGCAGCTCAAGGCCCGGCTTGAAGGCCGGACCCTGGAAGTGAAGTCGGTTGATAAATTTCCGCAGCTGACCGATTACGTGGTTCCCAAAGGTGTCCGCATTGCCGACACCGCCCGTGTGCGCCTGGGCGCCTATGTGGGCGAAGGCACGACCGTCATGCACGAAGGCTTTATCAACTTCAACGCCGGCACCGAAGGCAAGAGCATGATCGAAGGCCGGATATCCGCGGGCGTAATGATCGGTGAAGGCTCTGACCTGGGTGGTGGCTGCTCTACCATGGGTACCCTGTCCGGCGGCGGCAACATTATCATTGCCGTTGGCGAAAACTGCCTGATCGGTGCCAATGCCGGCATCGGCATCCCGCTGGGAGATCGTTGCAAGGTCGAAGCCGGCCTTTACATTACCGCCGGCACCAAGGTTGCCCTGCTGGACGATAACAATGAGCTGGTCGAGGTTCTCAAGGCCCGGGACCTGGCCAGCAAGCCGGACCTGCTGTTCCGCCGCAACAGCCAGACCGGAGCCGTGGAGTGCAAATCCAACAAGTCCGCCATCGAGCTGAACGAGGAACTGCACGCTAATAATTAAAAGAGATCCTTTAATGAAGCTGTCACCAACCCTCGAACTCGCCGTGGATCTTATCCGTCGCAAGTCCGTTACGCCGGACGATGCCGGGTGCCAGGCACTGATGATGTCGCGCCTGGCGCCGCTGGGTTTTGCCGGCGAGAACCTGCGCTTTGCCGATACCGACAATCTCTGGGCCCGCAGGGGCTCCGACGGCCCGCTACTGGCTTTCGCCGGTCACACTGACGTGGTGCCGACCGGACCCGAGAAGCTCTGGGCGCACCCGCCCTTTTGCGGCGAGATCGACCAGGACGGCTACCTGCACGGTCGCGGCGCTGCCGACATGAAAGGCAGCCTGGCGGCGTTCGTTACCGCCTGTGAGCGGTTCGTGGCACAGTACCCGGATCATCGCGGCTCGATTGCCCTGCTGATTACCAGCGACGAAGAGGGTCCTGCCAGGCACGGCACGGTGAAGGTTGTGGAGACACTGGAGGCCAGGCACGAGAAAATTGACTGGTGTCTGATCGGCGAACCCTCCAGCACCGGTCGTCTGGGAGACGTCATCAAGAATGGCCGCCGCGGCTCATTGCACGGCTACCTGACCGTCCATGGCACCCAGGGCCATGTGGCCTACCCGCACCTGGCCGAGAATCCGGTTCATGCCGTGGCACCTGCCCTGGATTCGCTGGCAAATGAGTTCTGGGATCATGGCAACGACTTCTTCCCGCCGACCACTTTCCAGATCACGAAAATCGAGGCCGGCACCGGCAGTAACGTCATTCCCGGGGAATGTCTGGTGCACTTCAACTTCCGCTACTGCACCGAGAATACCGCCGAAAGTCTGGAAGAGCGGGTCGTTGCGGTCCTTGACCGGCACCGGCTCCGCTACGATCTGGAATGGCATCTGAGCGGTCGCCCGTTTCTGACCGAAAGCGGCGCTCTGGTGTCTGCGGCCCAGAACGCCATCCGTACCGTCACCGGGGAGGAAACCGGACTGTCAACTTCCGGGGGCACCTCCGATGGCCGCTTTATCGCGCCCACCGGTGCTCAGGTTCTGGAACTCGGCCCGCTGAACGCCACCATCCACAAGGTCAACGAGTGCGTGAAGGCGGCCGATCTGGATACTTTGTCTGATATCTACCAGCAGATTCTGGTGGAGCTGCTTGCCTGAGACCGGACCGGCGAACGGCTACCAGTGCGGCGGAGGCGTCTCATCCTCTTCTCTGCGGATGTTGGACGATGACACCTCCTTCAACTGGTTATTCAGCTGTTTCTTTGCCTCCCACAGTTCACGGATATCCAGTTCCTGCCGGGAAACCTGCTCACTCAGGGTGTGAATCAGGTCGTCCTGAAAAGCAAGCCGGGTTTCAAGCTCGTCCAGCCGCACTGCAAGGGCCCGTGCTTTTTCGTCGCTGGTATTGTCTTCGCTGGTCATAGTTGTGCTCACCATGCTTGGTCAGCGCCTCCTGTTATCTGGTATCATTCCGCTTTTAACCGCTACCGGATCGCCGATTTTACCCGAGATCCGGTTTGTTATCGTCAGTGTTACAAGAATGGAGAAAATCTAGTCCATGCAAAATCCAGCAAAAGCGATCGTTCTTGCCCTTTTGGTCGCTATCCCGTCACCTTTTATCCTTGGCTTTCTGTTGGTGACTTTCACCCCGGAACTTTTCCAGATTCTGTCTAAATCAGGCACCAGCGAACTTGCCACAGACACCACGTTTGTTCTCGGCAGCGCACAGGGCATTGCCGCCTATTTGCTTTCGGTTATTCTGTTCGGCCTTGCCGGTTTCTGCACCGTTGCCCTGGCAGCCAAGCCGCCGTCCAAGATCAGGCCGGCACCGGCTACCTCAGCCCCCGGTAAATCATCACCCAAAGCACCTGCCCGTCAGCCCAGGCAGGATTTTAACGACGACGATGACGAAGGCTATGATGACACCGGCCCTGAAGGCAATGAAGAAGGCACCGTGAAGTGGTTCAATGTGAAAAAAGGTTTCGGCTTCATCGTTCGTGAAAGCGGCGACGAAATCTTTGTGCATTTTCGCGCCATCCGTGGTCGCGGACGGCGGGTACTCCGCCAGGGACAGCTTGTACGTTTTGACGTGGTCGAGGCCGACAAGGGGCTGCAGGCTGACAATGTGTCTATCCTGAGCGAATAACCGCCGCTGACGGTCGTCCGGCGCGTTCATCGAAAAGCCGGCCATTGGCGGCGACCCGACGCTCCAGCTCCTGTTGAAGATCTTCCTTTTGCAGCTGCCGGAGCGTACCTTCACGCTTCCTTTCATACCAGGGCGCCTCACTGGCGGCGCGCTCCGCCGCAAGAATTTCCAGGGCATGTTCAAGTTGATCGGTCGGCTGCTGTCTGGCCAGGGCCAGCAGTAATTGCCGCCTGACAGTTTCTGCCCTGGCCTCCAGCACACCGGCCCTGACCGGACCGCGGTCGGCAAACAGGCTGAGCCGCGCCGCCGCGCGCTCGAGCCATTGCAGCATGGTCCCGGGCAGGCTGACAGCCGGGTGAGTGCATGCTGCGACATGGTTCACCACGGCCGGTGCCAGATCGATGCGCCAGCGCTTTTCTATCAGCGGCTGGTGCGCCGTCACAATGGCCAGCCGCTGACTGAAACCGGTGTCGGCCATAACAAAACAGTCAAGGCTCCACCCCAGGAGTCGTTGCAGATGGTCAGCAGCAGTGCGGGCATCGGGTGAATCCGGACCGAGTAACAACACCGGCCCCGGAAAGGAAGTCACCAGGTCTCTGGCATAACTGAACTCTTCTGCCATCAGCGTCATCAGGTCTGCCGGTGACACGTTATCGAGGATAAGGGCCGGTGCGATCTGGCCGCT
>Ga0209938_1001820_pt1 | contig 10368 bp, 10 predicted proteins | sample SalPonR2_C_D1_MG_FD_185708 | JGI IMG/M metagenome (GOLD analysis project Ga0209938, IMG submission 185708) | Salt pond soil microbial communities from South San Francisco under conditions of wetland restoration - Salt Pond MetaG R2_C_D1_MG... ... | reverse complement strand
CCAGGTCAGACAGGCTGGCTTTGAACCCTTCACGAGCAAACATGCTTTCCATGTACTTGAGCAGAGGTCTACCCTGCTTGTCGTTAAGCTCAATGCCCAGTGCAGGCAACCGCCACAGAATGGGAGCAATACAACAGTCCACGATGGTGAACTCTTCAGAAAGAAAGTACGGCATCTCGCCAAACAGCGGCGCCGTTGCCAGCAGACTCTCGCGAAGCTCTTTTCTCGCCACTTCCGAAGCCTTGGTACCCGGCTGGGCCAGAATCTGGTCAACCAGCCCGCACCAGTCTTTCTGGATACGGTGAATCATCAGCCGGCTGTTAGCCCGCGCTACCGGATAAACCGGCAGTAGCGGAGGATGGGGAAAACGCTCGTCAAGATATTCCATCATGATATTGGGTTCATAAAGAACAAGATCACGATCGACCAGGGTCGGCAGAGCATTGTATGGATTGAGGTCGGCGAGTTCCCCGGGCGGGTTGTCGGGATCAACATTGACAACATCAACGGTGACACCTTTTTCTGCCAGTACAATGCGGACTCTGTGGCTGTAATGACTGGCCGGGTCCGAAAAAAACGTCATTGATGACCGTTTGGTCACAACGCCCATAGAACTACCTCACGAATTGGCTAACCGAATTGTCCTGAAAAACGCAAAAGTCCAGCAGGCTGATAGCACCCGCTGGACTCCAGATTTTCTGCAGTATACCTGAAAACTCAGTGGACGTCCTTCCAGTACTCACGATTGAGCAGGTAAGCGAAGATAAAGAAGATCGCGACAAAGATCAGGACAAACATCCCCAGTCTGTGACGCTCCAGCTTCACCGGATCGCCCATGTATGACATGAAGTTGGTCAGGTCGTACATTGCACTGTTGAATTCCTGAGGCGTCATCGAGCCTTCAGATGCCCACTCGGAACAGACACCTCCGTTGCGGACATCACCACTGAGAGGGTCAACACTGGCATCCGTGCCAATCTCCGGCTCTACGGCACACAGGCCCTGCAAGTCTGCCAGCACATGGGGCATGCCCACGTTTTCGAAGACAACATTATTGACACCGAGGGGTCGGGAATCGTCCTTGTAGAAACCACGAAGATAGGAATAGACCCAGTCCTCACCACGCAGGCGGGTTTCCAGGGTCAGGTCCGGTGGCGGCGCACCAAACCAGTCAGCAGCCATATCCTTGTCCATGGAGATTTTCATCAGCTCACCGATTTTGGCGCCGGTGAAAATCAGGTTTTCCTCGTAGAGCTCCTGAGGGATGCCGAGGTCTTCGGACACACGCTTGTAACGCGCATACTCCATTGAGTGGCAACCCATGCAATAGTTTGTGAACAGCGCCGCACCGCGCTGGAGAGAAACCTTGTCTGCGTGATCAGGCTCCATGGTGTCCAGCGGAACGGAGCCCGCTGCTGCCAGCGTCAGGGCTGGCAGGATTGAGATGAAAAGACCAATAATCAGCTTTTTCATTATCCTGTCACCCTCTCTGGCACTGGCTTTGTTTTTTCCATGCGTGTGTAGAACGGCATGAGTATGAAAAAGGCAAAGTAAAGCGTTGTCAGAATCTGCGCAACGGTTGTACGGCCCTCTGTTGCCGGGACGATGCCCAGATATCCCAGGATGATAAAGCTCACCACAAAGATTGCCAGGGCGCTCCTGCTCAGCCAACCCTTGTAACGCATGGAGCGAACCGGGCTTTTATCCAGCCAGGGGACAACAAACAGTATCGCAATGGCACCACCCATGACCACGACGCCCCAGAACTTGGCGTCCAGGCCGAAGAGGTCAACTGTGACCGCCCGCAGCATCGCGTAGAACGGCGTGAAGTACCACACTGGTGCGATATGATCCGGCGTTTTGAGAGGGTTTGCCGGCTCGAAGTTCGGCTTTTCAAGGAACAGTCCTCCCATCTCCGGGAAGAAGAACACTACGATGAAGAAGATAAAGAAGAATACGCCAACCCCCATCAGGTCGTGCACGGTGTAATAGGGGTGGAATGGAATGCCGTCTTTGGGCACACCGTTTTCGTCCTTGTTCTTCTTGATATCGATACCGTCAGGGTTATTGGAACCCACTTCGTGCAGCGCAAGAATATGCAATACAACCAGACCGAGAAGAACGATCGGCAATGCTACGACATGCAAGGCAAAGAAGCGGTTCAGGGTGATACCGGAGATCAGGTAGTCACCGCGGATCCACAGTGACAGATCTTCACCGATCACCGGAATGGCACCGAACAGGTTAATGATAACCTGAGCACCCCAATAGGACATCTGCCCCCACGGCAGCAGGTAACCCATGAAGGCTTCTGCCATCAGCACCAGATAGATCAGCATGCCGAAGATCCAGATCAGTTCGCGGGGTTTTTGGTACGAGCCATACATCAAGCCGCGGAACATGTGGAGGTACACCACCACGAAAAACGCAGAGGCGCCGGTGGAATGCAGGTAACGCAGCAGCCAGCCCCACTGAACATCACGCATGATGTATTCCACCGACGCAAAGGCTCCCTCGCCAGACGGATTGTAGCTCATGGTCAGCCAGATACCCGTGATCAGCTGGTTGACCAGCACCAGCATGGCCAGCGAACCGAAGAAATACCACACGTTGAAGTTTTTGGGCGCGTAGTATTTGCCCAGATGCTTGTTCCAGGCATCGACAACTGGCAGGCGCTCATCGACCCAGTTAAGTAGCTTGTTCATTACGCAGCCCCCTCAGGATCCAGACCGACAGTCAAAGTATTGTCGTCGTCAAAGCGGTAGGGAGGCACCTCGAGATTCGTTGGTGCCGGCATACTCGGAAAGACACGGCCAGCGAGATCAAATCTTGAACCATGGCAAGCACAGTAAAACCCGCCAAGCCAGTTCTCGCCCAGATCAGCAGGGGCCACCTCGGGCCGGAAGGTCGGCGAGCAACCGAGATGCGTACAGATGCCGACAATCACAGCATACTCTTCCTTGATGGAACGCAGGGCGCCGTCAATGTAGGCAGGCTGCGACGCCTCCTCGGAAAGAGGATCCTTTACCCGATCACTCAACTCCCGGATGTTCTCGATCATTTCGTCGGTGCGACGGATGACCCACACCGGTTTGCCGCGCCACTCAACAACCATCTGCTGGCCCGGCTCAAGCTTACTTATGTTGACGGTGACCGGCGCACCCGCTGCTTCCGCTTTAGCACTGGGATTCCAGGATGCCACGAAAGGAACGGCTGCGCCGACGACGCCGACACCACCCACCACAGACGTAGCACCGATCAAGAACCGGCGCCTGCCTTGGCTAACGTCGCCATTATTCATTATGGTTTTCTCCCATCAGGCGATGTGCAGCTTGATTCGCTCAAAACTGCATATCGAAAAGGCCTTCACACCCAAGATTATAAGCGCTTAGATGGTAATGAAATTACCCTGCCCTTACAAGTCACAAAGGTTCAAGACTGGCCGACAAACTGTCGAAAAACCTCCGGCAAACCCGGTATCCAGACAACAAAAAACCCGGCACACAGCCGGGCTTTCAATCCATCCCAGGTTTCCAGCAACCTTAACGCTTGGAGAACTGCGGACGCTTGCGTGCCTTGCGAAGCCCGACTTTCTTACGCTCAACCTTGCGGGCGTCACGGGTCACGTAACCCTCCTTGCGCAAAGCAGGACGCAGAGTTTCGTCGTAATCCATCAGGGCGCGGGTCAGGCCGTGACGGATTGCACCCGCCTGGCCACTGCTGCCACCACCTTTAACGGTGATATTGATATCAAACCGATCAGTGGAGTCGGCAACCACGAGGGGCTGACGAACGATCATGCGCAACGTGTCGCGACCAAAAAACTGGTCAATGGATCGACCGTTGATAGAGATGTTACCGCTTCCCGGCTTGATAAAGACTCGAGCCGTGGATGTTTTGCGGCGACCAGTACCGTAATTTTGTGCTACAGACATATCCGCCTTCCGTTAAATGTCGAGTTCTTTGGGCTGCTGGGCTGCGTGAGGATGCTCAGCGCCGGCAAAAATTTTCAGCTTCTTGAACATGGCGCGACCAAGCGGGCCATTCGGAAGCATGCCTTTGACAGACTTCTGTATGATCTGCTCAGGAGCCTTGTCGATCAGCTTCTCGAAGTTGATGGATTTGATTCCACCCGGGAAGCCGGTGTGACTGTAGTACATCTTGGCCGATGCCTTTTTGCCGGTAACCCGCACTTTGCTGGCATTGATAACCACAATGTAATCGCCAGTATCGACATGGGGGGTATACTCAGGCTTATGCTTGCCCCGCAGACGACGGGCGATTTCTGTTGACAGACGACCCAGCGTCTTGCCGGCTGCGTCTACAACGTACCAGTCACGTGTTACTGTTTCTGGTTTCGCACTCAGAGTCTTCATTGATTCCGCCTTGAACGCTATATAAGAAACGTTAAAAACCACCAGCGGTGATGCCTTGCATCCGCAGGAGGTTTCTTACCTGTATGTGTGCGGCATTGAAGTCATTCGGGGCTGAGATAACATCATTGCCTTGAAAAGCCAGGGCGCGAAGTATATCCGAACAATATCAGAAAACCAACCCCATGCCGCGGTGTTTCGAAATTCACCTATCGGTGTTCAGCGCCAGGCTCGACCCCCGCGTTAACGCTCCGACGGGGCTGCTTCCTCCCAGCCATAAAACCGCTGTACATTGCATAGCAAGGCACGCCCGAGTTGATCGATATCGGCTCCGCGCACCTCTGCGAGCGCAGCCAGGATGCGAGTCAGATATACCGGAGAATTCTCACCCGGCTGAATACCCTGAGGTGACATATCCGGGGCATCGGTCTCCAGGATTAACGAATCCACCGGCAGCCGCGCCAGGGTGTCCCGGGTTTTCTTCGCCCGCTCCTGCGTCACCAGCCCGCCAACGCCAATAAAACAGCCAAGATCCACCAGTTTACAGGCCTGCTGATAACTTCCGGCAAAACCGTGAACCAGTACCCTGCCGGAAAATCTTTTGCGCTTGAGCGCTTCGGCAACTTCGTCGTGGGTTCTGACGGAATGAACCACCAGGGGCAGATGGTTACGAGCGGCAATTTCTATCTGGGCCTCGAACCAGGGTGTCTGGTCCGCGAGACTGCCATGAAGCCGGTCAAGCCCGCACTCACCAAGCGCGACGCAATGATCAGGACGGTTCTGGAAAGCCTGTTCCAGTGCGGTGAGATCGCTCTGGGCATGCCCGTCAACATACCAGGGATGTATGCCAAGGCAGTAGTAAAGCCCCTCATACTCGGATGCGACGCGGCTCACGCGGTCCCAGTCGTCCCGGCGAACACCGGGAATCACCAGATGCGACAGCCCCAGTCTTCGGGCTTCCTCAAGAACCGACTCTCTCCGATGGTCAAAGCAGGGAAAGTCAAAATGGCAGTGTGCATCAATAAACCGCATGCCGCCCTCCGGGCAATCAGTGCTCTCGGGTTTTATGGAACCGGATATCGGGATACCGTTCCTGGGCCAACTGCAGGTTTACCATGGTCGGAGCAATGTATGCCAGTCGGTCGCTGCCGTCCAGGGCCAGATTATCGTTGGCCTTGCGCTCGAACTCGTCCAGTTTACGCTCGTTATCGCTGGTAACCCAGCGGGCCGTCGCCACGTTGATGGGCTCATACATGGCATCGACCTTGTATTCGCTTTTCAGGCGACTGACCACCACATCAAACTGCAGAACGCCAACAGCCCCGACAATCAGGTCATTGCTTGCAAGCGGGCGGAATACCTGGACCGCGCCCTCTTCCGCCAACTGGATCAGGCCTTTCTGCAGTTGTTTGGCTTTCAGCGGATCCTTGAGTCGAATGCGACGGAACAGTTCAGGTGCAAAGTTCGGAATGCCCTTGAACTTCATGTCTTCACCCGCCGTGAACGTGTCGCCCAGTTGAATGGTGCCGTGATTATGCAGGCCGATAATATCGCCGGCATAGGCATCACCTGCAGCCTCCCGGTCGCCTGCCATAAAGGTCAGCGCATCAGAGAACCGCACTTCCTTGGCAATGCGCACATGACGGGCCTTCATACCCTGAGTGTACTTCCCGGAAACGATGCGTAAGAAGGCCACGCGATCACGGTGCTGGGGGTCCATATTTGCCTGAATCTTGAAAACAAAACCGGAAAAGCCTTCTTCTGCAGGCTCCACCAGGCGCTTATCCGTCTCCCGTGGCTGAGGCGTGGGCGCCCATTCCACCAGGCCGTCAAGCATGTGATCCACACCGAAGTTGCCAAGCGCGGTGCCGAAAAACACCGGGGTCAACTCACCGGCGAGGAAGGCTTGCTGATCAAAATCGTGGGATGCACCTTTCACCAGCTCGATCTCGTCACGGAGCTCGGAAGCCCAGGTTCCGATGACGTCTTCAAGCTCCGGGTTATTCAGCCCCCTGATGACGCGCTCCTGCTGAATGGTGTGGCCCTGACCCGATTGGTACAGAACAATTTCATCCCGCATCAGGTGATACACCCCTTTGAAATTCTTGCCATTTCCGATGGGCCAGGTGATCGGCGCACAGGCAATGTTCAGAACGTCCTCAACCTCGTCCATCAACTCGACCGGGTCACGGGTATCGCGGTCCAGTTTGTTCATGAAAGTAATGATCGGTGTATCCCGAAGCCGGGTGACTTCCATCAGTTTGATGGTTCTTTCCTCAACACCTTTGGCGCTGTCAATAACCATCAGACACGAATCAACGGCCGTCAGTGTGCGATAGGTATCCTCGGAAAAATCTTCGTGGCCCGGGGTGTCGAGCAGATTTACCAGTCGCCCACCATACGGAAACTGCATGACTGAGGTAGTCACCGAAATACCGCGTTCTTTTTCCATGTCCATCCAGTCAGACTTGGCATGCTGACCGGACTTTTTCCCCTTGACCGTACCTGCCTTCTGAAGCGCCTGACCAAACAGCAGAACCTTTTCGGTAATGGTGGTCTTGCCGGCATCAGGGTGAGAGATGATGGCAAACGTCCGACGGTTATCGACTTGGCTGGAAAAACTGGTCATAAGTGGCAAGAACCCGACTGGAGCATAGTGTGAAAAAACACGCCATTATAAAGATATTGGCGCACTGACGCGAACCGGTGCCGCTCCGGGATCAGCCTGCATGCGACCCGTTCAAACACCGCAACCGGCAAGCTGCAGGGACAGTACCCGCGCATCTTCGCGCCCGGAAGAGGAGGGATAGTATCCGGGACGGAGGCCAATCTCGACAAAACCCTCTGCCAGATAAAGACCGGTGGCCGAACAGTTACTGACCCGGACCTCAAGAAGTATCCGGGTCATCCCGTCCCTGGCGGCTTCACCCACCAGATGCCGCAGCAGATGGCGCGCCAGTCCCGACCGACGACAGCCAGTGGCTACACAGAGATTCAACAGATGAGCCTCATCCGCCATATAAGCGACTACTGCGTAACCGGCAAGACCAGTCGAGATCTGAATTCCCCAGAGCCGGTAATCCGGCCGGAAACAATCCCGGAACACGCCCTCGGTCCACGGAAAAGAATAACCTCTGCGCTCGATCTCCAGTACCTCGGGCAAATCTTCGCCCCTGAGTGCACGCACACGGCGGTTCAGGGATTCGACCGCGCGGTAAGAAGCAGACACGACCGACTAGGCCTGATAACGGGATTTGAGCGCAGCCCACAGTTCCCGCTTATGGTGAGGTGTTGAAGACAGTTCTGCCAGCGGGTACGGGAAATCCACACCAACCCGCTCCAGAACCGGCCTCAGACAATGCTGTCTTCGTTCTTCCTGTTCGCCGCATAGTACACCCAGCAGAATGATCGATTGAGCCTGGTACGAAGACAGTAACCGCGACAGGACTTCCCGCAAATCATCCGGTGAATTGCCCGGTATGTCTGGATTCCGGAACACCGGCCAGTTCAGCGTCTGGCGGTCTCCGACGTCAGCCTGGCGCAGGGCACTGAGCAGATTTCTCGCCAGCGAATCCTGCAGGCGCTCGCCGGCCTCATCCGACCACTGGCTTATCAGCAAATAACTTTCGCTGGGCCAGATACCGAGATGCGCGGCAATGGTGTCTTGCATAGCTGACTCGCCGACAGAGTCCGGCACCTCCGCCACAGGTTCCGCCCGGGGTTCCGCAATCGGGGGCGGAGCCTCGGGTACCGCCGCAGGGTCAGGTCTGGCAGGCAATGGCACTTCTGGTTTTCTGACCTCCGCAGTTGGGGCCATGAGTGCCTGAAGATCGACCGTTCGATGAACCCCGGAGCCACTGTCTTCTTTCGGCCGCGATTGCTCTGGCAGGCCAGCTCCGGCATCACCACTGGCGGCGGGTTGCTGCCACGCTGTATCGTCTAGAGACTGATACTCGGGGCTGGGAGCCGCCCCGGGCAAAGGACGCCTGGCGTACCACATCCGGATACCCGCGGTGTTCAGATAGAATTGCCGGTGAGTTTCCGAGCCGGTCATTACACGTCAGCACCTTGCGGATGCCGGCGCTCAGCGCCACGGCTGATCAGATTCAGGGCTTCAATGTAAGCCTTGGCCGAGGCAATGATGATATCGGTATCAGCCCCGATACCGTTGACGATCCGCCCGCCGCGTTCAAGGCGGACCGTGACCTCGCCCTGGGCGTCAGTGCCGCTGGTAATGTTGTTTACCGAGTACAGCTGCAGGTTGCAACCGGAGTCGACAAGCGACTCGATGGCCTTGAAGGTTGCATCCACCGGACCGCTGCCTTCACCCTCCACCTTGTGTTCCTCACCATCCATCGTAAGGGTCAGAAGCGCGCGGGGTACAACACCGGTTTCCGAACAGACCTGCATGCAGACAAGCCCGAAGCGACCTTCTTCTTCTTTCTGCCGGGTATCACTGGCAATCGCCTGCAGGTCCTCGTCAAAGATTTCATGCTTGAGGTCGGCCATGGCCTTGAAACGGGTAAAGGCCTCATTGAGCTCGGTATCTGTATCGAACTGAATACCCAGTTCCAGCAGCCTGGAGCGGAAGGCGTTACGGCCCGAGTGCTTGCCCAGAACCAGACTATTGGTGTGCCAGCCAACATCCTGAGCCCGCATGATTTCATAGGTTTCGCGATGCTTCAGCACCCCGTCCTGATGAATGCCGGACTCATGGGCGAACGCGTTGGCGCCGACGATCGCTTTGTTGGGCTGGACCGGGAACCCGGTAATTGTGGATACCAGACGGGAAGCGGGGACAATATGCCGGGTGTCAATGCGGGTATCGATGGTATACAGATCCTGGCGGGTGCGAACCGCCATCACGATCTCTTCCAATGCAGCATTACCGGCGCGCTCACCCAGGCCATTGATGGTACATTCCACCTGGCGCGCACCGTGGCTGACAGCGGCGAGCGAATTGGCCACAGCAAGACCGAGATCGTTGTGGCAGTGCACCGAAAAGACGGCCTTATCCGCATTCGGAATGCGGTTCAGAAGCTGTCTGATGGTCTCACCAAACTGTTCCGGAATCGCATACCCGACGGTATCCGGAATATTGATGGTACTGGCTCCGGCATCTATCGCCGCCTCGATAACCCGGCACAGAAAATCCAGCTCCGAGCGGCCAGCGTCTTCGCAGGAAAACTCCACGTCGTCGACGTGACTGCGGGCACGTTTGATTGAACGGACCGCCTGTTCAACGACTTCATCAGGCTGCATCTGCAGCTTGTGCTTCATGTGAATGGGCGATGTCGCTATAAAGGTATGGATGCGTGACCGGGCTGCCGGCCTGACCGCCTCGGCCGCACGGTCAATATCCTTGTCCATGGCGCGGGCAAGACTGCATACAGTGGAGTCTTTGATATTTTCGGCGATAGACTTCACTGCCTCGAAGTCACCCTGGCTGGCAATCGCAAAGCCGGCCTCAATTACATCAACGCGGAGCTTTTCCAGAATACGGGCGATACGGAGTTTTTCGCCCTTGGTCATGGTTGCGCCGGGGCTCTGTTCGCCGTCACGAAGGGTGGTATCGAAGATGATAAGGTGGTCGGTTGAGGGCATGGGTGCTCCGGGAGTAAATTGTTGAGCTTATGGCAAACAGTATATCAGGTAGTGGGAAGATAGCCCTGGTGTGCTTGGCAGTGCAACACTGACCGAATAAAGGCATTGGCCCCGGCCGGCGCTGCGCGCCGGGATGACCTACTTTGCTCGCGCTGTCGCGCTCGGCCCTTCGGGCCCGCCGTCGCTGCGCTCCCGCGTCCTGCGGCGTGCGTGGCACGCCTTGTCACAGGGGGTCTTGGAGTTGCCTGCTGCCGGCAGCGCTTCGCACTGCAACGATAACCCGGAGCGGACCCGGGACGGTCCGCTCGTCCTTCCCTGAGCGAGCCGTGCTCGCTCTGCCTGCGGCACCGGGGCGGACACTCCCGTAGGTCATCTCTTTTCTGGTGCAAAA
>Ga0209938_1001818_pt1 | contig 10373 bp, 9 predicted proteins | sample SalPonR2_C_D1_MG_FD_185708 | JGI IMG/M metagenome (GOLD analysis project Ga0209938, IMG submission 185708) | Salt pond soil microbial communities from South San Francisco under conditions of wetland restoration - Salt Pond MetaG R2_C_D1_MG... ... | reverse complement strand
CGCTGTCGAGCCGGAGCATCGCATCACGGCTCTGGAGGTAGCTCTGCACGGTGATCGAGTCCTGGCTCGTGGCGAATCCCGTTCCCGAGAACAGCCCCCCCATACCGCCGGACTGCGGGGCATCTGCCTGCTGGATGACGAACTCCGACTGGGTGGCGTACATCGGCGTGGCGATCATCGTGTAATAGAGGCCCGCAAGGAGCGTCGGCAGGAGAACGAAGGCCGTCAGGCGGCCCGCGAGACCCCACATCTTGCGCCGCCGCCGCCGGGCGATATCGGCTTGCATCGCCGAGATTTCGGCGGCCCGGCGCGCGGCGATGTCGGGCGGCGGGCCCGCGGGCGCCGGTGTCTTGATAGGGTCGATCTTCTGGGGCAGCGTCTGCCCGGTGGGCGCGGCCTGCCCGGTCGGCGTGGTGGCGGGGGGGGCCTCGGCGCGCTCGGTATTCTTCTGTTCGGGCACCACCAGTTCGAGAAGGCTCGAGCGCTCGAACGGGTCGATGCCCCGGGCGCGCAGGAGACGGACCGCATCGAAATCGGAAGCCGGGGTCAGGCCGTTCTTCGCCGCGAGCCGCCGCGCCATGCGCAGCTGGCGGCCCGTCAGGCCCTCGCTCGCGATCGCTTCGAGCGCGGCCTGCACCTCGGCGGGGTTTTCTGTGGGTCGAGAAGGGCGACGCGCGGCCGCGGAGCCCGGGAACGGCTTGTCGCCGAACCCGTCGTCGCGCCGGCTGGTGAAGCTCTCGTTCGACGCGGGGCGGGCCGCCTGATCCTCCGCGATCGGCGATGCGCCGGCCGCGGCGGACGCGTCTCCACTGACCGGGCGGCTTCGCCGGATCCGGAATTTCCTAGCCTTCGGTTTCGTAGTCATAAAGGCGCTTCGCCTCTTCCAGCGTATCGAACATCATGAACCGCCCGTCCTTGAGAACCGCGGCGGAGCGGCAGAATTTTTCCAGCGTTTCGGCCTGGTGGGACACGATGATCACCGTCGCCCGTTCCAGCCGCTCGCGCAGAAGCGAGCCGGCCTTCTTGTTGAACTCCACGTCCGTTGTGGTCGGCATCCCTTCGTCGATCAGGTACATGTCGAAGTCGAGCGCGAGAAGCAACGCAAAGCTGAACCGCGCCCGCATGCCTTGCGAATAAGTGCCGACGGGCATGTCGAAGTACTCCTCGAGCCCGCACAGCCAGCGGCAGAACGCCTCGACATAGTCGGGATCCAGATCGTAGAGGCGGGCGATGAAGCGCGAGTTCTCCATCGCCGAAAGCCTTGGCACGATGCCGCCCATGAACCCGAGCGGGAAGGAGACCCGGCACGCGCGCATGATCTCGCCGTCATCGGGCTTCTCGAGCCCCGCGATCATGTTGATGAGCGTGGTCTTGCCGGTCCCGTTCGGCGCGAGAATGCCGAGCGAGTTGCCGAGTTCCACGCGGAACGAGGCCTTCTCGAGAATCACCTTTCTCTGGGTGCCCGTCCAGAAGGACTTGCTGACATTTGCGAACTCGATCATCGGCTTGCCTGATTGGCCCGGACTTCCGCAGTTTGGGCTGCGGTCTGTTAACATGCCCCGAAAGCGTATTTGTATCGTATCATGCGCGAATTGACCTGCCACTTGCAATCAGCCACGCTCTTGGGCATTCGCCAGCCGATCGCGGTCCCGGGGCAGGCGGTTTGCCGCCGTCGTCTTCGGCAGTCCGGAAAGGGTCCTCGAGTGCCTTGTGACGCGCTCAGGACGCGCGTCGAGCCAGGTAATTCGCCGAACCCGGCGCTGACAGGCCAAACATGGCGGGAAGCCGGCTGCCGCTCCGTACAAATGGATGAACCGGCATCTCGGGGCGGGCGGTTCGGGAGAGTTTCCCGAATCATGTCCTGATTCCAGGCAAGCGGATCGACCCCGCAAGCCGATTGTGCGGCCGGTCCGGCCACGCTATGTGGCACACCATGCCTACAATGTCTTCCGAACGAGTCGAGCCGATATCGCTCGAACGCGACATAGCGGCCTGCCGGATCTGCGCGGAGCGTTTCGCCGCGACCGTGACAGGACACCGGCCCCGCCCCGTCGTCTGGTTCCGCCCCGGGGCGCGCATCCTGATCGCGGGCCAGGCTCCCGGCGCGCGCGTCCATGCTGAAGGCCGGCCGTTCGCCGACCCGTCCGGGGTGCGCCTTCGCGCCTGGATGGGGATCGGTGAGGACGTGTTCTACGACCGATCCCGTCTCGCCATCGTGCCCATGGCGTTCTGCTTTCCCGGCTACGACGCCAAGGGTGGCGACCTGCCCCCGCCACGCATCTGCGCGGCGACGTGGCGAGAAGCGGCGATGAGCGCGCTCGGCTCGGTGCGCCTGACCCTCGTCATCGGCGGCTACGCCCAGAAATGGCACATGGGCCCCGCGGCGAAAAAGGGGGTGACCGAAACCGTCGCGAACTGGCGGGAGGCACCCGAAGGCGTGCTTGCCCTGCCGCATCCCTCCTGGCGCAACACCGCGTGGCTGAAGCGAAACCCGTGGTTCGAGGCCGAGGTGCTGCCGGTCCTGCGCGCGCGGGTCAAAGAGGCGCTGGCATGACCCCGCTCGACGAAGCCCATGCCGCTGCCGAGGCCGCGCCCGAAAACGAGGCGCTCCTCGTGCGCTACTACGCGATCCTGGCCGAGACCGAGCTCTACCTGCTGCTCGAGAGCGAGGCCGAGGGAAAGAATGCCGAGCCGGTGACGGTCGACCCGGGCATGGGCCCCGTCGCCATCGCGTTCGACCTGGAATTGCGGCTGGCGGATTTCGCCGGCGCTCCCGCCCCCTTCCTCGCCTTGTCGGGGCGGGAGGCGGCCTCGATGCTCGCGTCCGCCGGTCTCGGTCTCGCGCTCAACCTCGACGAACCCTCCGAGACGGTGCTCGAAAACGGCACGCTGGCCTGGCTCGCGGGTATCGAGGCGGACACGCAGGACCGCGAGGCGCGGCCGCGCGAGGTCCACAGCCCCCGGGGCCTGCCCGCCGATCTTCTCGAGGCGATCGACCGCAAGCTCGCGCGAGCCGCAGGCCTCGCCTCGCACGCGGTTCTCATCGACGCCGAATACGAAGATGGCGGGCAGGGGCATCTTCTCGCCGTCTTCGACTGCGCGCCGGGTGCGCGCGAAGCGCTGGCCACGGCCGTCGGCGAGGCCATGGCCTTCCAGGGCTTCGGCGCGGGCTGGCTCGACGTGGCTTTCCTCGACGCCGCGAACCCGATCGCGGCAAGGATCGAGAAGGTCGGGCTGCGCTTCGACCTGCCCGAGGCGGGTGCGGCGGCCGCACCCGGTGCGCCGGGAATGGACCCCGACACCCCCCCGCGCCTGCGCTAGAGCAGGGCGCGCTCATTTGCGGTCACGCGATCCGCTCCATCCCGTTGATTGCGCATGACCTGGAAGCTCAGACCCGCTTTCCGCGCGTGAGCGACTTGCTCTAGTAGCCTGCCTCGCGGTCGACGACGTGCAGGAAGGGCTCGCCCGCCTCGCCCCTCCGGACGTTCTCCGCGATCACCCGCGAGGCACTGGCAGGCCGTGTGTCCGAGGCGATATGCGGCGTGACCGTGACCTTCGGGTGCGCCCAGAACGGGTGCTCCGGCGGCAGGGGTTCGGTGCGGAAGACATCGAGAGTGGCATGGGAAAGATGCCCGCTGTCGAGGCTCGCAAGAAGGGCCGCGTCGTCGATCAGCGCGCCGCGTCCGGGGTTCAGAACCACCGCACCTTCCGGCAACAGGCCAATCGCCGGGGCATCAAGGGTGTTCTCCGTGTCGGCCGTCAGCGGCAGGAGAAGAACGAGGATCTCGCTCGTCCCGAGTACCCTTGCGAGGCCTTCATCGCCGTGATGGCAGGCGATGCCCGGAATTGACTTCGGCGACCGCGACCAGCCGCTGACATCGAAGTTCAGGAACGCCAGCGCTTCCCCGCAGGCACGTCCCAATTCGCCGAGCCCGAGGATTCCCACCCGCCGGTCACGGGCGAGTGGCGGTACGTGCTTCACCCATTCCCCGTTTTGCGCGGCGAGGTTCGCGTCGATGCCGAGATGGTGGCGCAGCACATGCCCCGTCACCCACTCGACCATGCCTTCGGTGAGGCCGGGGTCGACCATCCGTGCGAGCGGTACGGACAGCGTCTCGTTGCCGACGACGTTCTCGACCCCCGCCCAGAGGTTCAGCACCGCCTTGAGTTTCGAGTACGGCCGGAAGTCCTGCACCTCCGAATTGGGCGCGTAGACGATGTAGTCGACCGTCTCGGGCGGATAATCCGTTCCGAGTTCCACCTCGAGCCCGGCCTCCGCGAAGGCGGCGCGCAGGTGGTGTTCGTACTCCCTCCAGCGCTGAGGCAGGGCAGCGAAGAGAACCCGGGTCATGTGCCCCTCGGGCGGTGAATGTGCGCCGATTGCACCAGACCGAAGGCGACCAGCAGAACCAGCATGGCGGAACCTCCGAAGGAGACGAGCGGCAGCGGCACGCCGACGACGGGGGCAAGCCCCATGACCATCGACATGTTGACCGCGAAGAACAGGAAGAATGCCGCCGCTATTCCGAGCGTGACGAGCGCGCCGAACCGGTCGCGATTGCCCACCGCCGAGACGATGCAGAACAGGATGATGAGGCCGTAGAGCACGAGCAGGCTGATGCCGCCGACAAATCCGAATTCCTCCGCGAGTGTCGTGAAGATGAAGTCGGTGTGTTTTTCCGGCAGGAAGTTCAGCCGCGACTGGGTGCCCTGCATGAAGCCCTTTCCGGTCCAGCCGCCCGAACCGAGGGCGATCTTCGACTGGGTGATGTGGTAGCCCGCGCCGAGCGGGTCGGTCGCGGGGTCGAGAAAGGTGTCGATCCGGCGGAACTGGTAGTCCTTGATGAGCTGCCAGTCGGTGCCGCGCGAGGCGAAGACCGCCGAGACGAGACCCGCACCGGACGCCGCCAGCGCACCGAAATACCACCATGAGACGCCTGCGAGAAACATCACGATCCCTCCGCCCGCGAGCAGGAGGATCGCCGTTCCGAGGTCGGGCTGCTTCAACACCAGCATCGTCGGGACGAGGATGATGAGCACCGGAACGAGCACCCACAGCGGGTGGGAGACCTTGTTCAGCGGCAGCCAGTCGTAATAGGCGGCAAGGATCATCACGAGGGTGATCTTGGTCACCTCGGAGGGCTGGAGGCGCATGAATCCGAGGTCGATCCAGCGCTGGGCGCCCATGCCGGTGACCCCGAAGAACTCCACGAAAACCAGAAGGGCGATCGAGACGAGGTAGGCGAGGCCCGCCATGTTGCGCCAGAACCAGATCGGCACGAGGGCGACGACGAACATCGCGACCATGCCGAGCGCGAACCGCAGCATCTGCGGCTCTGCCCAGCGGTCGATGTTTCCGCCCGCGACCGATGTGAGCATCAGAAACCCGATCGAGGCAACGGCCGCGATCAGGAGGACGAGCGCCCAGTTGAGATACAGGACTTTCCGCGCGCCGGTGGGCACGCGCTTGACCGAATGCTCGAGATAGCTCACGCGCGGCTCCTCGATGGCCCGGGGTCGGGCGGTTCACGCAGCACGAGGTCCTCGAAATAGCTCCGCATCCGTTCGCGCTGTTCGGAGGGATAGGCATCCACCGCCGGCACTCCCCCGTGGAGGGCAAAAAGCAGGATATCGCGTGCGGGAGGCGCCGCGGCCGAAGACCCGCCGCCGCCGTGCTCGACGACGACCGAAACGGCGTATTTCGGCTTGTCGTACGGCGCGTAACATACAAAGAGCCCATGGTCGCGCCGCTCCCAGGGCAGGTCCTCGTTGCGGAAAACCCCCTGCGCGCGCTCTGCGGCGGAGATGTTGCGCACCTGGCTCGTGCCGGTCTTGCCGGCCATCTCCATGGAGGCATCGACGATGCGCGAGCGCCGCGCGGTGCCCCGCTGCGAGTTCGAGACCCGGTACATCGACTGGCGGGTCATTTCCATCAGCGAAGTCGGCACGCCGACGGGCGCCTGTTCGGCAATCTCCGTCTCGATCCCGTCGACCGATTTCACAAGCCGTGGAAGCACCTTGCGGCCGGTCGCGAGCCGCGCCGTCATCACCGCGAGTTGCAGGGGCGAGGTCAGCACATAGCCCTGGCCGATCGCGGCGTTGAGCGTGTCGCCCGGACGCCAGACCTCGCCGCGCACCTGCGCCTTCCATTGTGTCGAAGGGACGAGACCCTCGGCCACCGCCGACATCGGCAGGTCGTAGCGTTCCCCGAGGCCGAAGTCGTGGCAGACATCCGACAAGGGGTCGATTCCGAGCCGCCTCGCCGCCTCGTAGAAATAGACGTCGCAGGACTGGACGAGGGCCTTGTCGTAATCCACATGCCCGTGCCCGCCGCGTTTCCAGCAGTGAAATCGCCGTCCGCCGAAGTTCATGTAGCCGGGGCACCAGACCGTCTCGCCCGGTGTTATGACGTCGCCCTTCAGCGCGGCGAGCCCCGTCATCATCTTGAAGGTCGAGCCGGGCGGGTAGGTGCCCTGAACGGTCTTGTTCGCGAGCGGGCGGTACTTGTTGCCCGTCAGCGCGCCGTAGTCCTTCGAGGATATGCCGCGCACGAAAAGATTGGGGTCGAACGCCGGGGCCGAGGCCATGGCCAGAAGATCGCCCGTTTCAACGTCCATCACCACCGCCGCGGCACTCTCGCCGGCAAGCCGCGCCTGGGCGAAATTCTGCAGACGCCAGTCCGTGGTGAGCTGCAAATCGGCGCCCTGGATGCCCGGGTCGCGGCCGAGCTCGCGCATCACCCGGCCGGCGGCGTTGATCTCGATCCGCCGGTTTCCCGCCTTGCCGCGCAGCCTGTCCTCGAGCTTGGTCTCGACACCGACCTTGCCGATCTGGAATTTCGGGATCTGCAGAAGCGGGTCGGGGTCCTCGATCCTCGACAGATCGTAGTCCGATACCGGGCCGACATACCCGACGATATGGGCGAAGTCCTCCGCCATCGGGTAATGGCGCGACAACCCGACCTCGGGCGTGATGCCCGGCAGGGCGGGGGCGTTGGCGGCGACCCGGGCGAAGTCCTCCCACGACAGCCGGTCGGCGAGCGTCACCGGAACGAACGGGCTGCGCCGCTCGAGCTCGCGCAGCGCGCGTGCGAGGTCTGTCTCGTCGAGCGGCACGAGGCGCCTCAGGCGGCGAACCACCTCCTCGACGTCCCCGGCATCCTCGCGAACGATCACGATGCGGTAATTCTGCGAATTGTCGGCGATGGCGACGCCGTTGCGATCGTAGATCACCCCGCGGGCGGGCGGCAGGAGCCGGATGTTGACGCGGTTCTCCTCGGCCAGAAGCCGGTATTCCTCGGCCTCCTCGATCTGCATCTGGCGCATCCTCAGCGCCAGCCCTCCCATGAACAGAAGCTGCACCCCGCCCAGCACCGCGCCGCGGCGGGTGATGAGGCGGGCGCTGTCCTCGACTTCCTTTGGGCTGCGCTTCATGTCCGGCCCCCCAGTTCGCCCTCGCCCACACGCCGTGGGACCCTGAAGACATATCGCACCCCGAGCGCGGCGACAGGGTAGACGGCCGCCGTCAGGATCAGCCGTATCAGCATCTGCCCGAGCGAGGCCTGCGGGACGAGAAAGATCGCCAGCACCAGTGCGTTGAGTATGAGCACCCCGCCGATCAGCGCCGCGCCGACGAGCCACTCGAGCGGCAGCGGCAGGTCGCGCCACTGGTATTCGCGCGCACGGATCACTTCCACCGCGGCGACCACGAGGGCGGCCATCAGCCCCGGCGGACGCATCAGCAGAAGATCGGCCACGAGCATCGCCCCGGCGAGCAGCAGGATCGGAACGTGGTCGGGCTGGCGCATCGCCCAGGCGATGGTCAGCGCGAGAACCAGGTCGGGCCCGGGCAGACGCCCGGCTTCGAGCCGGATCGGCAGAAGGAGTGCGAGCACGATTGCCAGCAGCGCGGCGAGAAAGAGAGCGCGGAACGCCCAGAGCCGGAAGGTCGCTGCGTCACCCATCGGTCGCCTCCGCGAGCGGCGGGGTTTCGGGGGCGATGAGATGTCCCGGCGCGCGGATTGTCTCGCGCGGGGAAGAGCGCAGCACACGCAGGAACTCCAGCCGCTCGTAGTCGGCCGCAAGTCGCAGACGCTGGCGGCCGTCGGGCCCGACGGCCACCTGGCCGACGAGAAGTCCGGCTGGAAACACCCCGCCGTCACCCGATGAGATCACCCGGTCGCCGGGCTTCACGGCCTCGGGAACCTCGACGAAGTCTATGAGCGGCAGCCGTGTGTTGTCGCCCGAAAGCACCGCGTCCTGCCCCGACGGCTGGATCGTCACCGGCACCCGGCTTTCGGGGTCGGTGAGAAGGAGGACCCGCGACGAGTTCCGACCCACGCCCGAGATCCTTCCGACGAGGCCCAGCCCGTCCGTCGTCGCCCAGCCGTCGCGGATGCCGTCGCGCGCACCCACGTTCAACAATGCCGACTGGCGGAAGGGCGAACCCGAATCGGCCAGCACCACGCCGGTGACGAAAGTGAGCTTGGGGTCGATCCGCACGTTGTTGAGATCGAGAAGCTTCGCGTTCTGCTGTTCGAGTTGCAGGGCCGCCTCCCGCCAGGCGCTCATCTGCCTCAATTCCCGCCGCAACTCCTGATTCTGTTCGTGGATCCGAGCGTAGGAGCGGGCATTCTCGATCATGCGCGCCGCCTTGGAAACAGGCACCATCGCCCAGTCGAGCGAGGGCACAACCGCGTCGACCACCTCCGCGCGAAGCCGCTCCGCGCGCGGGCTGTCGATGCGCCAGAGCAGGAACAGACCGATGAGCACCACGAGGACGACCCCCGTCAGAAGTCGCCTGACGGGGCCGGCATAGGTTTCGGCTGATCCTCGGTCGCGTGCCAAGACGGTCTCCGGCGGGCTGCGTGCCCCAAAGGCGTCAGCTGTCGTAGTCTATCACATGGCGCAGTTGTTTTTCGTATTCCAGCGCCTTGCCGGTGCCGAGCGCCACGCAGTTGAGGCTTTCGTCGGCGACCGACACGGCGAGTCCGGTCTGTTCGCGCAGGGCGAGATCGAGTTCGCCCAGAAGCGCGCCGCCTCCCGTCAGCATCACGCCGCGGTCGACGATATCGGCCGCGAGGTCCGGCGGGGTGGCTTCGAGCGCTGTCATCACCGCCTCGCAGATCGTCTGCACGGGCTCGGCCAGAGCCTCGGCCACCTGGGCCTGGTTGATCTCGGTTTCCTTCGGCACGCCATTGAGAAGATCGCGGCCCCTGATCATAAGCGCCGTGCCGCGCCCGTCGTCGGGCATCCGCGCCGTACCGATGGACGTCTTGATCCGCTCGGCGGTCGATTCGCCGATGAGAAGGTTATGCTGCCGGCGCAGATAACTGATGATCCCCTCGTCCATCCGGTCGCCGCCAACCCTGACCGAGCGCGCATAGACGATGTCACCGAGCGACAGCACCGCGACTTCCGTCGTGCCGCCGCCGATGTCGACGACCATGTTGCCCGTGGGGTCGGTGATCGGCATGCCGGCGCCGATCGCGGCGGCGATGGGTTCGGGGATGAGGCCGGCCTTCCGCGCCCCGGCCTTCAGCACCGAGTCGCGAATCGCGCGTTTTTCCACCGGCGTCGCGCCGTGAGGGACGCAGACGATGATCTTCGGCTTCGAGAAGGTCGTCCGCTTGTGGACCTTGCGTATGAAATGCTTGATCATTTCCTCGGCGACGTCGAAATCCGCGATCACCCCCTCGCTCATCGGACGGATGGCCTGGATCGAGCCCGGGGTGCGGCCGAGCATGAGCTTGGCATCCTCGCCCACCGCGAGAACCTGCTTCTTGCCGTCCTTCACGTGATAGGCGACGACCGACGGTTCGTTCAGGATAATGCCGCGTCCCTTGACGTAGACGAGCGTGTTCGCCGTTCCGAGGTCGATCGCCATATCGGATGAGAACAATCCACCGATGGCCATGGTTCGCTTGCCTTCTGCCAGACCTGCCCGGGCCGCGTTCTTGTTCGCGCCGCGTCGGGTCTCTTTACTCTTCGCGCGCGGGGACTGAAAGCCTCCGTCGACGGTTTCGAAATCTGCAACTGTCAATTCGTTTTCCGCCTGATTGTCCACAAATGCTTATCAACCCGTGAAAAACGGCCTGAACATGGCACTAGCCGGACAATCCGGCGACATTAAGGCGACTGTTTCCGGCCGAAAGCCGGTCGCGTTCTGTCGGCAGCGGTCCGCCGTTGGTGCGGATGGACTTGCGGCGGCCCTGGCGGGGCAGAGGACCGTGCGGAGGCGAGGAAGAGGGCGGTTCGCAGAACCTTCGAACCGGGCTATCGGGAAGTGCCGCCGAAGCTCTTCGTCGAACGGTGTATTCGGGAGAGACGCGGTCGTTCGAGGACATCATGATCCATGCCTTCCGGCCCGGGATC
>Ga0209938_1001809_pt1 | contig 10398 bp, 8 predicted proteins | sample SalPonR2_C_D1_MG_FD_185708 | JGI IMG/M metagenome (GOLD analysis project Ga0209938, IMG submission 185708) | Salt pond soil microbial communities from South San Francisco under conditions of wetland restoration - Salt Pond MetaG R2_C_D1_MG... ... | reverse complement strand
CGGTTCGGGCGGCGTCCAGGCCGGTCGCCCGCTTGGGTTCCTCGACCGATTCGATGTCGACCGTGATCGCTTTCAGCCGTTCGGCAATGTCATCGGCCATTTCTTCCTGATAGCGTCCGCCGTTGTGTTCGGCCAGGAAATCCTCGACGCGTGCGAACATCGCCATCCGATTTTCGACGCCGCGGAAGCCGTGGCCCTCATCGGGCGCGACGATGTATTCCACCGGCAGGTTCTTCTCGCGCATGGCGATCACGATCTGGTCGGATTCGGCCTGCTTGACGCGCGGGTCGTTCGCGCCCTGGATGACCAGCAGCGGTGCGGCGATGTTGTCGACGTGGAACAGCGGCGACTGGCGCTCGAGCTGGGCCTTGCCCTCGGCCGTTTCGGAATCGCCCATCCGCAGCGTGAACAGCTTGCGGATCGGGCCCCAGTACGGCGGAATGGAGTTGAGCAGGGTGATCAGGTTGGACGGCCCGACGATGTCGACGCCGCAGTTGTAGAGCTCGGGGGTGAAAGTCATGCCGGCCAGCGTGGCGTATCCGCCGTAGCTGCCGCCCATGATGCAGACCCGCTCGGCGTCGACGATACCCTGGTCGACCAGGTGTTTGACGCCGTCGGTGATGTCGTCCTGCATGGCCTCGCCCCACTCGTTGTTGCCGGCGTTGAGGAAGTCCTTGCCGTAGCCGGTGGAACCGCGGAAATTCGGCTGCAGCACCGCGTAGCCGCGGTTGGCCAGGAACTGCACGATAGAGGAATAGCCCCATGAATCGCGCGCCCAGGGGCCGCCGTGGATCAGGGCGACCAATGCAAGACCCTCGTCGCCTCCACCCTTGGGGGTTGTCAGATAGGCCGGTATTTCCCGCCCGTCGCGTGCGGTGTAGGTGATCGGCTGCATGCCGGCAAGATGTTCGGAGGGCAGTTCCGGCCGGGTCTCGTAGAGCTTTTCGACCGAGTAATCCTGCCAGTCGAACAGGTAGACCGTGCCGGGATCGACGTCGCGGAACACGGTGACCTTGACCAGCCGGTCGTCGCTGGTCTGCGGCGCGAAGCTGAACTCGCCGTCGGGCAAATTCTCGCGCAGAAAGGCCAGCGCCTTCTCGGTGGCCTCGTCGCGCGGGTAGATGCGAGTGCGGGCGCCGGTATAACTGGTGCCCAGCAGGCGGTTGTCGGCATTGGAGAACAGCGCGCCGCCGAAATCGGCTTCGCCTTCGGGATCGCGCTCGACGAATTCGATCTCGCCGGACTCGGCGTGCATCAAGTACAGGCCGGTCAGGTCGACGTCTTCGCCCTTGTTGCTCTGGAACCAGACGCGCTGATTGTCGGCATGAAAGCGCATCGGCCCGCAGGTCTCGCGCCAGTTGCATTCGTAAAGCACCTCACCGAGCGCGCCATCGTCGACGTCAATCGTCTCGGTGCCGCCGTCGTCGGTCTGGCGCACCGCCAGCCGGATTTCGCCGCCGTGGTCGGCCACCCAACCGGCGACGTTGAAGGTGTTCTCGATCAGCAGTTCCATCTCGCCGCTGGCGATGTCGAGCCGGTAGACGTCGTGCAGCGCCGGGTCGCGGTCGTTGATGCCGACGATGATCGAGCCCGGGGTACCGTCGGGCAGCGAATAGATTTGTGCGCGCACGCCTTCCATCGGTGTCAGGTCGCGCGCCGGTGGAACGCCGGTGGCTTCCTCCGCTTCCTCAGAGGGATTGACCGCATAAATGTGGAAATTCTCGTTGCCGCCCTTGTCCTGGACGTAGAGCACGTACTTCGAATCCATGCTCCAGAAATGCCCGGGCACCGGACGTTCGCCGGTGGTCAGCGGGCGGGCGTCGTCGAAGGGTGCGTCCAGCGGCTTGATCCAGACGTTCATGACGTCCTTGTAGGGCCGCTGGAACGTCATGTACTTGCCGTCGGGCGATACCTGGCTGGCCGTGATCTCCGGGTCGCCGAAGAATACGTCGCGATCAAGCAGTGGCGGCAGTTCGTCCAGGTAGGCGACTGACTCTGCGCGCACTGCCGTTGCCGGCAGGGCAAGAAAACCTGCAAACAGCATTGCAGTCCATCGTGTGGCGAGGTTCATGTTCATGCTCCGCTAGGGGAAATCAGGGTACGGACCTTAACGCGACAATCATCACTGGCGCATGCGCCAGAAGTCATTGGAGCACGGCGGCGAGAACGAAAGCGAGGGAAGCCGTACGAAAAAAAAGCGGGGCCCCGACCGGCGCCCCGCCTGATGGCTGATCCAGGTTATTGCGTGTCAGGCAAAGTGAAAGAACCTCAGCGCGCGTGCAAGCATTCGAAGGGCGGGTCGAGGCAGGTCGGCGGCCTGGCGGACTTCACCGTTGAAGATCACCTGGCCGGAAAGCCCGGGGCCTTCGCCTTCGCGCAACACGACCAGGTTCTCGAAGACCAGCGTGTCCATGCGCTCGGCGCTGTCTTCTGTGGCGGATGTGAAGATTTCAAGCACACCGTTGTAGGTCGTTTCGACCTGCTCGGCGGTGCTGATCCGCTCGCGGATGACTTCGCCGTTGATTCGCCGTCGATCGGATGCGGCCTGGAAATCGACGAACGTCGCGGTGGTCGTGCTTTCGCCGCCGAGGTCGTCTCGGCTGCCTGCCGACAACATCACCAGCGAGCCGCCGGCGCTATCGGTGATAGAGACGTGGCGCTCGATGGACAGGTCCGCCGAAGCGGTGGTCGCGCCCAGCGCAAGGGCGAAAAGGGTTGCGTACGGAAACTTCGATTTCGTGTAGCGCATGCTGGAACTCCTCGATTTGAATGCTTGAAAGGTTGTGGCTCCGGGCCGGAAGCGGCACCGTCGCATTCAATAACGAGGCGGGGCAGTATCGGTTGACGAAAAGACGAAACGACGAAACGACACTCAGCGGGGCCCGGGACCGTTCGGATCGCCCGTGATCAGCGCCGCACGGTTCTCGGGGTCGGCCTTGAGCAGCGCGCGCGCCAGGTCGGCTTTACCGGCGTCGTCCAGCGACTGCATGCGTTCGCGCAGGGCTTGTCGCTGGTCTGCCTGCAGGGATTCGACCATCGGGCGAAGCTGCCGGCGCTGCGCGGGTTCGAGCAGGCGCAGCCAGCGCAGGTTGCGGGCGTTCCGAGCGCCCTGCGCCGCCTGCACGCCTTCGGCGAACGCGCGCCGCTCGGCCGGGCTCATGCCCTGCCAGCGCTTTCTCATGAGTTCGCGCTGCTCCGGCGGCAGCGCGCGCAGGCGTTCCAGCCCCTGCCGCAGCTGTTCGCGTCGGTCTTCGGGCATGGCTTCCCAGCGCTGCATCCGGCCGCGCACGCGCTCGCGCTCATCGGGCGTCATTGCTTCCCAGGCCTTGAGACGCTGGCGCACCTGCCGTTGCTCGTCCGGCGTCATGTTCTGCCAGCGCTCGGCCCCCTCGAGCAGGCGGTCGCGCTGCGGGCCGTCGAGTTCGGCCCACTGCGAACGCCACGGCGCAAGCACGGCCTGCTCGGTTTCATCGAGCTCTTTCCATTCCTGCGCATGGGCGCCGACGCAGATCGGAAGCAGCGCCAGGAACACGAGGGTACTCGGCTTCATCCTGAATTCTCCGCCGGCGAATCTTCGGGTTTGGTCTCGGCAATCCAGGCGACGAACTCCGGGTCCTCGACGAACAGTTCGAAACGCGGGTCGGTCAGCAGATCGAGATCGGCGGTGATCGGCGGCGATTCGGCCTCGGGCGCCTGGTCAATCAGGACGACAACCAGCGCAAGCGCGACGGCGGCCGCGACGGCGCCGGCAGCCACGGACGTCCAGCGCGGGCCGGAGAATCGCCGTCGGGCCGTATAGGGCGGTACGCAATCGAGGGCCTGGCCACGGATACGATCAAGCCGTCGGCTTACCTGCGGGTCCAGCGCCGAGCAGTTCGCTTCCAGCGTGGATGCGATCCGCGCTTCGAGCGATTCCTTCGGCTTCGTGCCATTTTGCTCGTGGTCAGTCATCGAAGTTCTCCAGCGCGCTTCTGAGCGCGACCAGTGCACGAAAATAATGCGTCTTGACGCTGCCGCCGCTGATGCCCAGGGCCTTCCCGGTCTGCGCCGTGTCCAGACCTTCCCAGGCGCGCAGCAGGAAAACCTGGCGCTGGCGCAACGGCAGTCTTGCAAGACTTTCATCCAGCGCGCGGGCAAACTCGCCGTCGGCCAGCGCGCGATCGGGCCGCTCGGTGACCGGCGCTTCGGCGGCCGGATCGGGACCGTCGGCCCGCTCGTCCTCGGTCGGCCACAGCGCGCGCATCCAGCGGCCTCGGCGAGTGCGCTTGCGATGCCAGTCCAGTATCCGGTTGTTCAGGCAGCGATAGAAGATCGGCCTGCGCTGGTCGGCCGGATGATCCCGGTAGCGCCTGACGAAAGCGCACATGGCATCCTGAACCAGGTCGAGGGCCTCATCGGTCGACCCGGTGGCGTAACGCGCCATTGTCAGCGCTCGCGCCTGCACCGCGGCGAGAAACTCGTCCAGGGTCTCGGCGACATCGGGCGTCGCGGCGGCGTCCAGTTCGATCGAGGCCGTATCCAGGGCCTTGCTCCAGTGATACTCGATAAAGAATAACGCTTGCGCGGCGGTTCGGTTGACGCGTGATCTGTCGACCTCACTCGCGCATCCGGCGGGCCGGCCTGGGACGCGCCGTGAACGGGAGCGACATCCCCAGCTCGCCTATACTGACCGGAAATTCATGGAACGGATACGTGGAGCAAGATATGAAGTCGAATCCTGCAACAAGGCCTGCTCGAATCCCGATGACCACGCCGAGGTTCGTACTGATGGTCGGCCTGGTCCTTTCGGTTTCAGGCTGCGCGGGTTTCGGCGCGGGACGCGAACCGCCGACCGTCAGCGTGCAGTCGTTTCGGACGGTACCCGCCCAGGCCCCCGGCCTCCCGGCCTTCGAAATCGGGCTGGTGATACTGAATCCGAATCCGGAGCCCCTCAGGCTGCAGGGTATCGCCTACTCGATTCGTCTGGATGGTCAGCCGCTTCTCGACGGGGTGAGCAACGACATGCCGGTCATCGAGGGCTATGGGCAGGGCGCGGTCACGCTCAACGCGGCGGTGAACGTCCTGGGTGGTATCCGGATGCTGAACAGTCTGATGCGAAGCCCGCGCCAGACATTCGATTACGAGTTCACCGCCAAGCTGGACCCGGTCGGCTTTTCGCGCAATATCCGCGTGACCCAGTCCGGACGAATCGACCTGACGGCTTCTTCGCGCTGAATCGCAAATTCGGCGCCGGGTCCCGGTAATTGGGCCCGGCGTGCCAGGTGCCTGCCGCAGGTGCCCTTTGTGGGGTCGCTTGTTGCTATTCTCGGGGCTGATGCCGAGAGATTCCGCCATGAAGTCGCGCGCCTTTTTTTCCATTCTTTTCGCAGTGCTCGGAGGCGCTTGCCTGGCCGCCGATCCGATCGAGGATATCGGTCGCCAGCCGATAGACGTCGATTTCACCTGGGGCGTCGAGATTCCGATGTCCGACGGTACGCTGTTGAACGGCACGCTGTACCGACCCAGGGGCTGGGCTGACGGTGAACGCGAGCCGCTTTCCACCATCGTGACGATCACGCCGTATATCAGCGACCGCTACCATCCCGACGCGCAGTACTTCGCGCGCCACGGATTTGCCTTTCTGGTCGTGGATACCCGCGGGCGGGGCAACAGCGGAGGTGAATTTCGCCCGCTGGACCTGGAAGACGGCAAGGACGGACACGACGTCGTCCAGTGGGTAGCCGAACAGCCGTGGTCCGACGGCAAGGTGGCGATGCGCGGCGGTTCCTACGGCGGCTACAACCAGTGGGCCACGGCGCGCTACTTTCCCGACAATCTGACCACCATCGTGCCGATCGCCTCGCCATACCACGGCGTCGATTTCCCGATGAACTACAACGTCCAGTACCCGTATTCGATCCGCTGGTTGACGCTGACCAGCGGCGTGACGCCGCAGGGACGCATCTTCGGCGACGATGAATTCTGGAACCGAAAATTTCTCGAGTATCACCAATCGGGCATGGCGTTCGAGAACCTCGACCAACTGGTCGGAAATCCCAGCCCGACATTCCAGCGCTGGGTCTCTCGCCCCTACATGGACGACTACTGGGCGGCGAGGGTGCCTTCGCCCGATGAACTGCGGCGGCTGGATCTGCCGATACTGACCATCACCGGCTACTACGACGGCGACCAGCCAGGTGCGATGCAGTATTACCACGACCACATGCAGCATGGCAGCGAAGACGCGAAAGCCGATCACTTTCTGATCCTCGGCCCCTGGGACCACGGCGGCACGCGTTTTCCGCGGCAGGAATTCGGCGGCTACAAGTTCGGCGACGAAATGATGTTCGACGCGTTCGCGCTGGACCGCGACTGGTACCGCTGGACCATGGGCGACGGCGAGCGGCCCGATTTCATCAGGGATCGCGTGACCTATTTCGTCGCCGGCGCCAATGCCTGGAAGTCGGCGCCTTCTCTGGATGCCGTCAGCGATTCGGAACTGGTCTTGCGACTGGGTGCCGACCGGGCGCGGCATGACGTCTTTCATTCCGGCGTGATGGCCGAGGTGCCGGATACGCGTTCATCGCATTCGCAGTACGTCTACGACCCGCTGGATACAAGCAAGGCCGAACGCGGCGTGGCCGAGAATTACATCGTCGACCAGGGCGAGGTCATGCACGTGGCCGGCGACGGCCTGGTCTTCCACAGCGCGCCGTTCGACGTGCCGACCGAAATCAGCGGTTATCTTCGCCTGGAAGCCTGGATCGAGATGGACGTGCCCGATACCGACATCAACGCCACGCTCTACGAGATCCGCGCCGACGGCACCAGCATCGCGCTGGCCGGCGAGACGCTTCGCGCCCGGCATCGTGACGGCCTGCGTCAGGTTCGCATGATGGAGGCCGGCGTGGTCGAAAAACTGGTGTTCGAGCGCTTCTACTGGTTTTCGCGTTTGGTGGAAAAAGACAGCCGTCTGCGCCTGTTCATCCGCCCGGCGAACGGATTGCAGCAGCAGCGCCACTACAACGCCGCCAAGCCGGTGCACGAGCAGACCGCCGACGATGCGCGAACCGCTACCGTGCGCCTGCATCATTCCGAGGACCATCCCAGCCGGCTGGTGCTGCCGGTCGTGATCCGGGGCGAGGCTGAATGATCTATCATTCGGGGTCATTCCACGCACGAGTTTCGATTAGATGAGAACGTTTGTGACGATACTGGTCGGCCTTGCGCTTAGCGGGCAGGCGCTTGGCTGGGGTGCCACGGGGCACCGGGTGGCGGCGCAGATTGCCGACGGCTACCTGACGCCCGAAGCGAAAATTGCGGTCGAGGAAATTCTCGGCCCGGAAACGCTGGCCGAGGCTTCGACCTGGGCCGATTTCATGCGCGCCGACCCGAGCGAGTTCTGGCAGGAAACGGCAAGTCCGTGGCATTACGTCACCGTGCCGGCGGGCACGACCTACGAGGATGTCGGTGCTCCGGAGCAGGGCGACGCGGCAAGCGCGCTGCAGAAATTCACCTACATGCTGCGCGATGCCGAGACGTCGCTTGAAGACCGACAGCTGGCGCTGCGCTTCATCGTCCACATCATCGGCGACCTGCATCAGCCGCTGCACGTCGGCAACGGCACCGATCGCGGCGGCAATGACTTCAAGATCACGTATTTCGGAGAGCCGTCCAACCTGCACCGGCTCTGGGATTCGCAACTCATCGAGAGCAAACAGTTGAGCTACACCGAGTTGACGGCCTGGCTCAAGGGGAAGATCGGCCCCGAACAATTCCGCGCCTGGAATACGCCCGACCCGCTGGTCTGGATTGCCGAGAGCGCGGGGATTCGAGATCGCATCTATCCGGAAGACAGCGAGCTCCGATGGTCCTACGGCTACCACTGGACGGACACGCTTTACAGCCGCCTGCAGAAAGCCGGGGTGCGTACCGCAGCCTACCTCAACCAGTTGTTTGACGAGTAGCGCCCGGTACGATTCGAATCGCGCGACTGAATCAGAAAGGATAGAAGACGGGAATGCACAGCGTCGCCAGCCCCCACAGGATCAGGTTGAGCGGCAGGCCCACCCGCGTGAAATCGGTAAAGCGATAATTGCCGGCGCTGTAGACCATGGTGTTGGTCTGATAGCCGACCGGGGTGATAAAGCTGGCCGAGCCGGCGAACGCAATGGTCAGCAGCAACGGTAGCGGGTCCACGCCCATGGTGGTGGCCAGCGAGATGCTGATCGGTGCCAGCAGGGCCGCCGAGGCATTGTTCGACATGATCTCGGTCAGCACCGATGTGAGCAGATAAAGCGCGGCCACTATGGCGACAGGACCGTATTGACTGCCGATCGAGTTGAACAGGATGTCGGACAGGGAATCGGTCAATCCGCTGTTGTTCATCGCCGCGCCGAAGCTGAGCGCCGCGGCGAGCAGGAAGATCACGCCCCAGTCGATGGACTTGTAGATTTCGTGCGGTGACAGCACGCGGCCCAGCGCGAGCAGGCAGATTCCGGCAATGGCCGCGATGCTGATCGATACCAGCTGCAGCGAAGCGGCGATTACCACGCCGGCGATGACCGCCATGACCGCCAGGAAACGGCGTTTTCTGAACGGCTGAAGATCGTGCTCGCTGATCGTGAAGAACGGGGCGATCCGCTTTGATTCCATTTCCCGGATCCGTTGCTGCGCGCGTCTTGACGTGTGCAGCAGCAATACGTCGCCGGCCTTCAGCCGGGTTTCCCACAGTTTCTTGCGGCTCAGCTTGTCGCTTCTGCGGATGGCCAGCACGTTCGCGTTGTAGCGGTGCAGGAACTGGTGGTCCTTGAGCGTCCGGTCCTCGAGCTCGGAATTCTTGGCCACCATGACCTCCAGCAGCACGTTCTCGGCATCCTTGAACTGCTGCGTCTCCAGCCGCCTGGAAATTCTGAAATCGTCGGCGTTCAGAATCGTGCGGATGCGCTTGATATCGCCGCGTATCGCCAGTCGGTCGCCTTCCTTCAGCTTGAAGTCCCGGCGCGGAGATTCAATCACGTTATCGTCTCTGAGCAGCTGAAGTACCTCGAGATTTTCGCCATTTTCATCCAGCACATCGGAGAAAGCTTCTTCGATGGTCTTGCCTTCGGTTCCAGAGTGCTCCGGAATCCCCATTTCGGTAATGAAGTCCTCGACCTTGAAATCCTCTTCCGGCTTTTCGCCTATGGACCTGTCCGGCACCAGCCGGTTGCCGATCAGCAGCATGTAGACGATGCCGGCGGCGGCGATGACGAGGCCGAAAGGCGTCAGTGTGAATATCGAGAACGAATCGATGCCGTTCTGCTGCGCGATTCCGCTGACCAGCAGGTTGGTGGACGTGCCGATCAACGTGCAGGTGCCGCCGAAGATCGCGCCGAACGAGAGCGGGATCAACACCTTTGACGGCGCAATTCGTGCCTCGCGTGCCGCACTGGAGACGATCGGAATGAAGGTCGCCACTACCGGCGTGTTGTTGACGAAGGCCGAGATCGCGCCCACCGATGCCATCATCGCGCCGGTGGCTCGCGTGTAGTGATTCTTCAGCTGGCGGCTGACCGCCGGGGCAATCGCCTCGATTACGCCGGTTTTGAGCACCGCGGCAGAGAGTGCAAACATCGCGGCCACGGTCACAGTCGCGGTATTCGAAAATCCCGCCACCGCCTCGGCCGGCGTGAGCACGCCGGTCAGCGCCAGCAGCACCATGGCCGAGACCGCGACCAGATCGGGCGGGTATTTTTCGGTGGCGAACAGCGTGACCGCAGCGATGATGATCGCAAGCGTGATGTAGCCTTCGAACGGCATCGTCGTGGTCAGCCGGGGTTGTCCCGGGGCGGCGTCGGCAGCACCATCAGTTCATGGACGTCAACGTGTGCCGGCTGCGTCAGCGCGTAGACCACGGCGCTGGCAATGTCTTCGGCCTTGAGCGCGTCCGGCTTGGGTTCGTCGAAGAACGGCGTATCGACCATGCCAGGTTCGAGCAGTGTGACGCGCACGCCCGAGCCCTTGATCTCCTCGCGCAGACCGTAGCCGATGGCCGAAACTGCCCACTTGGTGGCCGAATACATCGACCCGGCCAACGTCCGTCTTCCCGCCACCGAGCCGGTGAGGACGACGTGACCATCTCGCTTCTTCACTTCCTCCAGCGTCGCGCGCAGCGTATAGGCCACGCCGAGGATGTTGACATCGACCATCTTCTTCCAGCTTTCGACCGGGGCGCCGGAAAACCCGCCCGGCTCGCCCCCGGTGCCGGCATTGGCGAATACCGCATCGATGCGGCCGAAATGATCAAGGACTTCGGCGACCATGCGCTGCTGGTCTTCGAAGTCGGTCACGTCGCAGCGCTGCGCCAATGCCCGATCGTCGCCGATTTCCCTCACCAGCGCCTCCAGCTTGTCCTCCGACCGGGCGCAAAGTGCCAGC
>Ga0209938_1001792_pt1 | contig 10465 bp, 10 predicted proteins | sample SalPonR2_C_D1_MG_FD_185708 | JGI IMG/M metagenome (GOLD analysis project Ga0209938, IMG submission 185708) | Salt pond soil microbial communities from South San Francisco under conditions of wetland restoration - Salt Pond MetaG R2_C_D1_MG... ... | reverse complement strand
GCTGCGGTCGAGCACTACGGAAAGGGTGCCGTTGGGATGATCTTCCAGGCGCAAGGGCAAGCTGGAGGCCTTAATTTTCTCCAGTAGGAAGGAATAATCGCCTTGCCGGATTTCCTGATTCTCTTTTTTAAAATAAAAAAAGCCAGCCACACCACTTAAGAGTAGTACCAGCCCAATGGCCACGTTTCGGATGGTGCGGGTTTGGGTAACCTCCCGCTGCATTTGGTCGAAGATTTTTTCTGCGGTTGGGGACAAATCGCCTTGTTGAGCGTAAAATGAGCGCAACCCCTCCAGGTATTGATCAATACGTTTGTTCCCTGATTCATAAATATGCTCCAGCCGTTTCATGGGATCCCCCTGCTGCTCTGCCATGTGGTCTCTTCTTTGTCAATAATAGCGGCCTGAATGTACGAATTTTACCACTGATGGTGGCGGGTAATTGCGCATGGATATCTAAAAAATACGGCAAATGAAGGCTAATTAATGCCTAATGCCCCTACCTTTGTAGTATGCTCTAAAATCAAAAGCTATGATTCGAATGTTACTCGTGCTCGTTTTAACGGGCAGTACTTTTTTGGCGAAAGCCCAACTACAATCCGGGCCAATGTTGGGCTATGCGGAAATGCGGGAAGTCTTATTGTGGGTGCAGACCAGTGAGCCGGCAAACGTTCGGTTCGAATACTGGGTGACGGATAAGCCGGAGGACGTCTTCCAAACGTCTACCGTAACCACCGACGCGGCGACCGCCTTCACGGCAAAATGTCTGGCCGATCAGGTACAGCCAGGGCAGGCTTATACCTACCGGCTGCTAATCAACGATGAAATCATCAACCTGGATTATGCCACCACCTTCAACACCCCTGCTCTCTGGCAGTGGCGTACCGACCCTCCTGACTTCACGATGGCTCTGGGCAGTTGTTTTTATGCCAATGAACCTGTTTATGACCGGCCGGGAAGTCCTTACGGGGGTGATTACCACATTTTCACCAGCATTCACGAAAAACAACCTGACGCTATGCTCTGGCTGGGCGATAATACCTACTTGCGCGAGGCCGACTGGTACAGCCGCACGGGAATCATGCACCGCTATACCCATACCCGTTCGGTAGCTGAGTTGCAGCCGCTGCTGGCCAGTACCCATCACTATGCCATCTGGGACGATCACGATTTCGGGCCTAATAACTCGGATCGCTCCTTCATCCATAAGAACGTTACCCTCGAGGCGTTCGATCTATTTTGGGGCAACCCTACTACCGGACTGCCCGGTGAAAAGGGTATTACGACCTTCTTTCAGTGGGCTGATATTGATTTTTTCCTACTGGATGATCGCTACTTCCGCACACCCAATAATAAAAAAGTGGGGGAACGCACCCTACTGGGAGAAGCTCAACTGGAATGGATTATTGATGCCCTGACTAACAGCCGGGCACCGTTTAAAATGGTTGCCGTCGGAGGCCAGGTACTCAATACTGCCCGGCGCTTCGAGACGTACAGTAACCTCTTCCCGGAAGAACGCGCCTACCTGTTGCGTCGCATCGAGGAAGAGGGAATAAAAAATGTGATTTTCCTGACCGGAGATCGCCACCATACCGAACTGAGTCGATACGAGAACCGCAACGGTGACATCATCTACGACTGGACGGTATCGCCGCTAACTTCCGGCGCAGCCAGCAGGGTGACCGAAACCAATCACCTACGCGTGGAGGGTACGCTCGTTACGCAACGCAATTTCGGAATACTGAAGGTCAGCGGTCCCCGTACCCAGCGTAGACTGACTATGTCTGTCTACGATTCGAAAGGGGAGGAATTATGGACGCGGGAGATAGAGACTGAAGAGTAGATGCTAAAGCCAGATGCCAGATGTTAGATGATTTGTGTATGCTACCCCTAACCCAAAAACCTAACCCTAAGGAAGTTTAGTGTTTAGCGTTTAGATGCGAATATCTCTAACCACTAAACCCTAACCTCAAACCTCAAACCTCAAACCTCAAAACCCCTAGCCTCTAAAATTTATTAAACGTAAGAAAAAACCAACCAGATCATGAAATGGATATTTGCTATCGTGTTATTGACTGTGCTCGTAGGAGTTAGTTGCTCGCGCTCGGAAAAGCTGGACAAAGCAGCAGCAGAAAAGGGGCGTGCCCAGGAAATTGTTGATCAGGCTATGCAGCGACACGGCAGTGATAAGTTGCGTAAATCTCATCTGGAGTTTGATTTTCGCGATTATCATTATACGATGCAGCGCGACGGAGGTACTTATCAGTACGAGCGGGCCTTTACCGATACCTCGGGGCAACAGATTCACGATGTGTTGACTAACGATTCGTTTACGCGTACCGTGGACGGAGAGGAAGTTGAGCTGACCGAAAAGCAACGTAATGCCTACAGTAATTCGGTGAATTCTGTAATTTATTTCGCCACGTTACCGCTTTCGCTCAATGATCCGGCTGTACAGAAGGAATACCTGGGCGAAGTGAGTATTAAGGGCGAACCTTACCATAAAATAAAAGTGACCTTCAAGCAGGAAGGTGGGGGCGATGATTTCCAGGACGAGTACATCTACTGGATTCATCGCGATGAGCATACCATGGATTATCTGGCCTATAACTACGAAACGGATGGAGGCGGTGCCCGCTTTCGCGAGGCATATAACGTACGGAATGTGGAAGGCGTCGTTTTTCAGGATTACTACAACCTGAAGCCGGTTCCCAAAACGCTGGAGGTCGCCCGGTTCGACTCGCTGTTTGAGGCTGGTAATTTGCAACAGGTATCAGTGATTGAGACGGCCGACGTAAAACTTCGTGCGGAGTAAATATCAAGCAGCTAGCGTGACTAAAAAGATCCTGATTATCCGTTTTTCCTCTATCGGCGATATTGTGCTGACTACTCCGGTAATCCGTGCGGTAAAACAGCAATTGGGGGCGGAAGTGCATTTTTTGACAAAGCAGCAATTTCGGACCATTGTCGATGTTAATCCTCACGTCGATCGGGTTTTTGCCATCAAGGATCGGGTAGGGGAGGTGTTGGCAGAGCTGAAAAGAGAACCATACGATCTGGTGGTTGACCTGCACCACAACCTGCGTTCCTTACAGATAAAGTGGGGGCTGGCGGGGCTGCAACAGCGGGCAAAGACCTCGACGTTTCACAAGCTCAATGTGGCCAAATGGCTCATGGTTAATGTTAAGGTTGACCGGCTACCGCGCCGTCATATTGTGGAGCGCTATCTCGATACGGTCAGGCCACTTGGCGTTGCTTATGACGGAGCTGGGCTCGATTATTTCATTCCCAACGAAGAAGGCGTCGATCTCTCCGTTTTGGCGCAAGCCCGGCTACTCCATAAACCATTACTGGCCGCACGGCTGGTGGCGGGGGATTACTTGGGGCTGGTAATTGGAGCGGCGCACGCCACCAAACGTTTGCCGGTTGAGCAGTTGGTAGCGCTTGCGCAAAAACTACCAAGGCCTCTGCTCCTATTAGGTGGCCCCGGTGATAAAAAAGACGGGGATCGCATCGCTGAGGTCGTAGAGGGGGTGGTAAATACCTGTGGAGATTTTTCCCTGCACGGCTCGGCGTCCCTGATACAGCAGTCGGCGGGGGTGATCACCCACGATACGGGGCTGATGCACATTAGCGCGGCGTTGCGGCGGCCCGTGGTCAGTGTGTGGGGGAACACCATTCCCGAATTTGGCATGTATCCGCTTTTCCCGGAAGGTCAGGATCAAAATACGACCATGGAAGTCAAGGGGCTGGGCTGCCGGCCCTGCTCTAAAATAGGGCATGCTGAATGTCCCCGGGGCCATTTTCGCTGTATGCGCGATCAGCCTCTGGACAGCATAGCAAAAACAGCGATTGGCTTTCTGAATAAATAAAAAAAGTGTTAAATCATTTGGTGATAGCTACTCTTTGGGCCTAATTTTCCAGTCGAAATACGGTGGCTAAGAAAATGCGGTTATCGGGCTTCGGAGGAGCCCTTCAAATACTTACCTTTACTTAGGGCCACGGATTTTCCGACTTTTATATGAAAAGGCCTATCTTAAGCGGTGTTGAAGGATTGGCCACATTATCGCGTGCACTGGTTTAAAATCACCTATATGACAATACGGAAGATTACCCTGTTCCTGTTTTGCCTCGGAATGCTGACGTCACTGCGTGCGCAGGATTTGCATTTCACGATGTACAACATGTCCCCACTTACGTTAAATCCGGCGCTGACGGGTGCCTTTGAAGGTACAGCCCGCATCTCGGGTATCTACCGCGATCAGTGGAGTAGTGTCCTAAACAATCAATTTACCACCCCCTCCTTTGGGGTGGATGCGCCCCTGATTCGCGGTTTTCGCGATAACGACTGGGTCGGTGTCGGCGGGGTGATCACCTCGGATAACGTCGGGGAATCCGATTTGCAAACCGGGGAAAACTTTCTTGGGGTAGCGTACCACTTTGCGCTCGACGACGATGGTGCCAACATGCTTACCCTGGGAGTACAGGGCGGTAGTGCAAGCCGACGCCTGGATCCTACCGCAAATGGATTAATTTTTGCTGACGAGCTGCCCGAAGATGTCGGTGGTGGTGGGCTGGGCGCCGGCAAAGGGGGCGACCGTTCCGTTAATGAGCAGGTCAGTTACCTCGATTTCAACGTGGGGCTGATGTTTCGTTCTCGTCTGGAAGACGGTGATGAAGTGGAAGTTGGCCTGGCGTTTAACCACATTACACAGCCTGCGTACTCGTTCGTCACTCGGAGAGGGAATAACCAAAATCTCGACAATGCTGAAAAGCGCCCCATGACGTTTCTTGCTCATGGCCGCTATAATCGAACGTTGAATGATACCTGGAGTGTTGAGCCGTCATTCATGTTTCAGTCTACCACGGGAGCGACCGAAGTCATCGTGCAGGCACTGGCCGGCTATCAACTTAATGAGCGGTATCAGTTCCATTTTGGTCCGGGGTATCGTTTTGGCGATTCGGGACAGATCCTATTGGGAATGACGTATGACGAAAACCTGCGCGTCGGGCTATCGTACGATATCAACCTGTCGTCGGTAACGGATATCAGCCGATATCGGGGCGGTTTCGAATTAGGTGCCAGCTACATTATTAAAATATTTAAGGATCCCGACGTGAAACCGGCGATCCTGTGTCCACGTTTGTAATTTTGAGCACTACCGTCCGGTCTGCTCACGTTAAAATGGACGAATTTAGTACAGAATAATATGGGAAATATGAGAAGTGCGCTTCTGTTATTGGTGGGAGTTTTGGCGACAGCCCAACTTGTGGGGCAGCCCATCACCAAGTCTACGTACAACAAGATGGTCGATATTGCCGAGGAAAGAATGGAGGCTAAGGATTACTACAATGCCATCGATTACTATCAACGCGCTTACGAAGAAAAAGATGACCGTAGTCTGTTGCCCATGATCGCAGAATTATCCCTGAAATTGCGCGATTACAGTAAGGCACAACGTACCTACGCCAACATACTCCGGCGAGATAAGGAGAATGAGTACGGCCATTTGCGCTATAATTACGGAGTGGCTCTGAAGGGATATGAGCGCTTTGAGGAAGCCATTGAGCAGTTTCAGCTCTTTATGCAGGAAACGGATGACGAGCAGATGAAAGAAATGGCGCAGGTGCAAATCACCGGTGCGGAAATGGCCATGACGTTCGAGGATACCCGCAATGATGATATACCTGAGCCCGAGCGGATTTCCCGTAAAATTAACCAGCCCTTTTCAGAATACGCGCCGGCCATTGATCGCAGTGGAAGCCTGTATTACGCTACCATCCCCTCCGAAGAGGTAGTCATTGTGGAAACCGAAGCCTGCGAGGGTTGCTATGCCATGATTTACCGGGCAGGTGTCGATGACAATGGGGAGTACGAGGAGCCGGCTGAACTGGGCCCCGAGATCAATCGCCCGGGCTATCAGACGAGTGGCGTAGCCTTCTCCCGCGATGGCAACACTATGTTTTATACGCAGGCCGAGCTACAGGGCAATACGCCCAGGGATAGTCGCATTTACTACAGTGTCGGCGGCGATAATTCGTGGAAAGCAGGTAATGAGCTCATTGGTGTTAACGGTGACTGGCTGGCCCTGCACCCGGCACCGGGAGAACTGTTTGGAGAACAAGTACTGTTCTTTGTCTCCGACATGGACGGGGGCGAAGGTGGTCTGGATATTTACTATGCCACCTACAAAGCGGAGGGCGTTTACGGTGATCCCGTAAACCTCGGTCCTAAAATCAATACACCGGGCGATGAGGTTACACCGTTCTATTTTGACGGTACCCTCTACTTTAGTTCTGACGGACACCCGAGTTTGGGTGCCCTGGATATTTTCTATACCGTTTGGAACGGTAGCTTTTGGTCGGAGCCAAAAAATATGGGTGCCGGTTTTAATTCCCCGCAAGACGATCAATACCTGCGCCTGGATAATACCGGCTACAAGGGCCTCATGACGTCTAATCGGCCGGGAGGGCGCTCCGTTTATTCCCGTACCTGCTGTGACGACATCTATGGGTTTGAGATTGAAAAAATCGAGGCTGACCTGATCGTAGGCGTATTTGATGCGGCGCAAAAAGTCATTAAAGGCGCCACGGTAGACCTAAAGATTCAGAACGCCCGTCTTACCCGCACTGTCGACCAACAGATTAATGATACTGGTAACCGCTTTGATTTTCCGTTAGACCTGGAGAAAACATACCAGGTTATCGCTTCGAAAGAGGGGTATACCTCGGACACGGCCCTGATCGCCACCGTCGGCCTTACCGAATCGCGCAGTTTTGAGCAGCGCTTCTATCTGGCCCAAGCTCCCGACCCTGGATCAGGCGAACCGGGTGAATCAGACGAACCGGAATACGATACGGTAACCATTGAGCAGGCTATTGTCCTGGAAAATATCCTGTACGATTTCGACGACGATAAGATTCTGCCCGCTGCCGAATCTGATTTGCAGGTGGTGCTGGAGTTGATGTACGAATACCCAGAGATGGTCATCGAACTGGGTTCCCATACGGATAATCGCGGTGAAGGTCCTTACAACGAAGAGCTATCACAGCGTCGTGCTGAGTCGGCCCGCAACTGGCTAATCGAACGCGACGTGGAAGCCGACCGCATCGTGGCCAAAGGCTACGGGGAAGAGGCACCGAAAACAGTAACGGCACGGGTAGCTCGCGAGCATGATTTTCTCGATGTTGGAGATATTCTTTCCGTAGGGTATATCGACTCGCTAGAAACAGAAGAGCAGCAGGAAATAGCCCACCAAATCAACCGGCGTACCGAATTTAAGATCATCGAAGGGCCGACCAGTATTACCATTAAGCGCACCCGCCTCCTGAAAAAAGAAGACAGCGACGGCGACGGCACGCCCGATGTTTCCAATGAGCCGGTAAAAGACCCGCGCATCCATCCGCTATCTTCGCTCTACGGCAGTACCACGGAAGAGGTGAAAGGCCTGCCCGTTATGGTCTTCGAAGATCGTACCTTCGACTTTGGTAATGTCAAGCGGGGAGATACACGCACCAAGACGCTTTCCTTTACCAATCAGGGCGAGGCACCATTAACTATTTCGGTGGTATCGGCGTGCGAATGTACGACGACCGAATACCCGGAAGGCGAAGTAGCTCCCGGTGAATCGGGGGAGATTAAGATCATTTTCGACAGCACCGAAAAGGAAGAGAATGAAATCATCGACGTCGATATCATCCTCGACCAAACAGCACCGGACGGTTCGCCAATCATCGAGAAGCTGCGCTATAAGTATAATTTGACGCAGTAGGAGGTCGGAATGCGGAGTTGGGAATTCGGAGTTGGGAATTCGGAGTTGGGAATTCGGAGTGCGGAAGGCGGAATGCGGAAGATTGGCAAGGAATGGACCGTGATTCTCCGGAGCGCGCACACCCGTAGAGACGTAACACTGTCGCGTCTAAGGGAGTGCGGAGGTTAGAATGTTGATTTTTTGACTCATGGCTTTCGCCAAAAAGCCCCGGTATCCAGTTGGCGATACTGGGGCTTTTTTATGCCATTTCTTCAGCATGGTAAGGTAGTTCATGCTTCAGAAATGTTTCATATCCTAACGGTTCGGTTTCTTTTTACCATTAAGAAGTTAAGATAGACTCCCGCTTAGCGGCCGATCGCCGTTAGGCGTCGGGCCGCGTACCTTTGCCTTCCACATTTAACCTTCCATCTTCCGTCAGACGCGACAGTGTCACGTCTCTACTGGTTTCGCGACCCGGAGGATCACGGTCTATTCCGCCTTCCACACTCCGCCCTACCGTTGAAACCGTTGCCATTCGCGGATGCTGCCGAGGTCTTGTTCGTTCTTGATCAGGGCGTGCAGGTGGGGTGGAAGCTCCTGGCTGAGGTCGAGTTTTTCCAGGTGTTCGGCCTGCATTTTTTCCAGCATGAGCAGTTTAATCCAGTCGATAAGCTCAGAAGTGGATGGTTTTTTCTTGAGTCCGGTGACGTTGCGGATATCATAAAAAATACGCAGAGCCTGCTCGATCAGGTCGTTGGCAATATTGGGGAAGTGTACATCGACGATATCCTGCATGGTATCGGCATCGGGAAAGCGGATAAAATGGAACAGGCACCGGCGCAGGAAGGCATCGGGAAGTTCCTTCTCGTTATTCGACGTAATAATAATGATGGGCCGGTTTTTGGCGACGACCGTTTTTTGCGTTTCGTACACGTAGAACTCCATGCGATCGAGCTCGAGCAAGAGGTCGTTAGGAAATTCAATATCGGCCTTGTCGATTTCGTCAATGAGGAGCACTGAAGATTCTTCCGATTCGAAGGCTTCCCAGAGCTTCCCTTTCTTGATGTAGTTAGCGATTTCATTGACGCCTTCGTTGCCGAGTTGGGAATCACGCAGGCGCGACACGGCATCGTATTCGTAGAGTCCCTGTTGTGCCTGTGTGGTGGATTTGATGTGCCAGGTGAGCAACTCCTTATTGAGTGCCTGGGAGATCTCGTGGGCCAGCAAGGTTTTTCCGGTACCGGGCTCCCCTTTAACGAGCAGGGGCTTTTGTAAATGAATGGCCGCTTCGACGGCTACTTTGAGCTCGGGCGTGACGACGTAAGTGTCTGTACTGCTGAATCCTGGCATGAATGTGATTTTTGCGTAAAGCTAACGAAATCGACCGATAATGCTTGTCTGGATTCCTGATATCCTGCTGATGGATTTTCCAGCAAGCTGCGTACCTTGCGGGTCGTATGGAGTCAATGATAGAAGAAATTAGCGAAGGCTTACGCCAAATGCACTGGGCCGAAGGGGCAGCCGTACTTTGCGGCGTAGCCTACGTCATCCTGGCTGCCCGCGAGCACATCGGATGCTGGGCGTTCGGTATTCTGAATGGCTTGCTCAGTATTTATCTTTTTTATGTATCGGGACTACTGGCCGAATCCGTGCTTTATCTGTACTACGTGCTGGCCGGTATATATGGTTGGTATGCCTGGGCCAACGACCACCGCCCGGCAGATGGGGATGCCAACGAGCTGCACGTAGCAGAATGGACGTATTTGCGCCACACACTAATTATTGTATTGGGCATAGCCCTTTCCTGGGGGGTGGCCTGGGTCTTGCGCACCTACACGAGTGCACAAATGCCGGTAATTGATGCTCATACCACAGTCTTTAGCTTTATCGCTACCTGGATGGTGACGCGCAAGATTTTGTCCAACTGGTTGTACTGGATTGTAATTGATGCGGTTTCAGTATGGCTGTACGCCAGCCGTGACCTGTATCTCTACAGTTTTTTGATGGCCGGGTATACCATATTGGCTGTTTGGGGCTACATATCATGGCGACGTCAAGCCTACAAAATTCATACGGTAGCGTGAACTAATGGCCGGGTTACGGGTAACCATAGGAAATATATGCGGACACTTGGAGTTAAATGGTTCTATGACATCTCGTTTGACTATGTATACGGGCACAAGCCGCTTTTTTTTATTGCCGACAACAGTATACTGGCGCTATACTATCCCGGGCGTTCTACGCATAGAGAATATTTCGTTGTGTAGCTGCCTTTCGGCAAAAAGGGATGTTGCGGCTACTATTTAGAATTAATCTAAATAGGTGTTATGCCTTGGGATAAAGAAAGTTGTGGTGTTAGGATAAGCGAAAAGCTTTCTATATTTGCACCGATTTTTAAATAAGGATTAATCACCCATTTATCCGGAAAGCCGGAGCAAGCAATAAACTGTAAACACTAGCATGAAAATAGCAAGCAAAAAAATAGCGCTGGTATTAGCTATGGGTTCTTTTGCGAATCTGTTGATGGCTCAATCATCTGGCAGCGAAAGCACAAACTGGTTTGTGTATATACTACTGGCTGTGGCCGTGCTCCTCTTTTTTGTTATCGTGATCCAGGTATCTGACAATATGCTGGCTATCGAAGCCAAGCGTTCAGGAGCTACGGATGATGGTAGTTCTATGAGTATTTTCCCATCGACAAAGGAGCTGATACCACG
>Ga0209938_1001790_pt1 | contig 10475 bp, 11 predicted proteins | sample SalPonR2_C_D1_MG_FD_185708 | JGI IMG/M metagenome (GOLD analysis project Ga0209938, IMG submission 185708) | Salt pond soil microbial communities from South San Francisco under conditions of wetland restoration - Salt Pond MetaG R2_C_D1_MG... ... | reverse complement strand
AATGGGGCACCCAATTTTGGCATAACCCTACTTTTTTTGCTTCAGGTCAAAAAAAGTAGGCAAAAAAAACCCGCCGCTTACAGAAAAGTGCTAAAAATCTATTCGTTATAGCTAAAGTTTACGAACTCACTTCGATTTTTTTTTAAAATCGAAGCTCAAACAACGCAAACTTTGACGCCATAACAAACAGATTTTTTTAACGCATTTTTCTTCATGCGGCTAGATGGCCAACTTTTTACTGCTGATCAACGACAAGACCAAAGGCGGGTTGGCCAGACCAAATTACTCGTAAACTTCCCGTTTTTCACGGGACAGGCTGTGAGGGCTAAAGCCGTTAGCGGGCTAGCGTAAGTGAATGTTCTACTCGAATTAATCCATAAAATGATTGAAAATCATAATTATGGATTGTAAGAGAGTAAATCCCGATATAGAAAATATTAGCAAATTCCTCAGCTGTTGCACAATATTTTCCTAATCGGGGTTCAATGGATATAAATGGCATGAAAGAGGCTTGCCCGGATTTATGCAACATATTATAATTCTATTGAGCGAAATAGGATGGGACACCCAAAATATCAATTTAAAACTTACAATAGACTGATAATCAGCAGTGGCCCTTTAGGGCGTCGATATGGTGCACAAAACAGGTTTAAAGAAAATATTCAGAAAACAAGTGAGCTGATAAACCGCGATCTTTCACACTGGTTAAAATAAGCTGTTGCAGAAAATTAATTCCGGAAATTCCTGTTAAAAACTCTATTGGGCCGCATAGCTTTATTTCTGGGCACTCCCGTTTTAGTAGAATAAACTCTATTTATCTACATGCCCCGAAATAAAAGTCTGTATTTTATGCGCAAGTTCACCCGGTTTTTCAATAAATGAAGCATGTCCCACACCTTCGATCATATCCAGCTGGACCGTTTGATTATCGGCAGCCATTTTATTATAGACCGAAACCGGTATAAAATTATCCTCATCTCCCCCGATAATATGGAAAGGAATAGCCGGGTTTATGGTATGCTCAGGGCGCATCATCATACCGTTCAACACAGCAATAATGCCGTTGGACGGAAAATTATTAGCTCGTTCGACTATGTTTTCCAATTCCGGTCTCAATTTCTCAAGGTTTGATTTTGCTACAATTTTTGGAAGCATTCCTGACACAACAAGCTTTTGCTTGCCTTTACGAAGCAAGTCGATTTCACGTTTACGATTTGCTTTTTTTGCCTCATTATCGGGGTAAATTGTAGAATGAACTAAGCCTATTGCCCGGGTCTTTTGCGGATACTTTCTGGCAAATGCTTCTGCTGCGTATCCTCCCATAGAATGTCCGTAAATAATGCATCTTTCAACCTGTTCTTTTTCAAGAACAGCAGCAACTGCATCGGCCATTAAGTCCATGGTATGTGCACTGTCAATTACATCTGAATCTCCATGACCTGGTAAATCCGGGATAATTAAACTATAATCATCGAGTAAGGTCGAAAAAGCCTCCCAAACCTCTTTCGACTCCAAATATCCATGCAGTAAAACCAATGCTGGCCCAGATCCTTTTGTTGTATAGCTAATTTTCTTCTCTGAAAGATATGCAACACTCATAATTACGGAGTTATTACAATTTTACATTGAGCTTCGCTAACACCCGATTTCATAAGATGTAAAAAATACGTCCCGGGTGTAAGCCCTTTTGCAGGATAGTACAAAAGATGCTCAGAATTGTTTTTAATCGCGTCTATCTTTTGTCCCTGTTGGTTAAAAACATAAACTGTTTGCCCCGAACTGCCGGGAAGTTGAATGTAAAAACCTTTCTTCGATGGGTTTGGCCAGGCTTTAATCTGCTTTTGCCTGTTTAATTGTCCTATAGCTGATGCTTCGTTCCATCTGGCAATTGCATAATTTCCCTGAAGCATATTTTGTACTATAAAACTGCCGCTATTAATGGTTCCTTCCCGGGATTGATCGATATATTGCCATCGCGAAGCATCAGCAGGGCGATATACCAGCATCAGGCTGTCTCCATCCTCTAAGTTAACATCGTCATTGCCGAAAAAACTGTAATAGAATCGTCCGCTTGCGGCAAAATCTCCCTTTGCATCAAAAACAATGCGCCACCATTTTGTGTCCAGCACTTCAATATGATTTATGTTGTCACCACTTTCAGCCGGTCCTTTCCACATTTCAGCAACATGAATAAATGCAGAATCTGAAATTATTTCAGGCATTACATTGAGGTCCATGCCTGTGGGGTAATAAGTTTCGCTGTTGTACAAAACTGTTGAATGGTCAAAAACCGGGCCTGCGGTTTTATTATAATAATCGAGCACCACCATAACAGGCGCAAAGCCCGGGTTGAAAAACTGGCTGCCTTGTTGTCCGTCGAATTGCAACCACTGTTCATGTACATTCCATTCTTCATCAACAAACCCAATTGAAATTTTATTGTCATCTCCAATAAAGTTGCGACCAACTGCTTGTTGGAAAACAGCTACTTTTACCTCATCGCCATAATAAACCACCGAGTCGATTGAATACTGTGGAAATCCTCCGTGAAACACATAATTATCGAAAAAACCTGTCAGGTCGACACCACTATAAGCGCTCAAATGATCACGTAAATCTTCTGTTGAAGCATCACTTTCAGAAAATGCCGACAAATAATCTTTTACTGCCGGAAAAAACAGACTGTCGCCCATATAATGCCGCAAGTTGTGTACTATCATTGATCCTTTATCGTAAACTGTGGTGGAATAAGTAAGATCGTATGGCATATCACTCAGAGCCCAATAACCATCATCTGTTTCGTGGGCACTATTGACCACGCTTATTTGATTGCTTTTTACATATTGACGATATTGCTCTGTACCATGAAAATGCTCCATATAAATCGCTTCGCAATAACTTGCCCATCCTTCGTTAAGCCACATGTCGGCAGCGTCACTACAAGTGACGAGATTTCCAAACCAGTGATGCGATAATTCATGGGCCACAAGGGTTTGATTACCCGGATCAGTAGTAAGGGCATAAGACGGATAGGCAATATTGGTAAGGTGCTCCATAGCGCCACTGTTAAAATCCACAACAGTATACCCGGCCTTTTCCCAGTGGTATGGGCCAAATTTATCCTCAAAAAGTGCAAGCATTTCCGGCACATCGGCGAATGTGGCTACAGCAGCAGAACTGTCGGAGTTAATTGCATAATATTCGACAGGTACCGAACCATTCATACCATCATAAACAGTATCGTTAAGGGTAAATGGGCCTACAGCAAATGAAACAAGATAAGTGGGAGAAGTTTGACCAAGAGACCAGTGCCATTTCAATTCATCTTCACCATAATCATTAACCTCCTGAAATTGCCCTGATGCGATGGCCCTGTGATCGTCACGGGTTATGATATGAAACTCATAAGTGGCACGATCGGTGAAGTTGTCGATGCATGGGAACCATGCCCTGCCAAAACCATGCGGAATGGCATCCAGTGCCACTCCCATATTAAAGACCATGTTGCTGCTAAAATGAACACCACCCCATCCACCACCAGGTTCGAGGGATCCATATCCATGATAATAAATTGTACAGGTATCATTTTGTTCTGCGTTAATTTCAGCAGCGGGATAAAAACTAATAACTGTATCATTATAATCAAAATCATCTATCCATACACCATTTAGGCTGACAGAATCTATATGATACTTATACAAATCAAATGCAACCTGCTCCAGCGGTTCATCAATTGCTCTGAAAATAATTTCCGTATGTCCGCTAAGTGAATAATTTCCAAGGCTGGAAACATCAATGTTTATATTATAATGTTGGACATCGATTTTGTCGCGATGTGAATTCTGGCTGCTTACGAAACCAACAATGAAAAATAGTATGGTAAAAAGATATAGCGTTTTCATGAGGTGTGGTTTAAACTAAAAAATAGCGTTTTTTTCAAAATAGAGTTCACTTTCAGCTAACAGCTGGGCTTTATCAACCGGAACAACGCCAACTTTTTCACAAACCTGGCCGCCGGCAATGTTAGCTATTACGGTACTTTTTTGTGCATTTAATTTGCCCGCCATACAGCATGCCAAAACGCTTATAACCGTATCGCCGGCTCCCGAAACATCTGCAATTTCGCGTTTCTGGGCAGGCATGGTATATTGACTTTCTCCATTGGTTAATAAAACACCCGCCTCTGAAAGCGTAACCATAACATATTCAGCATTCAACTTCTGTTTAAGTTTTGATGCCGCATTAGCCACTGCTTCGGTGTCAGTTTTCTCCAGGGTAATTTTCATCCCTTCAACCAATTCTTTAAAGTTCGGCTTAAACAGCGTAACATTTTTGTAGGCGAAGAAATTCCGCTTTTTAGGATCTACCAATACAGGAATATTCATCTCCCTGGCCTTTTCTACTATAATATGAATCACTTCTGGTGTGATATTGCCTTTGTCGTAATCTTCAAAAACCAAAGCATCGGGCTTCTCTTTTATCATAAGTTCTGCCGTGCGCTCAGCAAATTTACGTGCAATTGTTTTCGAAACAGCCTCACTCTTTTCTTCATCCACACGCAAAAGATGCTGGCTTGATGCAATAACGCGGGTTTTAACAGTTGTGGGTCTGTCTGTTGTTTCCATTAACCCTTTATCGGTCATTGCACGTTTTTCGAGCAATTCCCGGAAAATCCGCCCTTGCGCATCATCTCCAATAATGGCGCAAAGCACAGACTCAGCACCCATTGCTTTTATATTTAAACCAACATTAGCGGCACCACCAAGCCGGTTTTCTTTATCGGTTACCGAAACTACCGGAACAGGTGCCTCCGGGGAAATGCGGTCGGTTTTTCCCCACATATAGGAATCAATCATTACATCACCTACAACGAATATTTTTTTCGAAGAAAAACCATCAAATACTTGTGCTAAACTATCCATATCGAATGCTTTAAAGTGACAAAATTAGTATTAATTCAAATTAAATTAAACCTTCCTGAAAAAAAGGTAGCACATTTCGAGTTAAATGATTTAAAATAGCTTGCTATTACGCATGGTTTTTAATTGAACCTTACTATTTCTAAGCGTTCTTAAAGGTAGTTCAACCGAATGCCAAAAGACAATAATTCAATGAGATTAATTAAAAAAAATTTTTTGAATTCACGTTAAAGAACTAAGATCACACCAGCTTATCGCATCAGGCAAATGGTTATGAAATTTTTGCATAATCCGCTCAAAACATCTATGTTCGTGTAAATTTGAAGCAAATGAAAGGACATCTTTTAAAAATGATTACAGAGCTGAAAGCGCCTGTAAAATATACGCTTAACCTGGACGATCATCAAATCGAAATGAATGATCAGATCGGGAAAACCATCACCATTCATCACACCGGAAATATTCATTGCATCAACTGTGGAAGAAAAACAAAAAAATCTTTCTTCCAGGGATATTGCTACCCCTGTTACATCTCTTTACCACAAACAGATCCAAGTGTTATACACCCTGAAAAAAACCAGGCACACCTTGGCATATCTCGCGATATGGAATGGGCCAAAACTCATGACCTGATCGATCACTTTGTATATCTGGCGCTTTCGGGTGGGCTTAAAGTTGGTGTAACCCGGCATACGCAAGTGCCTACACGCTGGATCGACCAGGGTGCAAGAAGTGCCGTAAAACTTGCCCGCACACCTCATCGCAATTTAGCTGGTCAGGTGGAGGTAGCCCTCAAAAAACACCTGAACGATAAAACAAACTGGCGTGCTATGCTGACCAATAAAACAGAAGGCGAACCAGACCTGGCAGAAGCCCGCACTAAAGCCCTGGAGCTGCTGCCCGATGATTTAAAGCAATACGCAGAAAAAGATGATACAATAACAAAAATTCAATATCCGGTAGAAACATATCCATTAAAGGTAAAATCTGTAAATCTGGATAAAGACCCTGATTTTACAGGAAAATTGGTAGGCATACGCGGACAGTACCTCATCTTTGACGAAGGTAAGGTGATGAACATTCGCAAATACAATGGATATGAGGTTGAATTGACCATTGAACCGAAATAAGTGAGTTCATGCTTTTGCGAATAAAATTTAATATTTTTGTTTCATGGATAAACTAAAAGGGGTTGTTGTAAAAACAACTGGCAGCTGGCATACCGTTAAACTCAATAACGGCAAGTTGATGGACTGCACGGTTAGGGGAAAGTTTCGTATCAAAGGAATACGCAACACCAATCCCATAGCCGTAGGAGATGTAGTTACCGTGGAGCAAAATCCAAACGAATCCACAGGAGTTATTGTTGATCTGGATCAACGCAAAAACTACATCATACGCAAAGCCACAAAGCTGTCGAAACAAGCCCATATCATTGCCTCAAACATTGACCAGGTTTTTGTGCTGGCAGCTATTACAGAACCTGAAACCCCTTTAATGTTTATCGACCGTGTTTTAGTCACGGCTGAAAGCTACCGTATTCCAGCTATTATTGTTTTCAACAAAATGGACATTCTGGACGAAGACCAAAAAGAACTTGCCGAGGCCTACAAATATCTTTATGAATCGATTGAATACCCCGTTATGCTCATATCTGCAGCCAGCGGCTTAAATCTTGACCAGATTAAGGCAAAGATGAAAAACACAACCAGTGTGATCGTTGGGCAGTCGGGAGTGGGAAAAAGCACTTTGCTAAACAAGCTGCAACCCGGATTGGAGTTAAAAATCGGAGATATTTCAGATGCACATCAGCAAGGCAAGCACACTACAACATTTGCAGAAATGCATGAGCTTGATTTTGGTGCTAAAATTATTGATACCCCGGGAATTCGTTCTTTTGGGCTTGTGGAAGTTGAACGACAAGAAGAGTTGGCGCATTTTTTTCCGGAAATTTTTAAAGTCGGCCAAAACTGCAAATTTCATAATTGCACACATATCCACGAACCCGGTTGCGCCGTTAAAGATGCTGTTGAAAACAATGAAATACCATTTACACGATATGAAAACTACCTCACCATTATGAAAGGTGACGAAGGAGATAAATACCGAAAAGATATTTATGCACAATAACCAAAACCTGAAGACAAAAACTATGCGCTCAAGGACCATTCAACTAATCTTTGTTTTTCTTATTCCTTTTATCATGATGGCCGCCTGCGGAGATCAGCCTGATAAAAAAGACAAGACAGAAAAAACTAAGGTTACCCAAAAGGCTAAACCAAAGAAAAAGCCTGTGAGCAAAAAACCTAAAAAGAAAAAATTCCCAAAGTTATCGAACGATAATGTGGTAAAAGTGCTTAGTGAATATGGTGAAAATCATCCGCAAAATATTGTTTTACTAAAAACCACCAAGGGTGATATTAAAATAAGACTTTATGATGGGACACCTCTGCACCGTGCAAATTTTTTAATGCTGGCTAATCGAGACTTTTATGATGAAACAGTTTTTTACCGTGTGGAACAGAACTTTATTGTACAGGGCGGAGATTCAGATGCTTATGAACGTCGTACAATAAAAAGAAAAGTGGGTTATTACAGCATTCCCGAAGAGATGCAGCCCAACCGGTACTACCATAAACCCGGGGCTGTATCAATGGCGCGCGATTATGAAGACAACCCCAATAAACGCTCATCGTCATACGATTTTTTTATAGTTCATGGAACCACATACAACGATTATGACCTGGATGAAATTGAAAAATCAAATAACATAAAATTTACTAAAGCACAGAGAAAACTATACACGACAACAGGCGGAGCAGCACATCTGGATGGTCAACACACTGTTTTTGGCCAGGTTATAAACGGCATGGAAGTTATAGACAGCATTGCTGCCGTAGAAGTCGATGGTAAAAGCTGGCCGAAAAAAGATATTTCAATGACAGTGCATGTAATTAAATAAATCTAAACCTTAAACATAATATTATGAGACTATTACTAATTAGCAACTCAACCATGGCTGGCGAGCCCTACCTGGACTATTGTAAAAACGATATTGCTGAATTTCTTGGGAAAGAACGCATCGAAGCTCTTTTTATTCCATATGCAGGTGTAAGCATGACTTATGATGAATACGAAGCCAAAGTCAAAACACGCTTCAATGAAGTGGGGCACGATGTGGTTTCTATCCATCATTTTAACGACCCCATTAAAGCCGTTCAGGATGCAAAAGCAATTGTTGTCGGTGGTGGAAGTACCTGGCATTTGCTACACGAAGTGCGTCGTCACGGTTTAATAGAACAAATCCGAACCAAAGTAGAAGATGGAACACCTTACATAGGTTGGAGTGCCGGGTCTAACCTCACCTGCCCCACTATAAAAACTACTAACGACATGCCCATTATTGACCCAAAAGGTTTCGAGGCGTTGAATTTGATCCCGTTTCAAATCAATCCGCACTACCTGGACAAAACAGCACAAGGACATGGAGGCGAAAGTCGACAGCAGCGCATCGAGGAGTTTCTGATTGTGAACCAGGATATTACTGTAGCAGGATTGCGTGAAGGTTGTATGTTTATATATGAAAATGGTAAACTCACACATAAAGGAGAACGTACATGCCGCATTTTCAAATACGGCGAAGAGTTCTACGAGCTTTCTTCGGGTGATGATTTTAATTTTTTAATGAAATAGCCATAATAAAATACCCAGAACGGCTGCAAAATTTTGCAGCCGTTTTTTGTTCCTGGCTAAAGCCGGAAAGCTCAGCGGATCCTTATCTATCACCGCCATGAATGGTGGCGCTAGTTATATTCTTTAATTCCTGTAAATAAAGCTTGCTCTGGTTGTAAATTCTCTAAATTACCACGCCATTCATGGCGTGGACTAAGGCGCTTAATTCAAAATTAGTAAGGCTTTAGCCGGGAAAAAACTTTTTGCAAAAAAATGCTAATAAAGCACAAGCGGACGCTTGCGCTAGTTAGGGGTTAAACTGTTGCTCTTCCTAGATTTGTTGATGATTGTAAGTGTTCAAGCATTTCATTTATAGCAACCGTGTGAATAAATCCTTTAACCGAAAGGTCTTCATCTAAATTTTCCCATGTAATTCCTATACCTTTACTTATCAGTTGCCATTTTTCAAGTTCCTGTTCTGGCGCATTCTTCAATTTTGGATAATGAGATATCTTTGATTCTAATATTTTACCATTATTCAAAATAACCCCGATTAGGTCTAATTCCTTATCAATTATAACTTTCTTAATACGGAGACCTTTCTCAAAAACCAAAATATCAATAGGGTCTTTCGCCCTTATATCTGTTTTTTTATTTTTCAAAGTATTCATCCCAGGCATTTATTAAAAGTTCTAAATTTTCGCTTACAATCTTTTTGACCGCTTTTTGTTCTTTTGCAGTAAATCCATAAAAATATTCTACTTCGACTGATGGTACTAACCACATTTTTCCACATGCATCAGCTTTTTCTATGTGTATATGTTTTGGTTCAACACCCTCATTGCTGAAAAAGTAAAAACGATACCCCTTTATTCTTAATACTGTAGGCATATTAACTACAAATTTAACGTTTTTTAAATACTATTTGTTCTCTTTTAAAGATTAAACCCGATCGCACGGATTTAGCTGAGATCATCGCCTTACAGCGATTCGGTTGCAATCTTTGCCGTCAAAAAGGAGTGCAGGTTATACGCCTTTTTCCCAAATTATTATGTAGCAATTAAGCTTAATTTTCTCTGAATTACCACGCCATTCATGGCGTGGACCTGGAAACCCTCAATACCTGTAAGGCTTTAGCCGGGAAACTTAGAAAAACCATATTTTTGCATAAATTCATCATATTCTTCCTGAAAGGTCTTTTTCTTATGATGTTGTTCTTGATTTTTTATGTATGTCCTTACAGCATTTACACCAGATTCACTCACCGATACAGCAAAATATTCATCCTGCCACTCAAGTTTTTTCCCTTTTCTTAAATTACGATTATACCAATATGCTGATTCCCCTTTTATTAATTGAACGGTTTTAGCTATAGTTTGATCCGCATTTAGGCTAATCAGGCAGTGGACATGTTCTAAATAACCATCAATAAAATCAAGATAAATTCCTTTTGATCTGGCATTTTCCCGAATATGAGGAAAAAATAATTTTCTTTGGGTGTTAGTTAATATAGGTTCTCTGTTTTTAGTAGTCCATACAAGATGAACCCAAATTTTAACATAAGCCATAATTTCTGTTTTTGATTATTTTAATTCAAAGCTATATAAAATTTTATACAAAAAGCAATATCCTTTGCAAGTGGTTATTGGTTTATTAGCACCGAGGTTAAGCCAACAGGCAGGCTAAGAGTTAGCAAGATTCCTGGCTAAAGCCGGAAAACGCTGTGGGTTTTTCCCTAATCACCGCCATGAATGGCGGCGCAAGTTATATTCTTTAATCCCTGTCAATAAAACTTGCTCAGGTTATAACGTCCCTGAATTACCACGCCATTCATGGCGTGGGCTAAGGCGCTTAAGTCAAAATTAGTAAGGCTTTAGCCCGGAA
>Ga0209938_1001789_pt1 | contig 10489 bp, 8 predicted proteins | sample SalPonR2_C_D1_MG_FD_185708 | JGI IMG/M metagenome (GOLD analysis project Ga0209938, IMG submission 185708) | Salt pond soil microbial communities from South San Francisco under conditions of wetland restoration - Salt Pond MetaG R2_C_D1_MG... ... | reverse complement strand
TTATGAAAAACAGCGGCGATACTTTAAACCGTTACCGATAGGTGCCGGTGGTAAAGCAGGTCAAGGACTTCGGGATCGAATATCGTCAGCTTGCAGGTTGCTGGATAAGTATGATGATTATGTAACCGCCCTGGCCCAAGAAACACAGGAGAAAGATGCGCTCCGCGATGAATTCAAAAAACTTCTTTCCGGCCATTTGGATCAGTTCGGAATTCCGGATGAAGACGAGGATATCCGTTCGGTATTCAAGTACGATAACCGCCTGTACAAACTTACGACACTGGTGAAGCGTGATCCGGTAAATGGAGAGCTGGTGTACGCCGATATTATTGATGCGGACTCCATGTTCAACCGCAATTATGTGCCCTCTGTTTCCGATTCGGACGACCTCGGGGAGCTGGCCATGTTTGGCCGGTCCATCGGAGAAACTCTGGATCTTGACTTCTATCAGTCGGTCTATAAAGGGGGAACAGCCACCAAAGTGGAGCTGGAAAAAGCACTGGAAGACCACCCCGATTTTTACTGGAATCCGGAGTCCTCACGACATGAATTCCGCTATGAATATCTCTCCGGTAATGTGCGATCCAAGCTTCGGATGGCACAAGAGCATGAATTTGAAAAAAATATTCAGGCGCTTGAGCAGGTGGTACCGGAATGGATTGACGTGTATAACATCACCGTAGATCCTCAGCATATTTTCACATACCTGCCAGCCAAGGCCATTGAAGATTGGATCACCGATGAGATGAACTACGACAAGGTGGAAATCGGCTTGGTGAAAGACAAGGCGGATCTTGGCAACCGGTTCTACATGAAGCTTCGCAAATGGGGACGGTACGTTTCCGGCGGAGATGAAACCAATGACGACTGGAACCAGGGCTGGGGTGAAACTCCATTCACCAAGATCATCAATTCATACATCCAGGATAGTACGTTCCCTCTGAAGTTCTATGATGAGAATGATGAGTTGCTTCCAAATATGACATTGAAGCAGGCCCAGTCGATGAAAGGAGATCAGGGGCAAATTCTCATAGAACGAGCACGAAAGATACAGCGTCAGAATAACAACCGAATGCTGACACATGTGCCCAAAAAGTTCAATAATTGGGTACGAACCAAAGCGTCAACGGAGATTCGCCGACTGATCGAAACGGCCTACAACGATACCTATAACGCGGTTGTAAATCCCCCATTCGATGGCCGCTCGCTTCGGGTTCGTGGAATGAGTGATACGTTTTATGGAGTGAAAGACTTCACCGTTTACAAGCATAACCGTGCTATTGCTGAAAAGCTGGTTTGGAACGGCAAAGGGGCAAACTGTCATGATGTAGGAGCCGGTAAAACCCTCGCCTCGATCATTACCTCTCAGGTACTGCTCCAACAGGGAGCCGCGCGAAAGCCCATGTTTGTGGTGCCGGGGAAAGTTCAGGAAAAATGGGTGGAGGAATATTCCATGCTGTTTCCGGATGCGAAGATCCTGAACATGAAAATGACCTCCGCCAGTAAGCATAAAGAGCTGACCATGGCGCAGCTCTACAACTGGGATGCGATCTTTATTGCCGATCATGCGTTTAAATCTCTTCCGCTATCGCCCGGCGAGCAGGCCCGGATCTACCAGGAGCGCGTGGACTACTTCAATACCATGCTGGAAAACTTTGAGGATCTGCTTGAAGAAGACCAGGCGATCTCCAAAACGGCCAAAACGTCTATGATGAAACGCCTGGAAAAGCAGATGGAGGAGTGGGAAACCAAGCTCCGCAATGTGGCACAGGCTAAGCGTTTGGAGACCGATATCTTTTTTGATGAACTGGGTGTGGACTGCCTGTTTTTTGATGAAGCCCATTTCTACAAGAACGCCCTTGGATCAGCAAAGGCGGCCAAGCTGGGTATTTCGGCAAACAAACCGTCACAGCGCGCCGAAGATGCCCTGCAAAAAACCCGATGGCTATTCAGTAAGGTTGGTTACAAAAACGTATTTGTACTCACAGCAACGCCGGTTGTCAACTCTCCGGTAGAGGTCTGGCACATGCTCAACCTGTGTGCTCCCGACCTTCTCAAAGACTACGAAATCGAAAACCTGGACAACTTCATCAACCTGTTTGTCAGGGAAGAAGAGAAAATCGTCAAAAAGACCAATGGTGAATACCGCTCCGAACGTGTGGTGGCCGGATACTATAACCTGCCGGAGATGCGGAAAATCATCGATGAGGTGATGGACATTAAAAGCTATGATCAGCTTATTCAGTTCTACAAAGATCATCCCGATTACATCACTGGCGGCGATGGTAAACCGGCTAAAGGCAAGGACGGCAAACCCAAGGTGCTGGAACCCAAGTTTAAACGACCGGCGGCCAACACTCGCAACGTGATCATTGAGCCAAGTGAGCTGCACAAGCTGCTGTTTGATGATATTATTCTGCGCGCCAATGATGTGCTGGCCTGCATGAAAGACCGTCAGTGTGAAACCAAAGATAATTTCCTGGTCATCACCGGCGATGGAAGCAAGATTGCAACCGACTTGCGGGTATACGACAAGGATTTTGAAGGGATCGACCGCACCTATTTGAAACTGGGCGCATTGGTTGATGGAGTGTCAACCTCTTACAATGCACGATCCAATCCGGCCCCGGCCATCACTTCCGAAGATATCTATGGAGATTATTTCAATCGTGAAGGCAGAGAGCGGGCACGAGAAAACTCTGATGATGCCATCCGTAATCAAATCATCTTTTGCGACTGGATCAGCCTTCACCAATCTCAGGGAGGCAGTTTCCATCAGCTCATCAAATCAGAGCTTGTCAAAGCAGGCATTCCCGCCGGACAGATTGCCATTATTAACGGCTCCATTATTGGCACCAACAAGGATGGATCTGACTACGCGGTTAGCAGTAAAGACGACAAAGAAGCTCTGAAGAAGGATGTGCAGGACGATTTCAACCAGGGCAAGTACCGGATCGTGATTGGCAATCAGTCCATCGCCGAAGGAATGAACCTTCAAACGTGGACAACAGACATGCATCACATGGACGTGCCCTATACGCCCTCGCAAATTCAACAGCGAAACGGTCGCGGACTTCGCCAAGGCAATCAATACCCCGAAGTAAATATTCACTACTACCTGATGCAGGATTCATTTGATCAGTACCGTCTGGAACTGGTGTCCAAAAAGCAGAGCTGGATCAATGATCTGTTCTTTGGCTCAGCCCGAGAAACCCTGACTGATGGCGATAGCGAGTCTCTTGAATATGAACAGATGGTAGCCGCTACCAACTCCGATCCACGGGTGAAGCAGTTTTTCCAGGCCTTAGCGCAAAAGAACCTACTGGAAGACAAAATCGGTAACCTGGAATCAGAGGTGCAGCGTTTGGAGGCAAGTCAGACCCAGGCGACCGCTGATATCACCATGAAGCAGGAGAAACGGCAAACCGTAGTGGATCGAGAGAAGGCTCTTCAGGCCTCCCAGCTGCCAAAAAGTGCGAAACAGTCGATCGAAGAGAACCTGTTTCAGATTCAGTTTGGATGGAATGGCGAGCCGTATCAACTGGATGTGGAACTCTCATCAGACACCAAACGGATATCCAGTTTCCAGATGAAAGCTGAGCTGGATGTTCCCGAAAACAACGCCAATGGCCGCGTATGGTTTCACCTGATCCCGGATAGCAACAACCCCGACAGGCAGTTCTACAACAAGCCAACCTGGGGGTCGATTAAACGAATGGCCTCCAATGAACTTGGCGAAACCTTTGGATGGACGCTGGACGAACCAACCGGTAATGGGCGATCCATCTCCGGGAATCTTGGCAATATCATTGCGACCGAAGCGGACTTCTACCAGGAGTACCAGGTTGATATTGACGCGGAGAAAGCGACCTCAGATGCACCCGGAAATGAACGAAGTTTTAAAGAGATCAAGCAATCTCTGGGCATGTTCCAGATATCAAAATGGCAGCCGATTATCAAACGGAAATTGGCAGAGCTATTTCTTGCCCTTGAAAAAGCCTGGAAACGAACCTCACAAAGCAGACTGGAACTGCTTCAATCTGATGTAAAGCAGACCGAGAAAACTCTTGCCGAGCTTGGCCGGGTACTCACGTCAACCAAAGGGGAGTTGGAAGCCGCTAAAAACGATCTGGACGCCAACCAAAAGACGGTAATTCAGCTCAATGATGTGGTCAATGAACTGGTCGCGGTGAGTTATTCTGATCGCAGTGAACTATACGAAGAGATCAACCGGATCGCACCGACGTACAAGATTAAAAAGACGATCACCGTGCGAGATGTGGGGTCGTTGAAAGGTGACTCCGGAACAAAAGGAACCTTCCGGGAAAACTCATCTGGTGGTGACGGTACACCCGCGAAAGCCAAAAAACGACCGGCTCTACTCAATACCCTCTATGAAAAACCCCTTGTCTACGCCGGGATTGTGAAGGAACTGGAGGTAATTGGCAGCGACGGACTCATGGAGCGAATTGAAGCCGAATCCGATGATCTGGCTATGATTATAGACGCAGACGGAACCACCATTTTTATATTCCCAACGAATTTAATGAAGCTCTCCAAAGGAGCGTATAACGACGACAAAGCAGCAGAGATGTTTGAAGAGTTTCACCATTTCCCAGCTGACGACTACGACTATGAGCTGTTTCCTCCTTCCGGGGAGAAGCTGCTCAGTGCCGGACATGCCGACCGAATTCTGTATGTAAGCGATAAAGTGATCTACGCCGACGACGAGAAAGGCAAAGACAATCACTATTTCCACTACTTCGATTCAGGAAAGCGACCGGTGTACAAATACGGTGATGTGTACATCATCGCTAACGTAAACATAGACGGCAGAGGCATTCTTAACTGAGCCCGCCCGACAAAACCGAGAAGGTCTTATGAAAGAGCGAGTATTCGCAAAAAATCCTTCCGAGCTACACATAATCGAAAACCCAAACCAAAGACGCAGTACCATGGCAAAAAAAAGCAAAATCACAACCGGGAAGGCCGTTTCCGAGTTTAAACAGCAGGCGATTACCGCCGGTTATATTCTCGGTGGCCAAGCTGTAGCAGCTCAGGTGAATGCACTGGCCGTCCCCATACTGACAGGAAATTCATCTGCGACCATCCAGCAAGCAACGCGAGCCGGGATTCCATTAACGGCAGGTGTTCTCTTAACGCTCATGAGCAAAAACAAGCATATCCGTGGCCTGGCCATGGGCATGGGAGTTCAGGGCGTGATGGAGATCATCAAATTCGTCATGCCTGACTGGACGCCATCGCAAGGATTGATGGACGGTTCAGGATATATCAATGGTGGCCACAGGCGAGCAGATACAGGACATGTATATGCATCCCAACCTCGGCTTCCTGAATCCACTCAGCATGTGGCTGATGTAGAAACATCCTTTGAGGTAGAAAACACGATCGAAGTGTAACCATTTGTCTCATAGCTCTGGCAGCACATAAGGGGGGTACTGGTAATACTCAACGGCTATAAGCCAAAAATTAACCCTTAATACATCACGAGTTATGAGCAATCGTATCAGTAAAAAAGCACTGGTTCCTGCGTCTGCAAGAATCAAAACATACTATGACACCAAGCAAGTTGAGCAGAACAACTCTATCATCAACTTCTTCCCCGCTAACGCCACTCGGAAAGTCACCCGAGACAACTACGTAAACAATCCGTTTCCGGGATCGATGAAGCGCCGAATTCTTGGCCTTTCCTTCGAGATCACCAAACAGTTCATCGAAGATGATCCGGCTCACGGTATTGACGCCCGCGCGATCGTCAACGGACTGAAGGACGCCGCAGTTTTACTTCAGGCCGACAATGACAACAAAGAGTTCCTTCGCGCTCCCATCAGCGAGTTTTCCAACTTTGCCGGAACCGGCCTGCAATTGGTATCCGCTACGGACAACACCGTAGATGCTGTCGCTGCCTACAAGCGAACAGCCACGTTGAAGTCCGCCGGTGAATACCGCCTGGCCGATCCATTCGATCTGGCTGTGAATCAAACGGTATCGCTGGCCGTGCATTTCGACGATGCATCTGTATTCCCGTCAGCGGAAAACTGGACGCAATCCGGCCAGGGCCAGCTTTGGCTTCGCGCCTCCCTGGTGGTCGCAGAAGTAGACGCTTAAACCTCCCCATCGTTACCGGCCACAGATTGATGTGGTCGGTATTTTAATTCCAACTGTGGCTAACCAAGATTATAGAAATGAGAATCATAAAGAACTTTTTACCCCCGAAAGAATCATCGCCCTACAATCCCTCGAAGTCATTGGAAATTGCTGGCGGCGCCGCTGGTGCGATCATTATGAACGGGATGGGTGGTGAAAGCTTCGGCATCCGGAGAATTCTACCCTATAGCCAGGATATGAACAAAATTATGGTTTCCGCCCGGCTGAATGAAGATCTCTACATGTTCAGAGATGTACAGCTTTCCGTGGTACATACCCTGTTTAAATCAATTGACGGCCTGTTTGCTCCCTTCATCATTCAAAAGAATAACAACATTGTCTTTGAGCTGGAAAACAAAGCGACCTCCAAGCAGACCGTAAACATTCAGCTCATCGGCTACGATCAGTATGCAATGAGCAAGCTTCATCGCGCCTATGGGCAAATTGGAGCGCCAATTCCATCTCCCCGATTTCTGTATGGCCACAGCTCTGTTCCGGCCGGTGGAATCAACGCTGATCTTGGCGTAAAGAGTAAGAGTGTGGACGTGGAGGTTCGCCGAATGGCCATGAGCAGTGATCAAAGTGATGTCATCGCATCGATGAAGGTATACAATACCACCGTTCGCAGCGAGCTGTTTATCAATCAGATCAATGATGAGTTTGACGGCAGGTATGCTAACGTCCCCTTTATTGTCGGTTCCAATATTCCATTTGACGTGTATGCTACAAACCTGAATGGACTGGCAGCAGACGTAAGCTTTCTGTGTGAATGCTATGTGGTCCAGGATGAACTAATGACCGAAGAGGCCTGATATGTGGAATCAGCTCATTCAAGCCCTTTGTGAACTATCTGCCAAGCTGGACTCCCTGTTAAGTGAAATGCGTGGCGGTGGCACTGGATCAATGGCCACCGGCAACGGCAAACGCATTGGTACTTCCATATCATCCGTCATGAAACAGGGTGAAGCGCCCGTGCGGTTGGTCAACTCCAATCCGGGACGTCTTGGCGTAATTGTCCACAACAACAGCCAGGGAGAGCTTATGATTGCCCTGGATGGCCAGCGTATCTCTACAACTCATTACACCTTTAAAATCCGGGCTGGAGAAACCCTCCACTTTGACCTTCGAACCTATGGCGAGCTGTATAAAGGAGCGTTCATGGGGCTGTGGGATGAGGAGACCGCTCCCGAAGAGTCTTCGCGAGCCCTTGTAACCGAAATCTACTGGGCAAGCTAATGAGTAAGATTACCGGAACAGATCACGGGGAAGCTTTTGCGCTTCGCGTGGTATCGGGAATGGTCATTGACGGGTCACTGATCATAACCTGGGCGACCGGCGATTACGCCTCATCACAGATTGACTGGGGGTATGACTCAACCGTTCCCAATCAAACAGACAAACCTCTCTTGCAACCCGGCGATCGGGGTTATAACCCTGCTAAAATCAAACCAAAACGGGTACGATACCACCGTTTGGCCTTCCCGAAGACCTATGTGGACACCGAACACTTTTTCCGGGCCATATCTGTCAACAGAAAAGGTGAGAAAGTCATCAGCCGGGTCTACAGCGTGTTTGTGACGGACCGGCTATTCTCTCTATCACACAGCGCTGAAACCCATGTAGAGATTACCCCGATTATGATTGCGGGCCACGGCCAGGTTCAACCCGTGGGCATGAGCTCCCTTCCCCTCGCTGATGAAACGCCTAAAGGACGGGTGGATAACGTGTCAACCGACGCCAGCTCCACTCCCGTCCCTGTCTCTTCTCCACCGCCAATAGGTGGCAAAACCTCAATGGAAACCACTTTCACTTTAACTCTTGACGCATAACGACCTATGAAAACAATTTCGAATAAACTCACCGTTGGCAAAGAACACGCAGGTCTGGACTTGTACTGCGAACTGAAAATGGATGGAAAGACCGTAGACCGCTTCCGTTCCCGGAGCTTTCTTGGCTCGTTTGCCCATATGCTTCAGGGGCTGATGCACGGAGGCCCAGACTGGAAGCTGGGCGTGAACGGGTATTATTCATCCTACAGCGATGGGCGTTCCAACAGCATGTCCACCTACGATTACTGGATTATCCAGGAAAGCTCCGCGGACTCTCCCATGACAGTGAAGATGAAGTACACGAATTTTTTTCGGGATTTCCGGGGAAAAGACGAAGCGTACCCAAACACCATCTACATCTATAACGCGCCGAATCATAACGGGTTGTACAGGGGCGTGTATCAGGGTGGCGGTTATGTCGCACTCTATCATCTGGACGGCTCGCCTGTTGACGGGTCGATCGGCACGGCTGTGGGAGGAACGATCAATCCCACCATCGGCTATCACAGGTTTCCGGTCACAGCGCATACCTCCGATACGTACTGGCCGAACTACACCTTTCAGAACTGGGATATTATTGTTGGCCGGTCGGACACGCCCGTCAGCGTAGAGGATGTGTATCTGTGGGATAGAATTTCTCCCGGTAGCGGGGACGGTCAGTTGTCTCACGGGGCAAAGAGTACCAGCCCGATTGTAACCGATAAACCCACCTCCCGGTTTACCATGTCGAAAGCATTCACAAACCACCAGGCGAGTGATGTGGTCGTCAGAGAACTTGCCATTGTCACCGGTTTAGCGACTGGAAATAGTGATGTTAACGATGCGGTAGGCCAGGGGTATTCGATGGTTCGTGATACCCTCGACAGTCCACTGACGATTCCAACCGGACGAACGCTCACCGTGGACTATGAGCTTGTCGTTCGCCTCAGTCCGGATACCCTGGACACGGATATCGATGGCACAAACGGCGGATTTGTCCAGAGTTTCATGGAATCCATTCGGTCGTGCACGTTCAGAAGTTTTGGCAACAAGGTTCGGTTGTCTCTGGCCGGGGGCGTGGGGCTGACAAGCATGAGCAATAATCCGGATATTCGCCCCTGGGAATATGGGATTCGCCTGGGCGATGACAACACATTCGTAAGCATGACCGATACGAGTCTGAATCTGGACGATGGCGCGCGAAACGGATTTGATCATGGATCTGGTGACGGCCAGCTCTACCACTACGGCAATGACGTCTCGTTGGTTGAGTATGATACGCTCGCAAACAAGGCACTGTTCTCTGTGTCTCGGATCTTTGAAAACAAGGGCGCTGTAGCCCTCGATATTCGGGAGATCGGCCTGTTTGCAAATACCGCACCGAATTCTTCCCAAACGTCTACCTCACATTTGTCGGGTTCCCCTACCCTGATCGCCCGAACGGCGCTGCATCCGGACGATCAATTCACCATCCAGCCAGGCGAGTACAAAAAGGTAGAATACATCATTGAGGTGATCGCCTGATGGCGAGTTCCCTGCACATATCCTCTCAACTGGCCTATATCCGCATTCGTGGATTGATGGGCTATTTCCATGATGCTTCTGTCAACCATGGCGTGCCGGTTGCCCTGCTTCTGGCGATTGCCTCCCGCGAAAGCAACATGGGATTGGCGCTGGATGCAAACTTCGCGGGCGACAACGGAAACGGGATTGGCATCATGCAGATCGACAGGCGATACCATTCTGGTTTTACGAACCGTCATGCGGGCAGTGATCACCAGGCGAATATCAACTATGGAGCTGAATTTCTCTCCGGGCTGATCCGACAGTTTCCCGGAGATCGCCAGGCAGCCGTAGCCGCCTATAACGCCGGGGCTTCTCGGGTTCGAAGTGCACGCGCCGCAGGGCTACCCCCGGACGCTGTTACCACCGGCCGGGATTACAGCTCCGATGTACTCAACCGAATGAAAACAATTGAATCCATTGGTGAACGCCCAGGAACATCCAGTTTAACCACAGCGGTAATCGCCATGGCTATTGCCGGATATGTGTCCTATACATTATTAACTCAAAATAACTGACCTATGCCTACAAACTCCAGCTATGCCTACAATGGCTTGTCCAATGGCCTTGGCCAATTGATGATCTCTCCCTCGGCTCGCACTATCTACGACCGGCGAAGAGATCACCAGCCTACCCTTCTTCCAGTTCGGGAATCAGGCAGATCGACTATTGATAGTGGTAGCCCAATACGAACAATACAACCCATTGTGACCACATCGGTGCCCACAACCGGAGGAAGCTACCCGATCCTGCATCCGCAGCCCAGCAGCGGCAACCAACCGCCAAAAGAAACGACGTCCAGCACGTCCTTTCTCACCCTCAATGGAGATCACGTGGTCATTGCCGGGGATCACCGCATCAAGAAAACACAAGCTGTTATGGTTGGCGCTGGACTCGCAGGCGCAGCCATTTTATTAAAATATATCCTTTAACCTAACATCACCCACCAT
>Ga0209938_1001778_pt1 | contig 10521 bp, 10 predicted proteins | sample SalPonR2_C_D1_MG_FD_185708 | JGI IMG/M metagenome (GOLD analysis project Ga0209938, IMG submission 185708) | Salt pond soil microbial communities from South San Francisco under conditions of wetland restoration - Salt Pond MetaG R2_C_D1_MG... ... | reverse complement strand
GATTTACAAATTGAACAAGAATAGGAGATCCCGGCTCGGGGGCCGGGATGACTTCAAATGGCCCGGATTCTTATCAACGTCATCGCGCACCTGATGCGCGATCTCCCGTCTTTGAAAAGTGGGGGGGTGTTGCCATTGGCAGAACCTGTTGGTTGGGTGTGAATGGGAGATCCCGGCTCGGGGGCCGGGATGACTTCGACTGGTTCATAATCTCACCAACGTCATCGCGGGCATGACCCGCGATCTCCTGTCTTTGTAGAGAGAGGTGCAGTGTAACTGGCATAACCTTTTGGTAAAGAGTGAGTTGTAGACTCCGGATCTGGGCTGGATGACTGTGGCAAAAATAGTAGCATGTAAAATTAATTTACAATCTAAGTAACAAATCCAGAGAGTTCTCCGTACAGGTGATGTATCAGTTTTAACAAAGAACTTCATTTCATTATGGCTACTTCAACAAAAAAACGGTTTCTTTTTTCGACTTTTCTATTGCTCATTATAACAGTGGGTGGATTTTTCTTCTACAGCTATTCAAACAATGAAACCGAGGTAAGCGAAGATGTGCAGACGGTTTCAGTTGAAACAGGAACCATCGTCGAAAAAGCACTTGCTGTCGGTACGATCGAGCCTGAAACCGAGATTGAAATCAAGTCGATTATTCCCGGTGTTGTAGACATCATCTTTGTCGAGGAGGGTCAGTACGTCAAAAAAGGCGATCCACTCGTTGAAGTTAGGCCGGACCCAACACCGTTAGAACTGGCAGAGGCTCAGCGGAATCTTGAAAGAACTCTCCTGGAGAAAAGAAATTTGGAGAATGAGCTGGAAAGATCTGAGGAGCTTAAAAAACGAAATTTGGTCTCGGATAGCGAATATGAGCAGGTTAAGGAGCAGGTAGATGATGTTAAGATCCGTGAACAGATCAACCGTGAGCGTTTGGAGCTACTTGAATCAGGCCGGATTACGATTGGCAACAAAACTATTGAATCAGTAATACGCGCACCGGTCGACGGCTATATTTTAGAGCAGCTTGTTGAAGTGGGAGACCCCATTGTTCCACTGACATCTTACCAGGCAGGAACACCTCTTATGAACATTGCTCAAATGGAAAACCTCCTTTTCAAGGGTACGGTGGATGAGATTGATGTGGGTAAAATTGCCATTGGACTTCCAGTGGACATCAAAATTGGTGCGCTGCCGGGTGTGATTGTGAAAGGGGAAGTGTCAAAAATTTCATTGAAAGCCCGCCAGGAAGATAATGCCACCGTATTTCCGGTAGAGATTGCTATCACAGATCGGGGCAGCACGACACTAAGGGCAGGCTACTCATCGAATGCAGACATCATCATAAAACAGAGCGTTGATGTTCCGGTGATACCTGAGCGACTCGTGCACTTCGATGACGATGGCAAGACAACTGTTCATATGCCTGGTGCGCAGCCCGGCGAACGAATTCCTGTGGATGTAGAACTTGGTCTAAGCGATGCAATTACGGTTGAGGTTCTCTCAGGCCTTGAAGTGGGTGACAAAGTACTTGAACCTGAAGCGAAAACATTGACCATCCGCTGATCTAAGCACCCCGGGGTAGAATGATGAGATTATTTGAAATTATTGCTGAACTTTTTCGGAATCTAAATCAACAGCGGTTGAGAAGTTTCCTCACCATCTTTGGTATCATGTGGGGAACAGCTACGCTGATATTACTGCTGGCGTTTGGATTCGGCTTCAGAGATCAAACCATTCTTAATATGCGCGGAATGGGTGACCAGATTGCCATCATGTTTCCCGGCCAGACCACCAAGGCTTTCGAGGGGTACGGCATAGGCCGGCCCATTCGGTTTACGGAAGTCGACGTGGTTATGATGGAAAACCGGATTCCGGAAATAAAGGTTGCCACGCCGGAATATATTCAAAGCATGCAGCTTGCGAATATGGAAAAAAGGAGAAGCTCAAATGTGGGTGGCGTGTACACAGAATACACCAATATGAGAAACATATTCCCGCAACAGGGAGGGCGATGGCTTAACCAGGCTGATATGAATGAGCAGCGCCGAGTCATCTTCCTGGGAGACAAACTGGCTATTAATCTCTTCGGTGACGAGGATCCGGTGGGCAAGCAGGTATTTGTACAGCAGGCGCCGTTTACAGTTATTGGCGTGATGCAGGAAAAGACTCAAAACTCATCGTATTCACAGCGTGATGAAGACCGTGCGTTTATTCCGGCGACTACATTTTCAGCAATGACAGGTACCAAATATTTGAATAATATCATTTATTCGCCCGAAGACCCTGCACAGGCAGATTATGTTCAGGACAGAGTATATGAGACATTCGGTGCAAAGTACCGGTTTGATGCTTCTGACAGAGATGCGATTGGTGTCTGGGATACAAACGAATTCTGGGAATTCATAGACATCATGTTTTATTCCATAAACGGATTTCTCGGACTGATTGGATTTTTTACACTTGCCGTTGGAGGCATTGGCGTTGCTAATATCATGTTTGTGGTTGTTCAGGAACGTATGAAAGAGATCGGTATCCGACGGTCTGTAGGGGCAACCAGAATCACTATAATGGGCCAATTTTTTCTGGAAACTTTTATGATTGTAGGCGTAGGGGCCGGAGCTGGATTTCTGGTAGGCTGGGGCCTCGTTCAGGCCACTCAGAATCTGCCCATTCAGGATTTTGTCGGCACTCCATTTTTTGCCCCTGAGGTCGGAATTATTGCATTTGCCGTACTTGGGTTTACCGGTTTTACGGCCGGGCTGCTTCCTGCTTGGCGTGCAGCCAACCTGTCAATTATAAACTGCCTGAGGTAAGGGGAATGATTAAGAATTTATTTGGTGAATTTTTTGCAGATCTGAATAGGCAAAAGCTCCGCTCGTCTCTGACGCTGATTGCCATTGCATGGGGTACGCTTTCGGTTATCATCCTGCTGGCCTTTGGCCGTGGTTTGGGTAATGGACTTTTGAACGGAATGTTGGGTGCCGGTAATCAGGTGATGATTGTGTATGGCGGCCAGACAGGGATGAACTATGAGGGGCTTCCAATGGGCCGGCCGATTCGATACACGGAGGAAGATGTGGAACAAATTGCTAAGATTGTTCCTGGGATTGAATATTCTACTCCTACTTATGGCCGATACGGTACCCGACTTGAACATGATGGCAATATCACTACTACCTATATGGAAGGTGTAGGCCCCGATTTTGATATTATGCGAACCATGTATCCTGCCAGCGGAGGCCGTTTTATAAATGCTGCTGATATTGAGCAAAGCCGAAAAGTTTTATTTTTGGGAGACGAGATTGCTGTAACTCTCTTCGGGGATGAAGATCCAATAGGCGGTGAGGTTTTGTTGAATGGGGTTCCGTTTACAGTTATTGGTGTGATGAAGCCAAAAATGCAAACATCGATGAGTAACGGACCGGATGCCACCAGAGCAATTATTCCTTACCCCACGTTTAGAAATCTGTATGGAGATCGTACCGTACGATCGATTTTGGTAAGGCCAGGGTCACCGGAGCTTCAGCCGCAAGTTAGGGACGGAATTGTGAACTACTTGTCGGCTAAGTACAATTTCCATCCTGATGACGAAGAAGCCATACCGATTTGGGATTTCATTGAACAGGAAGAGCAAACGCGAATGGTTGCGACCGGCCTTGAATACTTTATGTTTACCATTGGCTTTTTCACTTTGATGATTGCAGGTGTAGGTGTCGCAAATATCATGTTTGTGGTAGTAAAGGAACGGACGCGTGAAATAGGGTTGAAGAAAGCGATTGGTGCCCGAAAGGTACATATTGTGAGTCAGTTTCTGTTTGAAGCTATTTTCATATCATTGATGGGTGGGGCATTCGGACTGGCAATTTCAACAGCAATAGTTGAGTTTGTGCTGTTTCTCGATTTAAATGAGGGCGCGGGTGAATTTCTTGGCCAACCCGAAATTTCAGCACTTTCAGTAATTGTCACTGGTGGGGTACTTGTGATAATAGGCGTGTTGTCTGGAATCTTTCCGGCGATTAAAGCTGCCCGGCTGGATCCTGTAGAATCACTTAGGTACGAGTAATTATTAGTTTGGCTTAGATTTTCTAATGTCTGCATCAACCAAAGAATTATTAGACGGTTGACGCAGACATTCATATTTTAGGCACTTCTACGAATAGTTCACCAAACTTTGCACTCCATGCTTAGCGAGATATTTCTATCGCTGTTTGCGGTTACATTTTTCGTTGCCCTGATTGCGTTCTCAGCATATGGGTACATGCTCTTTGTTTTGCTTAAAAACGGCTCTGAAAATCTCAGGCCGGGCTCCCCTTTTGAATTCATAGTCTTTCTCTGGAAACTGATGATATATTACGTTAGGAGAGCGATGGAGGGTTTTTTTGGACTGGAGAAAGGACGGGATCTTGATTTCGTAAAACGGTTTGACGGTGAAATCAGAAACGTGGAATCAGAAAGAAAACGGATGCTTTTGGCTTACCGGCTCTTCTCAACGGCATATATTCTTTTCTTTATTCTTTTGCTCTGTCTCTTTGTGGTCTTCATCTATCTGGTGATCGGGCCAGCGATGTAGATCAATAATCGAACGCTGATGTAGGATTCTATTCCGGTTCGAGTACTCAATCAATACAGATTAATCAAATAATAAAAAAACCCGGACGGTTAGCAACCATCCGGGCGTGATTGGGAACTCCATTTATGGGCCTTTAAAAGCCCGCTTTAAATCTTTCAAATTTATTTGATCAGCATCATCTTACGTGTGATCGTTGAAGATCCTGTGTTCAGTCGATAAAGATACATACCGCTTGAGAGCCGTGATGCATCGAAATTAACCGAATAGTTGCCGGCAGCCTGCTCACGATTAATGAGTGTGGCTACTTCACGTCCAACCATGTCAAAGACTCTCAGTGATACATCAGACTGCTGGGGTAATGAATATGAGATGGTCGTAGATGGATTGAAAGGATTTGGATAGTTCTGCTTTAACACGAACTCGTCCGCAATTTCAGCATCCGTCTCATTTGATGTGACAACACCTCTTTCAAGTGTTACAGAGGAGCCTGTGCCTACATTTAAACCGCTGCCATCAGATGCCGTTGCACGGTGCCATATTGTAACACTGGCACCTGGATCAACACCAAGGGTTTCGAGAAGTCCATCAACTGTTCCGATAGTAAGAGGGAGTGAAGCCTCACTTCCTGCCGATGCAGCAAATGCTATACTGCTAAATTCGCTGTCAAGTGCTATTTCCCAGACATAGACGACGGGATCGCCATTCGCATCCTCAGAAGAGGTCCACATAGGCTCGAAAGCGGCACTGCTTTCACCTTCTACCGTAACCGTTGCCCCGTCAGCCGGCGCTGTAATTTCAGGTGCTGTAGCGGGAGCGACATTCGGAGCAAGTAATACCTGTCCCCTGACTTCGCCGCCCGGGTTATCAACCGAATGCACATTTGCATAGAGGCCTGCGGTTACAAGGGCAGTAACTTGTTCAGTGGTCATATCAAAGGTGTTATCCGCAGCGCTGTACGTACCGCTCCGTGCATCAGTCTCAGAATCAAGTGCTGGATCAAGTGCAATGGCTACGCCACCATTAGTGCCTGCAGCACCTGTGTGAAGGTGTGAACCTGCCGCACCAATATAATTGCTTTCAAGACCGCTGAAGCTGCCGGTTGCGGTAATGGTTCCACTATTTCTGAATTCAAAGGCAAGGCCTCCGGTGGCAGCTGTTGTTACAGGCTCAACTTCCGATGTACCTGTCAGCGATGTTGTGAAATAGTGCTGAGAGAGTGGGAGGAGTTGTCCTCGAATCTCCCCACCGTCTAAATCGGCGGTATGAACATTCACGTAGAGTGCTCTGCCTACAAGCATACCGACTTGTTCAGTAGAAGGTGTGAAGTCATTATTATTCGGTAAATAGGTGCCACTTCGTAAATCAGTTGCAAGGTCAGGAGTGAGCGCAATTTCCACGCCACCATTTTGACCCGCAAGGCCGTTATGTAGATGTGAACCAACGCTGGTATTATAATCAGATTCCAGCCCACCGAATGATCCGGTTGCATTAATCGTCCCTGAGTCAGCATACCATTCAACCATCACAGCTCCGGTCGCCTGGCTTGCGTTTTGTGGGATTTCGTTCATGCCGGAAAGCGGAGCATAAAAATAAATATTGGCTTCAGGTACTACTTGACCTCTTATTTCACCGGAGGGATTATCCTGTGTGTGAATATTCAGATAGTGACCGCGATTTGAAAGTGTTTCAACAACAGAAGCATCTACATTGGTGAATGTATTGTTCTCGGCCGTAAATACACCTGATATTCCATCTTCCCCAATTGTTGGATCAAGTGGGATTTCTACCCCGCCTGTTTGCCCTGCAAATCCTGTATGCAAGTGGGAAGCAGCGTAATCTGATCCAAGACCAGTAAAAGAGCCCGTAACGACCAAGTCAGTTCCGTCATACTCAAGTGAAAGACCGCCTTGGGCCGTACTTATGCTAGAGGAGGGTACTCTATGTCCACCAGATGCATATGTTTGAAAATATGTTTTACCGGCTGGAAGTATCTGACCGCGTAATTCGCCAGATGGATAAGCGTCAGAATGAATATTCACGTAGAGCTGTCTGGTCCTCATTGCGTCAATTTGTTCGCTTGTGAGGGTAGCAGTCTCGTCAAATGTACCGGCTGTATCATTATCGCTAAGAGTTGGATTTAGTGGAACTGCCACACCCCCATTCTGCCCGGTAAATCCAAGATGGATATGTGCACCTGTTCCACCAATCGGATTGAGCGGAGCAGATAAATCTTCAAAAGAGCCAGTGACAACGAGTTCCGTGCCATTGAGCGTCAGTGTTACCATTCCACTTGCCGTCGTAAATACAGGTGAAACTTCATTTGCACCGCTTAAAAAGGCGCGGTATTCTTCTCCTTCCTGCGCGAAAAGAGTACTTACTGTCATTATTAAAATCAGCACGGCCGAAGCGATAAGTGCTGAAAATTTGGTTAATGTAGCTTTTCTCATAAGTTGCCGGTTTAGTTAAGATTAAAGTTGCTTTGTATTTTATCTTGTATTTTAAATTGAATAAATGAGTTGACCGTTCCTCTGATTAAAATTCAATACGTTAAAAACGATACAATTCAAATTTTTAAAATTGGTTTTGATCAGGAAAAAAATAGTAGAAAGTTCATTGCAACTAAATGAACAAGTCATCATCACCCATTTGTCAATACCTGTATTTAGACAAAAGGGTTGCCTCTGTTTAAGAGAAAATCCGAATACTTGTTTTGATTGCATTTTAACAATCATTTTTTGGTACAATAATTCAGTGATAAAACGGTAGTTTTGAAAATTATGAGTCAGCTAAAAAAGGGGGATCAACGGTGAAAAAATTCTTGAGATATTTAATGGGAATCTTGTTTGTAATGGCAGGAATTAATCATTTTATCGATCCTGCGGCATACTATCCGCTTATTCCGCCATATTTGCCCCAGCCGGAATTATTAAACCTGATGTCGGGTGTATTGGAGGTGCTGTTTGGTATTGGATTAATGACAGAAAAATTCAGAAAAGCATCTGCCTATGGTATTATAATCCTAATGATCCTTTTCATTCCGGCGCATGTTCATCATATACAGATGGATGGGTGTGTTTCAGAGAACATCTGTATACCACTATGGGCCGCATGGGTTCGTTTAATAATAATACAGCCACTTATAATTTTATGGGCGTATTACTGCCGTAGATAGGTGGGTTTGAAAATGTATTATTCAGATTTATAGAATAAATAAAAAAACCTCCAAGGTTTCTTAAAACCTTGGAGGTTTAAGTGAACGGGACTATTTAATCTTCTGAAGGCCTGAAATCCTGAGGCTTTGATGGTTTGTTATCCAGAATCTCTTCTATCGCATCAATAACATCATCAGTAAGCAGATCGACCTTATCGATTGCTTTCATATTCTCTTTTACCTGCCCGGGTTTAGAGGCACCGGTAATCACGGTGCTCACATCCTTGTTTTTCAGACACCATGCAAGCGCCAGGTGTGGCATGCTGATTCCCAGATCATCGGCTACATTGGCCAGTTTACCCACTTTTTTAAGTCGCTGTTTGCCTTCTTCACTTTCAAGAAGAGACTCTTTCAGCCATTCATACTGATCCATAGATAGACGGCTGTCATCAGGAATACCATCGTTATATTTTCCTGTAAGCAGTCCACTGGCAAGGGGGCTCCAGATTGTGGTTCCTAACCCTATATCATCATATAGTGGTTTAAACTCGCTTTCAACCTTGTCCCGATGAAACATGTTGTACTGCGGCTGGTCCATTAGCGGTGGCCTGAGATTATGTTGGCGGGCAACCTGATATGCTTTTTGGATTTGTACTGCACTCCACTCACTCGTTCCCCAATAAAACGCCTTGCCTGATTTAATGACCTGATCCATTGCACGGACTGTTTCTTCGATGGGGGTGTGGAGGTCAGGCCTGTGGCAAAACACCAAATCAACATAGTCAGTCTGCATCCGTTTTAATGCAGCATTTGTACCTTCAATAATATGTTTGTAGGAGAGACCTGTATCATTTGGCCCATCGCCGCCCCAGAAGATTTTAGTTGAGAGTACGAGGTCAGACCGGTTCCAGCCGGCTTTCTTAATTATATTACCCATCATGGTTTCAGACTGACCACCCGCATAGGCTTCAGCGTTATCAAAAAAGTTTACTCCGGCGTCGAACGCTTCCTTCATGCAGTCAAATGCGACTTGTTCATCGACTTGGTCACCAAAGGTAACCCAGGATCCAAATGAGAGTGCTGATACTTTAAGTCCCGATCGTCCTAAATATCTGTATTTCATAGTGTTTGGTGTTCTTTAAGGTTTATATATATCAACGTGATAAGCGCAATTACCGTTCTGATTTTTGAAATGTACCAGCTAATGAATACTGATGTTAAAGTGTGAAAATTAGTGAACAAAAATTCATCAGAAATTTCAAAGTTTAGCTGATTAAGATTAGGCGGAATTTGTTTTATCTTCAAACTTATGGACATTATTTACCTGATTACCGGCATCTTGCTGCTTACAATTGGCGGCGAAATATTGATACGCGGAGCACTGTCCGCATCAAACCGTATGAGTATTTCACCTCTGCTGAGCGGCCTGCTCATCGTTGGTTTTGGTACATCATCGCCTGAACTTGCTGTTTCTATTGAAGCAGCCCTAAGCTCGAGTCCTGATATTTCTATTGGGAATGTGATAGGAAGTAACATCAGTAACGTACTGCTCATTCTTGGAATTTGTGCTATAATAACGCCAATGGCCGTAAAACCGTCAGCTTTGAGCAGGGATGGAGCCGTGGTTCTGGGTTCAACACTTGTACTTATGGTCATGATTGCCGGAGGAATTCTTGGCCGGCTGGATGCAGCTATTCTTCTCACACTGCTTGCAGCATATCTATTTTGGGCTTATCGAAGCGAGAAGGGCTCACCCGATAGCCCGGCGGCAGAGGTCCACATAGCGGAAGCAGAAGAGATCAAGAAAAAACCATCGGGAATTCCGGTAATTATTCTTTCAATTGTTGGAGGCTTAATACTTTTGATTGGCGGATCAAACGTTCTTTTAAAAGGCGCTATAGGAATAGCGGAATCATATAATATTTCTGAAGCAGTGATTGGGCTGACCCTGGTGGCTGTAGGCACGTCTCTTCCGGAGCTGTCAATTTCTGTTTTGGCGGCGTTTCGAAAACACACCGATGTGGCAATTGGTAATATTCTTGGCAGCAACATTTTTAATGTGCTTGGAATACTCGGAGTATCAGCATTTATGCAGCCTTTAACGGTGAATACACGAATCCTAGCTTTCGATCAGTGGGTGTTGCTTGGACTATCTCTTCTAATCATGCTATTTCTTTACACGGGTCGAAAATTAAGCCGCTGGGAGGGAGGTGTTCTTTTCCTGGGTTACGTTGCTTATATACTGGTTAGTTTTACTCTGTTTCCTGGCTGAGAAAAAGAATAAAGGAATCGTCGATATAAACTTTCATCATGACTATCTTGAATAACCATTAAATTCTGACGCAGTAACCTGTCTGTTTATGCGTTGGTGATCAAAACAGGTGGTCAGACATATTTAATAATAATTTTAATAAGGTTTTAGAACACATAATGGATTTAAAAATATCAGGTAAAGTATTAAAGATTTTGGAAATGCAATCCGGAGAGAGCAAGAATGGACCATGGAAGAAACAGGATTTTATTCTTGAAACACCTGGTAAGTATCCACGGAAAGTTTGTGTGACACAGTGGGGAGATCAGATAGATCAAAATAATGTTACTGAAGGTGAAGAAATTACTGCATTTATCGATATCCAGAGCCGTGAATATAAAGGGAACTGGTACACGGATGTAAAAGCCTGGAAAGTTGAAAAGGGAGCGGGTGGTGATCAGCCCATGAATCCGGATGATAATGTCATTGATCTGGGCCCTCCCGTTGATGAAGATGATGTGCCTTTTTAACCCACTCCTCTGTCTCCTC
>Ga0209938_1001772_pt1 | contig 10540 bp, 9 predicted proteins | sample SalPonR2_C_D1_MG_FD_185708 | JGI IMG/M metagenome (GOLD analysis project Ga0209938, IMG submission 185708) | Salt pond soil microbial communities from South San Francisco under conditions of wetland restoration - Salt Pond MetaG R2_C_D1_MG... ... | reverse complement strand
GAGCATCTCGTTTGTAACCGGATCAAAAGTGGTGATTTTATCAATTTCATCGCCCCAGAATTCAATTTTAAATGCCACCTCTCCATAGGCAATCCAAACATCGATGGTATCGCCGTTCACTCTGAATTTTCCGCGATTAAAATTTACGTCATCGCGGCTATATAAACTGCCCACAAGATCGCGGAGGAATTTATTACGGGCGATTTCCATACCGGTGTGAATGTTTATCACATTTTCATTGAAATCATCCGGATTTCCGATACCATATAAACATGAAACTGACGAAACCACAAGCACATCCCTTCTGCCACTTAACAAAGCAGATGTTGTGCTAAGCCTGAGTTTTTCTATTTCATCGTTTATCATCAGGTCTTTTTCGATGTAGGTATCTGTAACTGGTATGTAGGCTTCGGGTTGGTAGTAATCGTAATACGACACAAAATATTCTACGGCATTGTCAGGGAAAAAGCTTTTAAATTCGCTGTATAGTTGTGCTGCCAGTGTTTTATTGTGGCTGAGTACCAGTGTAGGCCGTTGCACCTTTTCAATCACATTGGCCATGCTGAAAGTTTTCCCCGATCCTGTTACACCAAGCAGGGTCTGATGTTTGGTATCTTCCAAAACACCATTTGAGAGTTGCTCAATTGCTTCCGGCTGATCTCCTGTAGGTATATATGGTGCTTTTATTTTAAATTGCATGTGATTATTAATTTGGTACCCGCGTAGACGGCAATAACTTCCAAAAGTTTATTTAATAGCAGCCTCCAATTCTTAAAAAAGTGTTGCTGAAACTACTGACCGTACTTTAATAAATGGTTGCCACGCCAGCTCACAGTTTCAAAAATCTTGCCGTGCAATGCATTAAGTAGCGTAAGTTGATGCTAAGAAGTAAATTTTTCGGATTATTCGAAAGAACTCAGGCACTGTTCCACGTTTTCGTGCAATTCAAAAATATTGTCCAGTTTGGTAATTTTCATAAGCTCGAGCGCCTCCGGACTAACGTTACAAATTTTAAATGTTTTGTCGTTTTCTCTTGCACGCTTAAAAATGGTTATCAGGGTGCCAAATCCTGTGCTGTCAATAAAAACAATACCTTCAAGGTCCAGTATCAATCTGTCGTAGTCACGCAAAAGCAATGTAAGTGAGTTTTTTATTTCTTCAGCGTTAAGTACATTCAGCTTGGTATCGTCTGAAATTTTAGCAATTACAATGTTATTTTCTACCCTGGATGATATCATTGATTCTGTTTTAAATAAGTTTCCAATTCTTGCTTTGCTTCTTCAGCCTGCTTTTCAAATTTACGAATAAGTTTTTCAATTTCAACAATATTTTTTCCTTCTTTGGACAGAAGTTCGAGGGCTTTCATGTTTTTCGATAATTTATTCATACCCATCATACCTACTGATGATTTTGCTGTATGTGCTACTTTTGCCAACTTATGAAAATTACGTGTTTCGTATAATTGATTGAATTCGGCCTTGAAATCAGGAACTTGCTTTACAAATATTGCAATGAATTCATTAATAAGTTTTTGGTCATTGCCGGCAGCTGTTTTAATATAATCGAGATTGGTGTGTGTTAACTCAATATAATCATTATTGGATTTTAATTCATGCTTTTTTGTGGTGCCGATTACTTTTGCAATTTTGTCGGTCAGCTCCTCCGGATCATAGGGTTTGGATATGTAAGCATCCATTCCTTCGTTGAAACAACGCTCTTTCTCTCCTTTAATGGCTGCAGCGGTTACGGCAATAATTGGAATTCTGCTATAAGCTGCATCTGAATTACGAATAATGCTGGTTGTTTCGTAACCATCTTTTTCGGGCATATGTAGGTCCATAAGCACCACATCATAAGGTTTTTCCTGCAAAAGATTTAATACCTCATTTCCATTGATGGCAACTTCTACTTGAAAACCATGTTTTTTCAGAATGGTGGTGGCAAATGTTTGGTTTATCAGATTATCTTCGGCAAGCAATACGTGCACGTCAGATGCCACAAAGGTGGCTTCTGAGCGGTATTCGTTTTCGGTTTTGGTTTTTTGTATCTCTTTTTCAATTGCCGACCGCGGTGGTATGTTAAATGTAAGGTGAAAAGAGAAATTGCTGCCTTCTGCTTTCTTACTTTGCACTGACATTTTTCCGCCCTGGAGTTCAACAAGTTGTTTTGAGATGGTTAACCCCAATCCCGATCCACCATATTTGCGGGTCGTTGAGCTTGTTTCCTGCTGAAAAGAATTGAATATGTCTTTTAGTTTCTCTTGTGCAATACCTATTCCTGTATCTTTTACGGAGAAGAGGAGCGTAATAGTTTCCGGGTCACGGTTAATTACTCGCACCGATAAAATAATTTTTCCATGCTCTGTAAATTTTACGCCATTGCTTAGCAGGTTATTTAGTATTTGGTTTAACCTTACCTGGTCACCATTAATAAACTCCGGCAGCGTATCGTCTATTTCGGTATAAAACTCCAGGTTTTTTTCTTTGGTTTTAACTTCGAAGGTTTTGTATAGCCTGTCGATAAGGTCTTTGAGGTTGAAGTTGGATTTGTCGAACTCAATTTTACCGGCCTCAATTTTCGAAAAGTCCAGTATATCGTTAATAATTACAAGCAGGGTAGAGGCGGAGGCATTGATGCTGTCGAGATAAGCTTTTTGTTCTTCGTTGAGGTTTGTGTCGTTTAATAATTTGGCCATTCCTGAAATACCATTCATCGGTGTGCGGATTTCATGTGACATATTGGCCAGAAATTTTTCCTTAATTTTTACAGAACGTTCGGCCTGTTCTTTCGCCAGTTGCAGTGCTGTATTTTGTTTATATATCTGCGCAAGCATGGTATTGAAGCCGCTGATGAGATCGTTAATTTCATCTTTACCTCTCTCTTTGAGCCTGATAGAGAAGTCTTTTTTCTGTGAAACATGTTCCATCGCATCGGCCAGCGACATGATGGGCCTACTGATGAATTGTTGCAGCTTTAGAGCTAGCAAAATAGCAATACCAAGGGCTGTGAGCAGAATAATGGCAATGACATTAAAAAAATCGTTTACACGCTGCTTGTACTCTTCGAGACCTGAGCTAATGGATATACGGCCGATGGTGTCATTGTTGAGCAGTATGCTTTTTTGAAGGAATAGGTTATTTTGATTAAAATAACTTGTATCGGCTTTGGTTCTGATTGGCATTTTTACTAAGCCTTTTTCTCTGCTGTATGAGGCCAGGGTGTCGTTATTTTCGATGATTATAAAGGCATTTTTTACCTGTTTTTCTGCCACAAGAGAATTAAGTATCTCGTTGGCTGTTTCTGGGTCTTTATATGTGATGGCAGCCGTACTGTTATCTCCGATTACTTCTGCAAGAATACCCAGGTCGTTTACCGTACGTTTTTCAAATTGTTTTTTATCATAAGCAAAGAAAATACTGCCTGCCAGCACCAAAGCAATGGTTGTGATCAGCAATATAATGCTTACAATTTTTACTTTTATGGAGAAATTATTAAAATTTAATTTCATCTGTGGTGATGATTTTAGAGAGCATCAGCAATTTTGAGCTTATCGATAATCGTGCATTTTTGGCAGCCTTGTTGTTTATTTCAAATCGTTTTGGCGACTTTTTTGGTGTAAAATTTATAATTCCGCCTTGCTGACAAAATTTATCAATTTCGTCGCCAACGGTAAGTATCGGTTTGTTTTCAAGGTGCATAATTAAACTGCGCAATTCACTTTGATTAATATCCGTAATAAACAAAATGTGGCACTGTTTTATTTGTTCCGGCCTGCTATAATATTTCACAATCCATTTCCTGTCATTCGATTGCCTGGTTCCTATAATTTTTTTAATAACACTTCCAAAAGGGTCATTCCCGTAAATGCCCAATACATAGGGAGATGTTGAATTGTCGAAGGAGCTCGCAGGCCATTTTATGAACTTGGTAAAATTGAAAATATAGGCAGCTTTAACTTCGTATTCAGTAAATTGCTGCGCTTTGGCACTTACTGCAGTAAATACGAGTATAATAAGCCATATGTGAATAATCCTATTTTTCAATTTCTGATTGAATTATTGGTTCGAAAATTACAATGTCAACTCTTCTTGATTTGGCAAGTTTTCCTTTGTTTTTATTAAGATCTTCTTCGCCATGGGCCTCAATAATGATCCGGTTTGATTTTATTCGGTTCGATTGTATTTTCTTAAACACTTCGTTTGCACGTCTTCTGGAAAGTTGCTCATTATATCTAGCTGTGCCTCTTTCATCTGCATAACCGTGAATTTCAATACCCAGTGAAGCATTATTGTAAAGTAAATCGGTTATTTGCGAAATATCGAATAGATATTTGGTTTTTATTTGTACCTCATTTACATCGAAATATATTGTTTTGTGCATCACAACACGCTTCTCTTCAGCTTTGAGTGCGCGATAATTGAAATCGTATTTTGAGCCTTCTGCCTGCACCTGCTTTTCTTTATTGGTGTTGAGCCTGGGTTTTGTATAGAGGGTATCTCCATTGTATACTGTCTTGTCGAGATATTCGTGCGGCAACTGGTTCGAAGAATAGAAATATATGTTTGATGTTTCCTCGTTTTCTACTGTTTGCTTATCAAGCAGGGCCAGGCTTACACTGTCGGTATTTGAAATTGCTGTTTCAATGAGGTTAACCAAATGATCGTATGATTCCTGTTGCTCATTTTGAGGTGTTTTAGGCGCCTCCCGCATCTCGTTTATGTTTTCAATACCAATGCTGTCGGTAGTGTTAATGATATCTTCTACCATTTTGAGCAGATGATCGTAGTTTTTCTCTCTTTGTGGTTTGTACTTTTCAATGAGTGAATCAGAAAGGTTGGTTTGATAAATATCATAAAACACGTTCTCAACTTCTACCTTTTCACCGATTTTGTCTTCAGCGAGTTCAATGGTATACAACCTTATTTCCTGGAATAACTCATAGAAATACTTTTGTCCCGGCACCACAATTTGTATCAATTGCGGCAGAAAACCATCAGCTTCAACCACCATTTCGTAGTCTTTACCAGGAGGAAAAATCATGAGGTACTTACCAGTGTGCGGATTAGGGTTGTAAATATATTTCATTCGCTCTTTGGTTTCCTGGTCGTATACTTTAATGTCGGCTGCAACAGGAGAGAGTGGCGATCCGGCCAGAATTGTACCTTTTATTATGGTTAAAGGTATATTTTGACTAAGATTTACGCTCCAAATGCGTTCCTCTTCGGGTTCAAAATCTTTGGGACGGCTAAATACCACAAAATTTCCATTTCCTGTTTGTGAGAATGAAAGATCATCATAAATAGTATTTATGAAAGCTACATTTTCGGGTTTACTCCATGAAATACCTGTTTTTGTGGATTTAAAAATGTCGAATCCGCCCATGTTTTTGTGACCGGTTGATGCAAAGTAAAAATATTTTCCACTGGCTTGTAAAAATGGTGCGCGTTCCAGGTAAGGAGTGTTGATTTCGGGCCCGATGTTTTCAGCCGTACCCCAATCATTTTCACTAATTCTGTTTATGCGGTAAATGTCTGTTTTACCATAACCACCGGGTCTATCGCTGCTGAAATACATGGTTGCCCCATTAGGTGAAATGGTAAGGTCATATTCGTTGAACTTACTGTTTATTTCGCCCGGAAATGCTTTTGTTTTTTTTATGGTCAGCCCTACCAGGTTGGCTTCGTACAGGTCGAAGTCTCCTTTTTCCTTTTGATTGAAATAGAGTATTTGTGCATCATAAGAAATGCCTACAAGGTTTGCTTCCTCCAGCCGGCCATGGGAAAAAAGTCTATTGGGTTCCTGAAAGCGCCCCTGCTTAATTTCACTTTTGTATAGTGTGTAGTCCTGTGTCTGAAATATAATCACCTGTCCGTCAACCGTTGTAAACACATTTCTGGTATTGTATTTACTGAGCGGGTAGGGAAGTGGGTTTATTTCGTATTCCTGGCGTGCCTCAACAATTTTCTTGGCGTTATTACATGTTTCCAGCATGCGTTCGCAATAAATAATAAACCGGTCCTCTCGGCCCGCATTATCCAGATAAGTTGTAAAGTGTTCTATGGCCTTATCGAACTGAAACACTTTGTGATAGAGTGTACCAAGGTTTTTATGGATAAGCTGGTGATTGGTTCTTCTTGTATTTAGTGCTTTTTCAAAGTATGGAATAGCTTCCAGCTCCCGGTCGGGAGAATTGAGCAGGCTCCAGGCCAGGTTTGCAGCATCCAAAGGATTAAGTGGTTTTACTGAATCAGCTTTTAGATAATAATATATTGCATCCTGGTATTGTTCGTTACTGTAATAGCGCTCACCCAGTTTGAGGTCTTTTTTTACATCCTCCTGACTGCTGGCAAGCAATGGTAGCAAAAATAATATTATGAGTAGGTTTTTAATGCGCACTTTTTTTATTTAAAATTCGGGTTTTTTACGCAGATATCTAAATGCAATATAATAATTTTGATCAGTTGTTTCATGTAAAGGACAAAATTCGTAATTTTAATTGCAAAATTCATAATAATTAACAATTTTACAACAATAATGTAACTAATTATAAATTAATTTGTTTGCTGACTTGCAATAGAAAAACATAATTTACAGAATATGGAAAACAAAATGAAAATCAGGTTACTCGCAATTGTGTTTATAATAACACCGTTTTTTGTCATTGCTCAGGCTGATTCAACCATAATTGATACCAGCTCCACGCTGGTTGTAGCCGAGAACCAGGAGGCAAAACTTGCATACAACCGGGGGATAAAACTTTATGGTGCTAAAGATTATAATGGTGCAGTTGAGCAGTTTAACCAGGCTATTTCCTTTGAATCGGGATTTACCAAGGCATTTTATAACCGTGGTTTAGCTTATATGGAACTCGGACAGTATCAGAAAGCCACTGCTGATTTTAAGAAAACCATTGAGCTTGACAAGAACTATGCGAAAGCCTATTTTTCACTGGGGTTGGTAAAGTTTAAAAACCGCGACTATAAGCAAGCTGTAGTAAACTTCGATTTGGCTATGCGCACAGGTTTTCAGGATGTGGACTTGTTCTATTTAACAGGCCAGTCACAATTTCAACTTAAAAATTATGAAAAGGCCATTGAATCATTTACCCTGGCGATACGCCAAAATGCTGAACGGTGGGAAATATTTAACGACCGCGGAAGTGCTTACCGCATGCTTGGAAAACTAAATAAATCAATCGAAGATTATAAAACCGCAAGCCGGTTAAATCCTACGGAGAGCCTGGTTTACAATAATCTGGCCAGTGCGCTTCGCAAAAAGGAAAATTACGACGATGCTGCATTGAATTACGGCCTTGCCATAAAAATGGATAATGATAACCCGTTTTTTTACAATAACCGTGGAACAGCTTATTATCACCTGAAAAAATACGATGAGGCCATTGCTGATTATCAAAAGGCTATTGAGCTGAAAAATGACTATGCCTATGCATATAACAATATGGGTGCAGCCTGGATGAAAAAGCGCAATTTTACAAAAGCCATTAAAGCTTTTACAAAGGCAACCGCACTGAATAAAAAATATGCCCAGGCATGGATTAATCTGGGATCGGCCAAAGAGATGAATAACGACATTGAAGGTGCAATTGCCGCCTGGAAAATGGCTGTGGTTAATGGCTCTGAAGAAGCACAACAATTTATCAACTACTATCAAAACTAGTCAGATTATGGCACAAAAAATATTTTCAACAATCATATTGATCACCATGGCCGGAATGCTTGCCGCCCAGAATGTACCATTCGATAAATCGTATTTTAAAGATCGCAAAAGTGAATTCCGCGATGCACGAAGCCATTACCACGATGGCGACGATTATTTTGACAATATGCAATACTATCTTGCATTGCAAAGTTACCTTAAGGCGCACGATTTTAACCCGGATAATGCCAGGCTCAATTTTCAGATTGGTGTAAGTTATATGGCCTCGGTGCAGAGCTACAAATCCCTAAAATATTTTTTACGGGCACGTGAACTTGATGCTGCAGTGAGCCGTGATATTATGTACTACATAGGCCGGGGGTACCACATGAACGGCCAGTACAAGAAAGCCCTCGAGGCCTATCGTGAATACAAAAAAGGGTTATTGCCCAACCAGGTCGAAGATATTGAATATACAGCCAAACACATTAATGAGTGCGAAACAGCCCTTGAACTGGTCGATAAGCCTGCACGGGCTTTTATCGATAATTTGAGGGATATCAATACCGGTTATACTGAACACAGCCCGGTGATAACAGCCGATGAATCGAAAATGATGTTCACTTCCACAAGAGAAGGTTCTGTAGGCGGCCGCATGGATGATTTCACCCAGGAATACGACGAAGATATTTACATTTCTTACAAAGTAAACGACCGATGGACCCGTCCGGTAAACGCAGGTGAACCGCTTAATTCACATATGAACGACGCTACAGTAGGCCTTGCCTCAGACGGGCAATTGCTGCTCATTTACAATGGCCGTAAACGCAATGGCGACATTCAGTCGTCGATGCTTGAAGGTGATGAGTGGAGTTATCCCGATTGGTTGCCACGTAGTGTAAACAGTGGCGAAAAAGAAACCTCTGCCTCGTTGGCCAATAATGACCAGGTGCTGTATTTTATCAGTGGTCGTGAAGGCGGATATGGTGGTAAAGATGTTTACGTAGTGCACAAAGACCGCCGCGGAAACTGGGGCGATGCACGTAATCTTGGACCTGCCATCAATACCCAGTACGATGAAGAGAGTGTGTTTATGCACCCTGACGGCCGTACCCTTTATTTCAGCTCCAAAGGGCACAATACCATTGGCGGTTTCGATATTTTCAGAGCCATACTTGGAGATGACGGCAAATGGGGTAAACCAGAAAATGTGGGTATGCCAATTAATACCCCGGATGATGACCTTTCGCTTGTGCTCTCTGCAGATGGCCGGCATGGATATTTTTCCTCTACCCGCGAAGGTGGTAAGGGCCGATATGATATTTATCAGATTACTTTTCTCGGGCCCGAAAAACCACTCTATTTGAGCAATGAAGATCAGCTGCTGGCAAGCTTTGAGAAATCTGTAAGCGACAACGTGCTCGAAAAATCAGTTGAAATTAAAACCATTAGGCTTACTGTAGTAAAAGGTGTGGTAAAAGATGCCATTACCAATGAGCCCATAAAAGCCAATATTGAAGTGGTTGATAACGACAAGGATGAGATTGTGTTTAACAATGTTTCGAATAGTAAAACCGGCCGATTCCTGGTTACCCTGCCTTCTGGTAAAAACTACGGTCTGGCTGTAAAGGCGGAAAATTACCTGTTCCACTCAGAAAACTTTAATATACCCAAAGCTACGGCTTACCAGGAGATTGAGAAGGAGATCCTGCTGAATAATGTGAAAAAGGATGTGAAAATAGTGCTGAAAAACGTCTTTTTCGATCAGGGTAAAGCTGTTTTAAGGCCCACTTCGTATCCTGAGTTGAACCGCCTGGCTAAGCTGCTGAAAGATGTGCCCACCCTTAAAATAGAGATTTCGGGACATACAGATAACACGGGAAGTGCCACTTTCAATCAAAAGTTGAGTGAAGACCGGGCCAAAGCCGTGGTCGAATACATTAAGGCCCAGGAAATATCAGCCGACCGGTTAACTTATGTAGGTTACGGCGAAACCCAGCCCATTGCCGACAACACGACCAAAGACGGCCGCCAGCAAAACCGCCGGGTAGAGTTTAAGGTACTCAGTAAATAATAGAAATAACCGCAAGTGATGTTCGGTTATCCAGAAGTTAAGTTTTATTCACAGCGATGTAACCACATTAAAAAATAAAAAAATCTCTTGCTTTGTGAACTTTTTTGTGATAACTTCGTAATTACAAATAAACGATGAGATTATGGAAGTTTCAATAGTACGAATAGGCAATTCTAAAGGGATCCGACTTAGTAAAACAATTCTGGAGAAATACAATTTAAAGGACAGAGTTGAAATGATTCTGGACAAAGGACAAATAATACTAAAGCCGATTTCGAAACCACGGAAAGGATGGGAAAAAGCATTCGAAAAAATGGCTGAGAATGGTGACGATAAATTGTATTTTAACGACGTTTTTGAAGACGAAAACCTGGAAGAATGGAAATAAATCAATATGAAATTTTTCTCGTCAATCTTGACCCGACAATTGGAAGCGAGATAAAAAAGACAAGACCATGCGTGGTGTTTTCTCCCAACGAGATGAATAAACATTTAAAGACGATCGTGATTGCTCCAATGACGACAAGTTCTAAAAACTACCCGACGCGAGTTGAGATTAAACATGACAATAAGATTGGTTGGGTCGTGTTGGATCAAATTCGCACGATTGACAAACAGAGACTGATTCGACGACTCGGACGACTTTCAAAACCTGAAGTTAAAGAAGTCAAAGGAGTGATAAAAGAGACATTTGTTGATTAAGAACAAAACTTAACAGCGGCGAGTGAGAATTTTGCGCTGCTGCTGGTTTTGAGGTTCGAGGAGTTAAATAAACATCGCCAAAACTTCGTTTTGACGATTAAATGATTA
>Ga0209938_1001763_pt1 | contig 10568 bp, 9 predicted proteins | sample SalPonR2_C_D1_MG_FD_185708 | JGI IMG/M metagenome (GOLD analysis project Ga0209938, IMG submission 185708) | Salt pond soil microbial communities from South San Francisco under conditions of wetland restoration - Salt Pond MetaG R2_C_D1_MG... ... | reverse complement strand
GAACCCGGACGGGTCTTTTTCCTATGCCGGCAGGGCCCGGGATACCATCTCTGTTTTTAAAAAAATGGGGTTCATGCTGGAAGCAGCAAACCTTGCATGGGAAACCTGGTTCATCGGCTATTCTTTCTCAGAGCAGAAAGCATGGCTCCATCGCCTGGGATTTGGTACATCATGGGGAGCATGGCCTGTTTTCCTTGTGTTGCTGGCGTGCAGTGTCATGGTTGTGGCGGTTTTTTTCTGGATATTTCTGCACCGGTCCGGCAGCAGAAAAAAAGACCCGGTGGCAGCAGGGTATGCCCTTTTCTGCAAACGCCTGGCCCGCATCGGCCTGGCCAGAACTCCAGACCAGGGACCCATGGATTTTCTTTTGACAATACAGGCAAAAAGACCGGACCTTGAACCAGAGGCTGCCGCCATAACCGATATGTACATCCGGATCAGGTTCCACAGAACCTGCCCCGGCAACCTGACCAAACGATTCATTGCCCGGGTAAAGCAGTTCACCCCTGCCGGACAGGCCGGACAATGATCCAGTCACCTGGTAACAGCGCCGGCCGGCACCCCCATGGACAGCTGCCGGCCATTCATATGGAAAAATTCACATGACCCATCCAAAACCCGAAATGAACCAGCAAAATCCCGGATTTGCCTTTGCTGACATTGCCTTGATCCAAAAAACCCTTTTGCTTTGGTACAACACCCACCACCGGCACCTGCCCTGGCGGGAAAGTGCCGACCCCTACCGCATCTGGGTATCAGAGGTGATGCTCCAGCAGACCCAGGTCAAAACAGCTGTGCCCTATTTTCTAAGCTTTATGGACCGGTTTCCCACCCTGGAGGGCCTGGCCCGGGCTGATCTGGAACAGGTGCTCAAATCCTGGGAAGGGCTGGGGTATTATGCCAGAGCCAGAAACCTGCACAAGGCGGCCCGGCAGGTGACAGCACAATTGGGCGGCCGCATTCCGGACCAATTTGCCGATTTCAACGCCCTGCCCGGGGTGGGGGATTATATTGCATCAGCCGTAATGAGTATGGCATTCCATCAGGTTTATGCAGTGGTGGATGCCAATGTAAAACGGGTGCTGGCAAGGCTGCTGTGCCTGGATATCCCGGTGAACCAGCCAGCTGCCCACTCCCGGTTCAAGGCCATTGCAGACACCCTTGTGGACCGGACAGATCCGGGACGTTTCAACCAGGCCCTCATGGAACTCGGAGCCCTGGTCTGTACACCGGGGGCCCCTGACTGCGGCAACTGCCCCCTGGCTTTTCTTTGCCTGGCCCTGGCCGGCAGCCGGGTTTTTGACTATCCGCTGCGGGTGAAACCCAAAAAAATTCCCTGCCACCGCATCAGCACCGGCATTGTCATAAAGGCGGGCAAGGTTCTGGTAACCCGAAGAAGACTGGACGGCCTGCTGGGAGGATTGTGGGAATTTCCCGGGGGCAAACGAAAAAACAGGGAAAGTGCAGAAGATGCCTGCATCAGGGAAATCAAAGAAGAAACCGGCCTGGATGTCCGTATTGTTTCGTTTCTGACCCATGTCAGGCATGCCTATACCCATTTTAAGATTGAAATGGATGTGTTTTACTGCGATTATATATCAGGCGATGTGGTGTTGGACGGCCCCATTGACCACCAGTGGATTGCCCCTGAAAAAATCAACAGACTTGCTTTTCCAACGGCCAACCACAAATTCATCCCGTTGATCGACCTGGCTGTGATATCCAGGAAACTGCCATGAAACCACAGAACCAGACCAGAAAAAATGTTGAAAAAATTACCTGGACCGGCCTTTGGAGCAATGTGGGCCTGGCCCTGATCAAACTGGTCATGGGCATCGCAGGCAGCAGCCAGGCAGTGGTGGCTGATGCTTTGCACAGTTTTTCCGATATTGGATCAGATCTGGTGATCCTGTTCGGTGTCCGGTACTGGACAGCCCCGCCTGATGCATGCCATCCTTTTGGCCACCAGAAAATCGAATCCTTTGTCACCATTTTCATCAGCTTTATCCTGCTTGGTGTGGCAGCCGGCATCGGGTATAACGCCATTATTTCCCTGATGCATCCTGTGGAAACAAAACTGCACCCAATGGTGATCTTTGCCCCTGTCCTGTCTGTTCTTGTCAAGGAGATCCTTTTCAGGATCACCTATAAGGCCGGGATAAAAAACCGGTCATCTTCCCTGAAAGCCAATGCCTGGCACCATAGGACAGATGCATTGTCATCCCTTCCGGTCCTGTTGGCGGTGACCGCCTGTCTCATCAATCCGAAACTGGCTTTTCTGGATCCGGTAGGCGCCATTGTGGTATCGGTTTTCATCATCAAGGCAGGAATTGACATCCTGGGGGGCAGCATAGCGGAACTGGTGGACGCCGGCATGTCCCAGCAGGAGATGGCACGTATCCGCACCCTTATCGAGGATATCCCCCATGTCAGAGGGGTGCACAGGCTCAGATCCAGGAAAACAGGCGGTGCATTTTTTATTGATCTGCATCTGGCGGTGGACGGTGGGATCACCGTGCAGCAGGGCCATGACATCTCCGAGACAGTAAAACAAACCATAATGGCAAACAAACCCCATATCATTGAGGTGATGGTTCACCTGGAGCCGGCAGCGTAAAATTCTGGAATAAAACAGTGGCCATACCTGTCTTATAATACAAAGCAGTTCAAAGCAGTTGATTTGATTCATATCCTGATTATATTAGCTTTAGGAGGCGAAGTCAGGATATGATAACATGACATGGAATACAAAAAAAGACAGGAATCGGTTTAAAAAGCTGACATATCCCCATATGAAGCTTTTATACAATGTGGCCCTGAAATACACAGGCAATGTATTTGATGCGGAAGATATTGTTCAGGAAACCTATATGATGGCTTTCCACAAGTTTTCCCAGCTTAAAGATCCGGCCAAATGCAAGCCCTGGCTGTTGCGCATTCTGCGCAACAATTTTTTAAAATCCTGCCAGAAAGACAATGCCAGGCAGCAGCTCCAGAAAAGTGACTACATTGCCGTGCTCAAAGAGGAAACACAGCATACCGGGGCCGATACCCTGCTGGAACAGGCAGCAGACGTCAGGACGGTGAATGATGCCATTGACCACCTGCCCTTGAAATACAAAGAAATTTTGATCTTGTATTATATGGAGGATATGCTGTACAAAGATATTGCCAGCACCCTTGATATTCCTATAGGGACGGTGATGTCCAGACTGAACAGGGCAAAAGAGGCGTTAAAGGCAAAATTGCTGCGACAACTGAAAAACAGCAGGGAAAACATACCGCATATGAACAGTAACCCGGAACATACCTGACCCATGAACTGTAACGACTTTTTTAACTGGCTGCGGAATCCATCCCAGAACAAACATTTACAGGATCTTGATATACTGGCCCATATCCAGGAATGTGATGACTGCAGACAATTATATGATATGGATACCTGTTTTGAAGCCTGCATTCAGCAGTCCTTTTCCCTGCAGAAACTGCCGGCAGGTCTTGCCAAAAAAATCGATCAGCACATTGATGCCGCTTTTTTCTCACAAACAGAACCCTTTCCCAGAGCATCGTCTGTGGACCACCCTGCAGTGTTCCCCCCTGTCAATGGACAATCCCGATACAAGCCGGACAAAAAATAACCGGCACCTCTGTCCGGGAGAACGTTCATTTGGTATTGAAACATACTGCCACAATGTGATATGTTGGATATGTGTATCGATAATCACAAAAAAGAGGGAGCCCCGTGAAAATAGTTTCCATTGCCGTAAGCAAAAAAAAAGGCACCACCAAGCAGTGCACAGACAAGGCAGAACTGGTGGAAAACCATGGCATCAAAGGGGATGCCCATGCCGGGGACTGGCACCGGCAGATCAGTTTTCTGGCAGCGGAAAGCATTACGTCTGCCAGCACTGAATCGTTTGCTCTGCAGTTTGGGGATTTTGCCGAAAACATCGCCACCAAAGGCATTGACTGGAAAACACAGGCGATCGGACAGCAGGTCCGGCTCGGAGACACCGCCCTTGTGGAAATCACCCAGATCGGCAAAGAATGCCACAAAAAATGCGCCATTTTTTACCGCACAGGAGATTGCATCATGCCCAGAGAAGGGGTGTTTGCAAAAATTCTTTCCAGTGGAACCATCCGGGTGGGAGATGCTGTCACCCTGGTGTAATAACAGATGCCGGCAAAACCCACGCCCGTTTTCAGATGCTTTTCCAGTACCTGCCGGCACATCTGGACAAAACACCCTGTTCACACCATAACCGATTGAATATAAAGAGATTTTCATGACATACACCATCGAGATTACAGACGCGGTAAAAGGATACACCTATGACCAGGACAAAATCATCTCACCACAAGAAACCGTGGCCCTGTTCAAAAAAAAGGCGGCTGACACCCGGCTGGATATTCTGAGCCAGACCCGGCGCATTGACAACGGCCGCCTGGACATCCCGGTTTTTTTCAGTGAATGCGGTGTGGATGCCCGGCAGGTTATCGGCACCAGCAAGCAGATGGGAAAAGGCGGCACCCCGGCCCAGTCCGAGGCCAGTGCTGTCATGGAGCTGGCCGAACGGTTCAGTTTTTTTTCCTTTGTGAACAAAAAAAACAACTTTTTCTCTGCCCGGGCAGCAGACCTGGGGGAAGACATCCTGCCCTTTGACCAGATCATCCGGTCGGTGCATGACAATCCAGCTGATGCCCACAGCATAAAACCCATATTTGACAGCCTGAACCTTGAGTGGACCAGGGGGTATAACCTGACCCTGGGCCGGGAGGTGCTGGTTCCCTTTACCTGGTTTTACATGATCAATGAATTTAACGGGCCCTGTGCCGGCAACTGCAATGAAGAGGCATTGATCCAGGGTATCTGCGAACTGGTGGAGCGGCACACCTCTTCTCTGGTGAGCCATGAAAAACTGGCTGTCCCGGGCATCCGTCTGGACACCTTTACCGATCCGCTGGTAAAAGAGATGCTGGCCAAATACAGGCACTGCGGCATTCAGGTGCATGCCTCAGATTTCTCCCTGGACACGGGCATTTCCACGATTGCGGTTCTGGCCTGGGATCCGGCCACCTTTCCGGAAAAAAGCGAGATCGTGTGGACCGCCGGCACCGCCCCCGACCCCCAGAAAGCCATGGGCCGTGCCCTGACCGAGGTGGCCCAGCTGGCAGGGGATTTCAATTCCGGATCAAATTACGTTGCCTCGGGCCTGCCCAAGTTCACCAGCATTGCCGATGCCGCCTTTATCACCCATCCGGAGACCATGAAGGACATGGCAGACCTGCCGAACCTGGCAGACCCCAATATCCGGGTGGAAGTGGAAAACCTCATCGCCGCACTGGGCAGCAAAGGGTATGAGATCCTGGCCATTGACACCCGGCATCCGGACCTGGATATCCCGGCCTTTTACACCATCATGCCGGGGGCCCATTTCAGGGAGCGGGCTGTATCCGCCAGTGTGGGCATGTTTTCAGCCAGGCTCATCACCGAAACCCTGGATCCCCTCCATGCCCTGGACAAACTGGAAGCCCTGGAGCAGGCTCTGCCGGAACAGTATTACACCAGTTTTTACAAAGGCCTGGTATACAATGCCATCGGAGATCACCCCACTGCGTTAAAGGAATTTGAAGCCGCCATGGACAGAGACCCGGTCCGAATGAACCTGCCGGATATCTGTTCCCACATGGGGGCCTGTCTCAAGGATCTGGGCCTGTATGAAAGAGGGATCATCATCTGCGAAAAAGGCCTGGCTGTGGATCCCCAGCGGCCGGACCTGCTCAACACCATGGGGGTCTGTCATTTTATGCAGAAAAACCACCACAAGGCCATCACCTGTTTTGAAAATGCCCTGGAGGTGGACCCTTCCCAGGCCATCAACTATGCCAATATCGGTTCCAATTACCGGGAACTGGGGGAAACCGCACTAGCGATCAAATACTATGAAATGGCCCTGGAAATAGATCCGTCCATTGACTTTGCCAGGGATAACATCAAAAAACTGAAAAAATGATGCGCACCAGCAGGTGACCGGATTTTGGGAAGTGCAACCAGGGGCTCTTCCCGGGCTGCCGGGTCATGCTGTATCTGACTGGGTCACAACCTGGTTTCTACCGTTGCGCTTGGCCTGGTAAAGGGCAACATCCGCCCGTTTGATGAGATCCTCCTGGGATTCGTTCATGGCATACTTTGCAACCCCCATGGAAACCGTTACCGAGCCGATACGTTTGCCGGATTCTCTGACTTTCCACTCCTTGCCGGCCAGGGCTTTCTGAATTTTTTTTGCCACGGCGCAAGCACCGTCAATATCGGTTTCCGGCAGCACAACCAGAAATTCTTCTCCCCCGAAACGGGCAGCCACATCATTTTTCCGCAAATGCTGGGTCAGTATTTTTGACATGCCCTTGAGCATGCTGTCCCCCACCAGGTGGCCATAGGCATCATTCACTTTTTTAAAATGGTCAATATCCATGAGAATCACGGAAAACGGGGCCATGTTCTGTTTGGCCCTGATTCGCTCCAGTTCAAAAACTTTGTCAAGCCCCCGCCGGTTGGCCAGACCGGTCAGGGCATCCGTCTGTGCTTCTTTCTGGGATTGCTCCAGTTCCAAAGACAACTGCTTCAGATCCTGGGATGACACACTCATACGGCTCTGGAGCCTGGATCCGGATTTTATCAAACCCCGGGTCTCTGTGAGCATCTGGTCCACGATCTCCCTGATCCCGTCAAAATCATGGGCAGCATTGATTTTTTCCGCCAAATCTCCCAGATTTTTCCCATGGCCTGCCAGATCCCCTTCGGTTTCCAGAATATGGTGGGTGATATCCCTGAGCAAAAGATTGATTTTGGTGAGCAGGCGGCTGATGACGATACGGTCGCCATCAGTGACAAATTTTTGATAAAAATTTTCAATGCTTTTCCCATCCATGGGATGGTTGGATTGTATGGACAGGTCCACAGCCTTTTTTAATTTCAAATTTCTGCCGGACACATATTCATACCAGACCGTATAGTTGACCGGATTGGCCGGTAGATCATACTTTACCAGATAGCCTAAAGCCAGGCGCAGATACTCCCCTGATCTGTTTTTGTCTTCTGAATAGGTCATGTGTGCCCTGTATTAAAAGTTTGATATAAACCGCAAACTATCTCTATTTACTGCCCCCTGTCAAGATTGTCAGTCCAGAAACGACAAAAAAATTGACAGCCCTGCTATTGCCGGCCCAGCTGGCCGCAGCCTGCAGAGACAGATTTGCCTTTGCTCCACCGCCGGATGACAAAAATGTTTTTTTCAACCAACTGCTGTGAAAACCGGTTCATATCCGCATCTGACGGACTTTCATGGGCCAGGCCGGGCACCGGGTTGCAGGGGATGAGATTCAGGCGTACCGGCAGGGGATGAATAAATTCTGCCAGGCTGTCTGCATGGGCCTTTGTATCATTCACCCCTTTGATAAGGATATATTCAAAGAGAAAGGTGCCTTTCCGGGGCAACGGAAAAGCTGACAGGGTTTGTTTGAGGGTTTCCAGGGGCCAGGCATTGTTCACCGGCATCAGCTGTGACCGGGTCGGGTTGTCCGGGGCATTCACCGATACAGCCAGCCGGATGCCGGAAAGGTTCATGGCAGCCAGTTTTTGGATCCCCGGCACCAACCCGGCCGTGGAGATGGTCATGTGGCGCAGGGCAATGTCAAATCCCTTCTGCTCATGCAGAACCTGCACAGCAGCCATGACCGGTACAAAGTTGTCAAAGGGTTCCCCCATGCCCATGAACACCACATTCTTAATCTGTTTTTTCAGGACATGCCTGGCGTTGTACAACTGGCCGGTGATTTCAGCTGTGGTAAGACTGCGCTGCAGTCCCATGCGGCCGGTTTCACAAAAAGTGCATCCCATGCGACATCCCACCTGGCTGGACACGCACAGGGTGTTATACCGTTTCATGGGAACGATCACCGATTCTATCTCCATGCCGTCGGACAGCCGGGTGATAAATTTGGTAAGATCCTGGTCCTTAAAAACCGTCTTTACCCGGCCCGGTTCCAGGCAGATGTTTTTTTCCAAATTCCTCGCCAATGCCTGAGAAGCCGCGAACTCAGGTATGGAAAAAAAATGGGGGTTTGCATTTTTAAAAATTTCCCGGTACAGGGCTCTGGCATGAAACCGGCCTTTTCCATATTCTTTTTCAAGGATGTGGACCACCTGATCCAGGGTCATGGCCAAAATGTTCATACTGGTTTTGCCCCTTTGTGGTGTCCGCTAAATTTTGAAACGGCGGATTGACTGTCCCAGGCTGGCGGCAAATTCTGTTATCCGGGTCACGTTTTCACTCACTTTCCGGCTGGTATCTGTGACAGTTGCGGCATGGCTGTCCACACTGAGGATGTCATCGGCTATCCGGCTGGATGACCGGGATATGTCTGTAATATGGTCATGGTTGTCATGGATGCCCTGTGCAGCCAGGGATATGTTTTCAGCAATTTCTCCGGCAGTGCTGGACTGTTCTTCAATGGCACCGGCAATGGCGGTAACAATGGTATTCACTTCATCGATCACCGTTGAAATCTGCTGAATTTCCGTTACCGTTCCTTTTGAAGAATCCTGGATCCGCGCAATTTTTTCTGAAATATCTTTGGCAGCCTCTGCTGTCTGAAGGGCCAGGCTTTTGATCTCATTGGCCACAACGGCAAAACCTTTACCGGCTTCACCTGCCCGGGCCGCTTCAATGGTGGCGTTCAATGCCAGCAGGTTGGTCTGGCCTGATATATCGGTGATGGTCTGGGTGACCTGCCCGATTTCAGCCGCATCTCTGCCCAGTTCATCCACCCGGTTGGAAGCATCCCTGGCGGTTGACACGGCTGTTTCCGAAATCTGCCGGGCCTGACCGGTGTTTTTGGCAATTTCCGACACCGTGGCATTCATCTGTTCCATGGCAGCGGACACCGTATCCAGGTTATCGGAAAACGCCCGGGAACTTTTGGTAACCGTCGCCACCCTTTCCTGCATTGCCTGGGCCGCACCACTGACAGCACCTGATTTGTCGGTCATTTTTTCAGCACGGGTCTTCAGGCTGTCTGAAATCTGCGACAGATCCGCTGATGTCTGATCCAGGGTGGCCACCCCCTGGGCAATGTTTTTAAACACCGCTGCCAGCCCCTGTACCATCTGGTTCATGGCATTCACCATGGAGCCGATTTCATCTTTCTGGGGAACCGCCAGGGTTTTGGAAAAATCGCCCCGGGCAACCTCTCCTGTAAACACTGCCGCTTTTTTCACTGGCCCGGCAATCTTGCCGGACACGACAAATCCCAGCAAAACAGCTGCCGCGATTCCCACCAGGGTGGCTGCCGCCAGAATGGTCACGGCCTGCTGCTTTTCTTTTATCAGGTCTGCTTCGGCCTGGAGAATAAGCCCCTGGGATATGGCGCCGGCCTGGTCCAGCTGCCGGGTCAGGTCATTGGCCAATGCAATGGTTTTTTCATCAATGGTATCCAGAAGTGCGTAATCATAGGGTTCTGCAGACAGCTGCAGATGCATCTGGTCATAGGCCACCTTGAAGCTGGGCAGAAAGGTGGAAGCATGAAATTCTTTTGTGTCCTGGATGATTTGGCGAAGTTCCGGGTCATGGGTGGGAAAGATGGTTTTTTCCCGGACTTCACCACCCGCCAGCATGGCTTTCTGGTACTGATTGAACAGGGCCACATTTTCCTGGTGCTGCTGCAAAGCCGCATCCAGCGCATCTGTATCCAGCGCCGCCATAAGGGTCATGATGGCTGCGATGTCCTGGCTCACCGCCAGTTTCATGTTAATGGCCGACTCTGTCAGCGGTGCTGTTTCAATCACCTGCCTGAAGCTGGCCTCCAGATGCTTCATGCCATTATAGCTCACCAGACTGACAACTGCGGTAATGGCGGCAATGGCCAGAAATCCCCCCATCTGTTTGGTGCGGATCGAATGCAACCAGTTCATATCTGCTCCTTCGTGCTTGGCGTTTAAAACCATGCATCGTTTCCACACAATGCATCAATCACAACAGGTCAAACCACAAACACCCGGAAAAGTCAAGGCAGGGAGCGCCTGATTCAACAGCTGAAAGCCCTCCCTTTTACTGCCGGCAGCATTGCCCACCAACTTTGTCCCCGCCTCCACCGGGCAAGTCCGGCACACAGACCCGGCCGAGGCAAAAAACAGCACCGTTTTACAGGTGGTACAACCGCAACATCCGATCATTTCTTCTTGTTTGAACACCTGTTTTCAATCATGTCAATCCGCCACAAACAGGTTGAGCGCATCGATATAGACCGGGTCCTGCTCGTCCATGACCTGGACCAGGTCTTTGTGCATGCGCTGCTTCAATTCCCGGAATATTCCTCTTTTTTTATCAAACGCAGCGGCAAAGGCAAAGGTTTCCGCCATCAGGGTTTCCTGGTTGCCGCAGGCCTTGATGATAACATTGTGCGCTTTCATCAAGCTTTTTCATTTACCTATGCCGGCCCCGGGCACAATTTACCCTTGACAAAAATATACCACAAGGTGATATTGAATTTTTTTTCACCTGTAATTTAAT
>Ga0209938_1001762_pt1 | contig 10570 bp, 7 predicted proteins | sample SalPonR2_C_D1_MG_FD_185708 | JGI IMG/M metagenome (GOLD analysis project Ga0209938, IMG submission 185708) | Salt pond soil microbial communities from South San Francisco under conditions of wetland restoration - Salt Pond MetaG R2_C_D1_MG... ... | reverse complement strand
CCAAGCACCCTCGAATTCGATTCGCAATGGACGAGCCATGGCGCTATCGTATCAGAAAGGACACTAAACCAGACTTGACCCCTTTTCTTCTTGATGGTAGACCCCTTTTCCGTGAGCCCTTTTTCCTTGTGATAGTGGCATCCATCCCATCACCCATCTTGCGACGTTCCTGAAGTCTCGCCACTCGGATCATTTTTCGCATAGCGCCATAAGGAGTCGATCGTGATCCCCACAGCAAAAAATGCGAACGTTGTTGCAATCCAGCTATGATCAGTCGAGGTCAATATATACCAGATCAGGATTGGCGCAGACACTGCTCCTATTATCGCCTTTAGCCCATAAGCGGATCGAGGCGACAGTTGACTCAGATATATGGAAAGTCCCACGCCACAACCGACAGCGATAATAATAAAGACCGCGCCGGCATTAGCCACAGACATCATCGACCCAGCCTCCACTGCAAAATTCACATGTCGCTAATGCTGCACATGCCCAGTAAAGGGTTGGGCCGGTCGCTGTACACAAGGTCAAGGACGCTGTGTACGGGAAATACCTGCAACTTACACCGGAATCCTGGATTTGATAATCAGTATCTTTTAGAATTCCTGACGCAAAGGTCTTTTGCGCAGCATTCACGATCTCAATTGCTTCCTCAATATACGCATCGCGCGCTTTAAGAAGCATCGTGGGCGCACGTTCCGCCATTATATCTTCCAATTCTGGGAATTTTCTAACCAGTGTTCTTGCTGCAACGAAAAGCTGCTTATCCATGTTCGTGAGTTCCGCTTCGGACAATCCGAGCGCAGCAGCAATATTTTGTTGACTACCAGATTGGTAAGCCGATTTAAGCGTGTTCAAATCGGCTCTCTTCACGCGAGAAAATAACTCGTCACGCAAATCGATTAGACGCCTAAACTCAGGCGCAGACTGAATATCTTTCTCTCTACTTCGGGACTTTTTTGAGCCACTGAATTCGACTCCACTGAACTGACAAGCTGAATCGGATTTGGGCGTATCCGCGATAGCGGCCTGCATCCAGAAACTAACAAAGATAGCTACGATAACAAAAAAGTGATTCATGCTTTTTCCCTCTACTGTCAAAGCCGTAACTTTAAATTACCTCAGACACGTCAAGCTGGCAAGTTAGGGGAACGACGTGGACATATGTGGGCGCCTCCCGCCAGTTACAGAGCCCGAGGGTCAGGTCGTGCAACGTGCATCGGCTGACGAATCGGAATTCTGAACTACCGGGTGCTGTGTTCTAATAATCCCGAGATCAATGTGCGCCCGCACTGAAATGACGCCCGATCAACGATTCAAATGGTCGCGAAATCTTTCCCGCCTGTGGGACTGGTGGGTCGTCTGCCCGGCTTGCGGATTTCCCATGAGCGTCGATTGGGATGAATTCTGCGACTTCAGCGCGTTCCTGCCATTCGATGGTTATCACTCCGAGAATGATTCATTTCTGGAGTCTGCGCGTTGCAACGTCGAGGAATTAGGCATGGCGGACCCGCGCCTGGACGACGAAAACGAGGACTGGTGGCGCTGGACGGTCGAGGCGTATAATGAAGTATTACCGCCCTATTTCCTAAATTCCAGAAATATCCAGGACCGCGCCAGTGCGGTGTTTGAACCCGGTTGCAGCCCTCAGCAGGGCGGATTTTGCCCAGTTCAGCGCAATCGTAGTCAATCAAGCGGCGAGGCATCCTCATGTACCCGTGCATTCTGTGCCGACACGAGCGGCGCCACGCCGCGCGCCGGCGAAGCGCGGCCTGGGGTTGGATTTTCTAAGTTCTGTTAAGCAAAGTCGCTCGCTGTCTCAAGACCGGGCAGTCCCGGCATTGTTTGTCAGGCTTTTGCGACCCGGTTCAACGAGCTTCCGCGATGCACCCACAGGTAAAGAATCGGCACCACCAGCAAGGTCAGCAGTGTTGATGACGCGATGCCGCCGATGACGACGGTGGCCAGAGGACGCTGGACCTCGGCGCCGGTGCCCGTGTTGAGCGCCATGGGCACGAAGCCCAGGCTGGCCACCAGGGCGGTCATCAGCACCGGCCGCAGACGGGTCATGGCGCCTTCCATAACGGCGTGCGAAAGGTCGCCGGTACGCTGCCAAAGGTCGCGGATGAAGGCCACCATCACCAGCCCGTTGAGCACGGCAATCCCCGACAGCGCGATGAATCCGACCGCCGCGGAGATCGACAGCGGCATGCCGCGAACCCACAGCGACAGCACGCCGCCGGTCAGCGCCAGCGGCACGCCGGTGAAGATGATCGCCGCGTCGCGGACCGACCCCAGCGCCAGCAACAGCATGCCGAAGATGATCGCCAGGGTGACCGGTACCACGAGCGCAAGCCGCTGGCCGGCCGATTCGAGCTGCTCGAAGGTGCCGCCGTAGTCGAGCCAGTAGCCGTCGGGCAGATCGACATTTTGGTCGATGCGCTGTCGCGCTTCTTCGACGAAGCCGCCGAGATCACGATCCCGAACATTGACCATGGCCACCACGCGGCGCTTGCCGTTCTCGCGGCTGATCTGGGCCGGGGCGGGATTGAGCTCGATCCGCGCCACCTCGCCCAACGGTACGTAGCCGCCTTGCGGGAGCGGAACCGGCAGGTCGACCAGCCCCTCGGGATCGCGTCGCCAGTCCTCGGGCAGGCGCACCATCAGCTTGAAGCGCCGATCGCCCTCATAGATCAATCCCGCCTGACGGCCGCCGATGCCGGTGGCCACCAGGTCCTGAAGATCCTCGACGTTCAGCCCGTAGCGGGCCAGCGCTTCGCGCTCGGGCACGACGGCCAGCATCGGCAGGCCGCCGACCTGCTCGACGCTGGCGTCGGCGGCACCTTCGATCCGTTGCACTTCGGCCAGGATCTCGTTGGCCGTATCCAGTAGCGTGTCCAGATCGTCGCCGAAGACCTTGATGGCCAGGTCGGCGCGGACCCCGGAGATCAGCGAATTGAACCGCATCTCGATGGGCTGGGTAAACTCGTAGTTGTTGCCCGGCAACTGCGTGATCGCGGCTTCCAGTTCCTCGACCAGTTCGGCCTTGGGCTTGTCGGGATCCGGCCACGCCTCGCGCGGCTTGAGGATGACGAAGTTGTCGGCCACGCCGGGCGGCATGGGGTCGGTCGCGACCTCGGGTGTGCCGCTGCGGGCGAACACCTTGTCGACCTCGGGAAACGCCTGCAGCCGCGCTTCGATCGCCTTCTGCATTTCGATCGCCTGCGCCAGCCCGGTGCCCGGAATGCGCATCGAATGCAGCGCGATGTCGCCTTCGTCGAGCTGCGGAATGAACTCCCGGCCCATGTTGTTGGCCAGCCAGGCCGAGCCCAGCACCAGGCCGACCGCGGCGGCCAGCACGATCACGCGCCAGCGCAGCGCCAACTCGAGGACCGGACGATAGACCGACTTCAGGCTCGCTATCAATCTATTCTCGCGTTCGCTCACCGGCCCGCGCATGAATATCGCGACCGTGGCGGGCACGAAGGTGACGGAAAGCACCATGGCCGCGACCAGGGCCATGACCACGGTGGCCGCCATCGGGTGAAACATCTTGCCTTCGACACCGGTGAGCGTGAAGATCGGGATATAGACCAGCGTGATGATCGCCACGCCGAACAGGCTGGGACGGATCACCTCGGTGGTGGCATCAAAGACCAGCTGCATGCGCTCGCGAAGCGGCAATACCGAACCGGCCTCGCGCTGGGCCTGCCCCAGCCGCCGCACGCAGTTCTCGACGATGATCACCGCCCCGTCGACGATCAGGCCGAAGTCCAGCGCACCCAGGCTCATCAGGTTGGCCGATACGCCGACCTGAACCATGCCGGTCATAGTGGCCAGCATCGCCAGCGGGATGACCGCGGCGGTGATCAGCGCCGCACGCACGTTGCCCAGCAGCACAAACAGCACGACGACGACCAGCAAGGCGCCTTCGAGCAGATTCGTGCGGACCGTGGCGATGGTCTTGTCGACTAGCGTGGTGCGGTCGTACACGGCTTCGACCCTGATGCCGTCGGGCAGCGACGGCTTGACCGATTCGAGACGCTCGGCCACGTCGCGTGCGACCACGCGCGAATTCTCGCCCTTGAGCATCATCACGTTGCCGAGTACGGTTTCCTTGCCGTCGCGCGTGGCCGCGCCGGTTCGCAGTTCACGGCCGATCGCCACTTCGGCTACATCATCGACGCGGATCGGCACGCTGCCGTGGCGCACCACGACGACCTGTCCGATCTCTTCGAGGGTCTGCAACTGGCCCGGCGATCGGACCAGCAGACGCTGGCCGTTGCGTTCGATGAAACCCGCACCGCGATTGGCGTTGTTGCGCTCCAGCGCCGTGACCACCTGTTCGAGCGTGACGCCGTGGCGCAGCAGGCGCGCCGGGTCCGGCGCGACGTGATACTGCTTGTCGAAGCCGCCGATGGTGTTGATCTCGACCACGCCGGGGACCTGCGCCAGCTGCGGCCGGATGATCCAGTCCTGCACCTCGCGCAGCGCCATGGCGTCCCAGGCCGACCCGTCCGGACGGGTCGCGCCCGGCTCGGCCTCGACGGTGTACATGAAGATCTCGCCCAGGCCGGTCGCGATCGGACCCATGATCGGTTCAAGACCGGTGGGCAGCACGCCCTTGATGCCGCTCAGACGCTCGTCGATCAGGTTGCGCGCGAAGTAGATGTCGGTGCCCTCTTCGAACACGACGGTGACCTGCGACAGGCCGTAGCGCGACAGCGAACGCGTATAGGACAGCTTGGGCAGTCCGTAGAGCGCGGTCTCGACCGGGAAGGTGATCCGCTGCTCGGCCTCCAGCGGCGAGTAGCCCGGTGCCTCGGTATTGATCTGCACCTGGACATTGGTGATGTCGGGCACCGCGTCGATGGGCAGGTGGCGATAACTCCATACACCCAGGCCGATCACCCCCAGCACAAGGCCGAGGATCAGGACGCGCCGCTCGATCGAAAAGCGGACGATTGAATCGATCATGGTCGGCTCCTCAGTGCTGGTGACCGGCGCCGGATTTCTCGAGATCGGCCTTGATCAGGTAGCTGTTTTCGACCACGTAGGACTCCCCCGCCGACAGCCCGGAGAGCACCTCGGTGCGACGGTCGTCGCGGCGCCCGAGCTCGACCGGTCGCGGTTCGAATCGGTCGCCGGAGCGAACGAAGACCACGGTTTCGCCGTCGATTTGCTGCAGCGCCCGGTTGTCGACGACCAGCGGCACCTCGACGCGCTCGACCAGGATGCGTGCAACCACCCGGTCGCCAGGCAGCCAGATGCCGTCGGCGTTGTCCACCCGCAGCCGGGCGATCGAAAACGGTTCGCCGTCATCGGCCGGAACCAGGTGTTCGATGGCCGCTTCGGCTGAACGATGGTCGCTTTCGATGCGCGCGGACTGCCCTACCGCAACATCGCCGCGCTGCCCGGGAAAGATCTTCAGCTCGGCCCAAAGTGAGGTGCTGTCGAGGAGCACAAACAGCGGCGTCTCGCCAGCCACTTCACCCGGATTGGCATGGCGGTGTTGCACGACGCCATCAATCGGCGCCTCCACCGAATAATCCTGCAGGCTCTGGTTCGATTCCACCGTGGCAAGCACCTGCCCGCGCCCGACGCGATCGCCAACGTTGACGTTCACCGCGGTCACCAGGCCGGGAAAGCGGGCGCGAACCTCGGAACGTTGATCCGGGGCCACGACGAGATCGCCGAAGACACGGATTCGACGTTGGATGATGCCGGCGGCGGCCGGTTGGATGGTGATGCCCACGGTCTGCGCCATGTCCGGCGAAATTTTGACGTGGGGCTCTTCGTCCGAATGCGCATCGTGATGATTCTGGTGGTCCTCATGGGGCTCTTCTTCGGCCACTACCGTCATGGACATCATCGCCACAAGGGCAGCGAAGAGTCCGGCAACGAGCTTGCTTTCATTCGTTGATGTCTGTTTCGTCATCGGTTTCACCGGGTACATTCAGGGATGGGCCGAATCCAGGCCCTCGGCCAGGGATTGGGCGGTAAGCTGCTCGATAAGCGCCTGGTTGAGCAAGGCCTCGGCGGCCGCATCGACCAGCGCGCGCCGGGCCTGGAGCAGTTCGCGCTGGGCCGAAATCCATTCGAGATAGGTGTAGCGCCCCTGTGCCCAGGCGGCTCGCGTCTGCGACAGGGCTTCGGTCAGCGCGGGGATGACATCGGTCTGCAGTGTTTCAACGGCCCCGCTCGCCTGCTCGTGCGCCTGCCACGCGCCGAACACGCGCGCGCGCAGTGCAGCAAGCGCCGACTGGGCTTCGGTCTCCACCACCTCGCGAGCGGCTCGGGCCGACTGGAGATTGCCCCGGTTGCGCGAACCGGTGAAAAGCGGCAGCGACAGGCCGAACTCCACCGCAGTGTCATCCAGGCTGCGGTTGTAACGCGTACCTACATGCCACCGGATATCGGCGCTCGAACGGCTTTGGGCCAGCGCCAGCTCGGCATCGCGCAGGCGCGCCTTGCTGGCGAATCGTTCGATGGCCGGAGTGGCCTCCACCCGGCGATCGAGCTGCTCGAAATCGGCAGCCGGCGCGGTTCGGAAAAGATCGCCGACGAGACAATCGAAATCGGTCCGGACCTCCCCCCAGTAAGACGCGAGCTCGGCCAGCCGACCGGCATGCTCGGCCGCGATCGCCGAAACTTCAAGCCGAGCCCGGGCCAGCGCTGCGTCGGCGCGCAGCCGCTCGGCGGCAGGGGCGGCGCCGCGCTCGACGCGCTCTACAACCAGCGTGCGATTGGTCTCGGCCAGCGCCACGGCGTCGCGAGCAATCGCCAGTTTTTCCTGTAACGCCAGCGCGGCGATGAAGCGCTGAGTGACTTCGCCGAAAACATCCATCGCCCGCGCCTCGGCGTCCGCCTCGAGACGGTCCATGCGGGTATCGACGACGCGTGTTCGCTTGCGGCGCTTGTCGCCGAGCTCGAAAACCGACGACAGCGAGACCGCGAGTTCGGCACCGTCGAAGCGGGCAAGATCTCCCGTGCCGATCAGGTTCTCGGTTTCAATGCCCAGCTCGAATCCGGGTGCCTGATCGGCTTGTTGCCGGCTTCCGGCCAGCATGGCGGCGCGCCACTCGAAGACCCGCAACCCCGGGTTGCGCTCTTGCGTCAGCTCAAGGGCTTCGGCCAGCGTCAACTCGTTCTGGGCCCAGGCCGGGGCCATTGCCGCCCACAGCAATGCGATTATCGGCGCGAGGCCGGTTCGCCGACGCGTCGATACATGAGAAGAGCCCCGCGAAGGGGCGGATTTTCGATCGATCATGATTTTGGTGGACCCTGCTCGTAGAACGATTGCGCGAGCTCGCTCGCGCCCGGATACAGCAGGATCAGGCGATCGGGGGACGGTGTATTGTCGAATGTATCCGCGATGATGGCTGTTGCAGGGACGTCATCGACCAGCACGACGCCGGAAGGACGCCGGCCAGGACGATATCAAGCAGTACGCTTTGCTGGTTACCCTGACAGCAGAAGGCGCAATCGCACTGGGCCAGCTCGCAAGGCTCGCGGCAGTCGTCATCCAGGGCGGTCTCCGAGGTCTCTTCGGTGTGCGAATCCAGGCTGAGGGCGCTCGCTTGATGTGCCTCGTCCCCTTCAATAGTCTTCTTGCCGGCCTCGCCCGCAGCAAGCCCCGGCATACCTACTGCGCTTTGTAAAGCAATGACGCACGCCAGCAGAAAGGGCAGTCGTCGTTTGCTGTAATCAAGGCCGGGAAAATTCATCGACCGGGTGCGAGTGAGAAGACCGCAAGTTTAGCATGGCGCTTGCTGCCGCCTTTGTCAGCGGTCTCTGGGGTCCAGCGCGTCGCGCAACCCGTCGCCCAGGAAGTTGAACGCGAACAGCGTGGCGGCCAGGAAGGTGGCCGGGAACAGCAGCGACCAGGGTGCGGTTTCGAGTTCCTGCGCGCCTTCGTTGACCAGCGCACCCCAGCTGGTCAACGGTTCCTGAACGCCCAGGCCGAGGAAGCTGAGGAACGATTCGACCAGGATGACTTGCGGGATGGTCAGCGATACATAAACCACCACCACGCCCAGCAGGTTGGGGATGATGTGGCGCGCGATGATCTGGCGCTCGGTGGCGCCGGACACGCGCGCGGCCTCGATGAAATCCTTGTTCTTCAGGCTCAATGTCTGGCCCCTGACAATCCGCGCCATGTCCAGCCAGTTGACCGCGCCGATGGCGACGAATATGAGGAAGATATTCCGCCCGAAGACCACCATCAACAGAATCACGAAGAACATGAACGGCAGCGCGTAGATCGCGTCTACCGCGCGCATCATCCAGTTGTCCACCCGACCGCCCAGGTAGCCGGCCACGGCGCCGTAGGTTACTCCGATCAACAGCGAGACCAGCGTGGCGATGACGCCGACCAGCAGCGAGATCCGCCCGCCCACCATCACCCGCTCGAACAGATCGCGGCCCAGCGCGTCGGTGCCCATCACGTGCCCGGTTTCAAGCGACGGCGGCGTGGAGTAGTTGTCCCAATCGGGAATCTCGTGGTCCCACGGATTCAGCATCGGTCCGATCGTGACCAGAACCATGATGAAAAGAAGAATGAGCGCGCCGGCCACCGCAGCCTTGTTGCGCTTGAGCCGGTGCCAGGCATCGACGTAGAGCGAACGCCCCTTGACCGTGCGCCGGTCCATCGCCTGCTCGAAAATGTCCATCTGGCGCTCAGCGGATTCGGCATCAGAAGGCCTAGGACTCATAGCGAATCCTCGGATCGAGCCAGGCGTACAGCAGGTCCACCAGGTAGTTGAGCACGATGATCAGCACGCCGTAGAAGATCACCACACCCATCACCAGCGTATAGTCGCGGTTGAGCGCGCCCTGAACGAAGTGGCTGCCGATGCCCGGGATGGTGAAGATGCGCTCGATGACCACCGAGCCGGTAAGGATGGCCGCCGCGGCCGGCCCCAGGTACGAGATCACCGGCAGCAACGCGGGCTTGAGCGCGTGGCGCAGCAGCACCTCGTGCTCGGGCATGCCCTTGGCCCGGGCGGTACGGATGAAGCTCGAGCGCAGTACCTCGATCATCGAACCACGGGTGATGCGCGCGACGTAGGCGATCATGGGCAGAGACAGCGCAATGGCCGGCAGCACCATGCGTTGAAGGGATCCGTCCCAGCCGCCGGCCGGCAACCAGCCGAGGGTGATCGCGAACAGCAGGATCAGTAACGGTGCGGCGACGAAGTTGGGAATCGAGATGCCCAGCATCGCCACCGACATGGTCAGATAATCCCAGGCCGAGTTCTGCTTGAGCGCGGCCCATACGCCGATCAGCGTGCCAACGAAGAACGCCAGCACAAGCGCGATGCCGCCCAGCATGAACGACACCGGTGCGCCCTGTGCAATCAACTGGTTCACTGTCCAGTCACGGTAGTGGAACGACGGGCCGAAGTCGAATCGCGCGATATCGCCCAGGTAGCGGAAATACTGGATGATCAGCGGGTCGTCGAGCTGGTAGCGCGCTTCCAGGTTGGCCTCGATCTCCGGCGGCAGCGCCTTCTCCGAATCGAACGGCCCGCCGGGCGCGATGCGAATCAGGAAAAACGCTACCGTGATCAGGATCAGCAGCGTCGGAACGGCCGAGGCCAGACGTTTGAGGGAGTAGTTCAGCATCGCCTCAGCCGGACCGCTCGTCAACGACCGTCACGTTCTGCGCTTCGCCGGAACCGATATTGCGCTCTGTCCCGGCTTCTGCCGTTTCGGCTTCGGCCTGGGCGCGGGACTTGACGAAGTACATCTGTTGGCTTGGGTGGAAGTCCATCACGTTGGGCGCCCAGCCCTTGAGCAGCGGGTTGACCAGACGCTTGGTGACGTAAGTGTAGACCGGCAGCACGACCTGATCGGCCAGCAGCATGCGTTCGGCTTCCACCATCAGGTTGCGGCGGCGCGCCGGGATGCGTTCGGTGGAGATTTCTTCCAGCAAGCGGTCGTAGCGCGGATTCTGGTAGCCGGAATCGTTGCGCCGGTGGTCGGAGTGGAACAGCTCCAGGAAGGTGAAGGCATCCTGGTAATCGCCTATCCAGCCGGCGCGAAATACTTCGGTGTTGCGCCTCATCGCCCGGTTTTGCAGGAAAACGCGGAACTCCTCGTTGATCAGCCGGGTGCGTACGCCGAGGGTCTGCTTCCACATGGCCGACACGGCGACCGCGATCTTGCGGTGATTTTCGGAGGTGTTGTAGCGAAGCTCCACTTCCAGCGGATTGTTTTCTGAATAGCCGGCCTCGCGATAAAGCTCGCGCGCCATTTCCTCGCGCTGCTGCTGGGTCAGCACGGCGTAATCCGGCAGCGGCGGCTGGTAGTCCGGCAGGCCTTCGGGCACCAGGGTAAAGGTCGGAATCTCGCCGAACTGGGTGACCTTGCCGGTAAGAATGTCGCGATCGATCGCCAGATTCAGAGCCCTGCGCAGCGGCAGATTGTCCTTGAACGGCGCGCGCGTAAGATTGAAACCGAAGTAATAGGTGCCGAACCACGGCGAGACCGACAGCGCCTGCGGCAGGTTGATGCTCAGCCAGCCGAACAGGTTGCTGGGCACCTGGTCGGTCCAGTGGAGATCGCC
>Ga0209938_1001760_pt1 | contig 10575 bp, 10 predicted proteins | sample SalPonR2_C_D1_MG_FD_185708 | JGI IMG/M metagenome (GOLD analysis project Ga0209938, IMG submission 185708) | Salt pond soil microbial communities from South San Francisco under conditions of wetland restoration - Salt Pond MetaG R2_C_D1_MG... ... | reverse complement strand
AACCACCGGGGCGGATTCTGCAGCAACCGCCAGTTGAGCTTTTTCGGCGTCGGTCAGGCCGGTGGTGCCGATGACCATCATCTTGCCGCTGGCTTTGCAGAATTCGGCATTTTCCAGGGTCAGGTCCGGGAAGGTGAAGTCGATGAGTACATCGAAATCGTCTTTCACCTCCGTCAGGCTGTCAGCCATTTTCACACCGGTTTTTCCGATGCCGGCCATTTCCCCGGCATCGGCCCCGACCAGGCTACTGCCGGGCTCCACAATGGCGGCACCCAGTTCCAGGCCTTCGGTACCGTCCACAGCTTCAATCAGCACTTTACCCATGCGCCCGGCGGCGCCGATGACTGCTACCCTCATCGTGCATTCCCTCAGAATTTCATTTCGTCGAAGAAGCTTTTCACCCCTTCAAACCAGGAACTCTTTTTCGGCCCGTGGTGGTCACCATGGCCACCATCCAGGGTCTCCTGAAACTCTTCAAGCAGCTCTTTCTGACGCTTGGTGAGGTTGACCGGCGTCTCTACCGTAACCCGGCAGAGAAGATCCCCCGATGGACCGCCACGAACCGGGCTGACGCCCTTGTTTCGCAGGCGGAAAAGTTTTCCGGTCTGGGTTTCCGGTGGGATCTTCAGTTTGACCCGGCCATCCAGGGTCGGCACTTCCAGTTCACCGCCCAGTGAGGCGTCCACGATGCTGATGGGGACTTCGCAATACAGGTTGCGGCCGTCACGGTTAAAGATCGAATGTTCGCGTACCGCCACCTGGACATACAGATCCCCCGGCGGCCCGCCATCGACGCCCATCTCCCCTTCACCGGACAGGCGGATCCGGTCACCGGTATCCACTCCCGGGGGCACTTTAACCGACAGTGTTTTCTCTTCCCGGACCCGGCCTGCACCGCGGCAGCTCTTGCAGGGATTCTTGATGACCTGGCCGGAGCCCCGGCAGGTCGGACAGGCCTGCTGAACGGTAAAGAAACCCTGCTGCATGCGAACCTGACCCATGCCTGAACAGGTGCTGCAGGTTTCCGCGCTGGAGCCTTTTTCAGCACCGCTGCCGTCGCAGCTTTCGCATTCCCGGTGACCGGGAATCTGGATCTGTACCGTCTTGCCTTTTACCGCCTCTTCCAGATCCAGTTCCAGGGTGTAACGAAGGTCCGCACCGCGGGTGTTGCGGCCACGACCACCGCGACCGCCGAAGATATCACCAAAGACGTCACCAAAGATGTCGGAGAAGCTGGCTCCGCCGCCTCCGAAGCCGCCACCGGCCTGGCCATCAACACCGGCGTGACCAAACTGGTCGTAAGCGCCGCGCCTGGATGGATCCGACAGCACCTCGTAGGCCTCGCTGGCTTCCTTGAATTTATGATCGGCGTCTTCGTCATCCGAGTTCCGGTCAGGATGATACTTCATTGCAAGCTTCCGGTAGGCTCGCTTGATCTCTTTTTCATCCGCTTCCCGGGCAACCCCGAGAATTTCGTAATAGTCGCGCTTGGCCATGTTTCAAACCCTGTTTTTAAAACGCGGAAAACGCGGGAGCAACCCCGCGTTTTCCAACTACCTGATGTACGACGCTTTTATCGCTTGTCTTCGTCTTTGACTTCTTCGAACTCAGCGTCAACAGCATCATCGCTCTTGCCGGTTTCGCCCTGAGCCTGTTCAGCTTCGGCTCCGCCAGCCTGCTCGGCCTGATCCGCGTACATCTTCTGGGCCATTTCAGACGATGCCTCGGTCAGCTTCTGGGTTTTGGCCTCAATATCGTCCTTGTCAGAACCGGCCAGCGCCTCTTCCAGCTCTTTGATAGAAGCCTCGATGGACTCCTTCTCGCTGTCGCTTATCTTGTCGCCGGCATCGGCCAGGGTCTTGCGAACGGTGTGGACCATCGCGTCACCCTGGTTGCGGGCCTGGACCAGCTCTTCGAACTTGCGGTCATCTTCGGCGTTGGCTTCAGCGTCCTGAACCATTTTCTCGATTTCATCTTCGTTCAGGCCTGAAGACGCCTTGATCACGATGGACTGCTCCTTGCCGGTCGCCTTGTCTTTGGCGGACACGTTGAGGATGCCGTTGGCATCGATGTCGAAGGTCACTTCGATCTGCGGCGTGCCACGGGGTGCCGGCGGAATGTCTGCCAGGTCGAAACGACCCAGTGACTTGTTCTGGGACGCCTGCTTGCGCTCACCCTGGACGACGTGAATAGTCACGGCTGTCTGGTTGTCATCCGCTGTCGAGAAGGTCTGCGACTTCTTGGTCGGGATCGTGGTGTTCTTGTCGATCAGCGGTGTCGCCACGCCACCCATGGTTTCGATACCCAGGGTCAGCGGGGTTACGTCCAGCAGCAGAACGTCCTTGACGTCGCCGGAAAGCACGGCCGCCTGAATCGCTGCGCCCATGGCCACAGCTTCGTCCGGATTCACGTCCTTACGTGCTTCCTTGCCGAAGAAGTTCTTGACCTTTTCCTGAACCAGCGGCATGCGGGTCTGACCACCGACCAGGATCACTTCGTCGATTTCACCGATCTTGGCACCGGAATCTTCCAGCGCGGTGCGGCAGGGCGCGAGACTGCGCTCGACCAGCTCTTCAACCAGTGACTCCAGCTTGGCACGGGTCACTTTCACATTCATGTGCTTGGGACCGCTGGCGTCTGCCGTGACATAGGGCAGGTTAACGTCCGTCTGCTGACTGCTGGACAGCTCGATCTTGGCCTTCTCGGCAGCCTCTTTCAGACGCTGCATGGCCAGGGAGTCGCCGCGCAGATCAATGCCGCTGTCTTTCTTGAACTGATCGGCAAGGTATTCGATCAGCTTCATGTCGAAGTCTTCACCACCGAGGAAGGTGTCACCGTTGGTGGCCAACACCTCAAACTGGTGCTCACCGTCTACATCGGCAATCTCGATGATGGAAATATCGAAAGTACCGCCGCCCAGGTCGTAGACCGCTACGGTGCGATCACCGCTCTTCTTGTCCAGGCCGTAGGCCAGGGCAGCCGCAGTGGGCTCGTTGATGATGCGCTTCACATCCAGGCCGGCAATCTTGCCTGCGTCTTTGGTCGCCTGACGCTGGCTGTCGTTGAAGTAGGCCGGAACGGTGATTACCGCTTCGGTCACTTTCTCGCCCAGGTAGTCTTCGGCGGTTTTCTTCATCTTCTTGATGATTTCCGCAGACACCTGCGGCGGCGCCATTTTCTCACCCTTCACTTCGACCCAGGCATCACCATTGTCTGCCTTGGCTATCTTGTAGGGCACCATCTTGATGTCTTTCTGGACAACATCGTCCTCGAAACGACGGCCGATCAGACGCTTGATGGCGTACAGGGTATTATTCGGGTTGGTCACCGCCTGACGCTTGGCAGACTGGCCAACCAGGGTTTCGCCATCCTCGGTGTACGCGACGATAGACGGGGTGGTGCGATCACCCTCTGCGTTTTCGATTACCTTGACCTTGTTACCATCCATGATGGCAACACAGGAGTTTGTGGTTCCCAGGTCAATACCAATAATTTTACTCATCTATACCACTCCAATTCGTCTGTTCAGTTCAGTAGCTGTCGGTCTTAAGCGTTACCGGGGCTCTTTTTGAAGCTTCCGGAATCTGTTCAGAAACTCTTCAGAAACCCGGCTTGCGATCTATTTACTGGCTATATTGGCTCGTTGCCTGACTTTTCAAGCCTGCTCGTCAACTTTTGGTCCACTTTCCGCCTTCGCGATGACAACCATGGCAGGCCGAACAAGACGGTCATTCAGGGTGTAACCTTTCTGGACCACCGCGACCACGCTGTTAGGCTCCGCATTCGGTGCCGACACCATGGACATTGCCTCGTGCTGCTGGGGGTCAAAGGGCTCACCCACCGGGTTCAGTTGCCTGACATTGAATTTGCTCAGGCTGTTCATGAACAGCGACAGGGTCATTTCTACCCCTTCGCGGATGTTGGCAACTACCTCACCCGCTTCCTCGTGTCCCTCGGTGCTTTCAACCGCTTTTTCAAGGCTGTCAGCGACTGGCAGAAGCTCCTTGACAAATTTTTCCAGGGCGAACTTGTGGGCCTTTTCCACATCGATTTCAGCCCGGCGGCGGACATTCTGCATTTCCGCCTGGGACCGAAGAAGCTGTTCCTGGTACTCCTTTACCCGCGCTTCCAGCGCCTCGACGGCAGTGCCGGAGCCGCCCGGCCTGTCGTCACTCTTTTCCCCGCCTGTTTTTGCACTTTTTTCAGCAGTCTCTGCCGACTCCGCGCTGTTTGCGCGTTCTGCCTGCCCGTCACCGCCAGCAAAAGCTGCCGCTTCATTCTGTCCTTCTTCACCCTGCTGGTTGGGATTCTTGTCAGCGCTCATAGCCACTCCTGCTTATTCGCCGCGGGGACTGATACCCACCGGATTATGTGTAAACCCTGCGCCCGGGCAGGGAAAGATCGTTTGCCGATGGATATGGGGTCCCTGCTTAACGTTTCAACCTTTCACCGGCGCATTAGCCGGCAAATCGGCCAGGAAATTTGCAAACCATGAAAAGCCTGTATATATTCACAGTTACTGTATGTATTAACAGTAGTAAGCTGTCCGACGGAGGTTAATCAGATGCTCACCCAGCTCACCGTTTCCAATTACGCCATCGCAGAGCGGGTCGAACTGCAGTTCGACCAGGGGATGACTGCGCTTACCGGTGAAACAGGTGCGGGCAAATCGATTGTGCTTGATGCCCTGGGGCTGGCAATGGGAGGGCGTGCTGATGCCGGTACCGTCCGCCATGGCGCAAAGCGGGCGGACATTACCGCAAGCTTCGATGTTTCCCGTATCAGCGAGGCCAGACAATGGCTGGAAGAGCACGAACTGGATGACGACAACGACTGCATTCTCCGCCGCGTGATCAGCAGGGACGGCCGTTCCCGCGCCTTTATTAACGGCCAGCCCTGCCCGCTTGCCCACCTCAAGGACCTGGGCAGCATCCTGATGGACATTCACAGCCAGCATCAGCATCAATCCCTGCTGCGCAAGGACACCCATCGCAGACTGCTGGACGAATTCACCGGTGCGGAAAACCTGGCCGATGCCACCCGTCGCGCATGGCAAGCCTGGAACACCACCCGCCAGCGTGTTCACGAGCGCCAGCAGAACGCCGACGAGGCAGAGGCCCGGATCCAGTTATTGCGTTATCAGGTGGAAGAACTGGACCGTCTGGCACTGGAGGAAAACGAACAGCAACGACTTGAGGAAGAACAGTCGCAGCTCAGCCACGCCGAGGGCGTACTTCACAACTGTCATCAGGCAAGCCTGATCTGTACGGAAGACGATACCAGTGCTGCGGCGCTGGTCCGTCAGGCGCTCCAGCAGCTCGAGCAACTGCCGGTGGAAATACCCGCGCTGGCAGAAACCATCCAGATGCTGAACGAAGCCCAGATCCAGATCAGTGAAGCCGGCGACAACCTGCGCCACTTTGTGGACGATTACGAGGCCGATCCGGCCAGGCTGGCGGAGGTGGAAGAACGACTCAGTGCCATTTACCAGATGGGCCGGAAGCATCGTATTGCCCCGGAAAACCTGCCCGAACTGCATCAGTCACTGGCCAGTGAGCTGGCATCACTGGATGACGGTGAAGGCAGTCTCGAGAAACTGGAAGCGGAGCTGGAAGCTCAGCGAGCGGATTTTGACAAGGTGGCAGAAGAATTATCCAGGGCCCGCGAGGCAGCCGCAGCCGATCTTGACCAGCGCATTGCTGGCGAACTTGCGCAGTTAAGTATGCCCGCAGTGCAGTTTGTAACCCACCTGACCCGTAACAGGGAGGGCGAGCCGGCAGCCCATGGCCTGGAAGAAGTCGAATTTCTGGTCAGCGCCAACCCCGGACAACCGGCACGCCCGCTCGCCAAAGTGGCCTCCGGTGGCGAGCTCTCACGAATCAGCCTGGCGATACAGGTAGTCGTCGCGCAAACGTCGACAACGCCGACGCTGGTCTTTGATGAAGTGGATGTGGGCATCGGTGGCGGTACCGCAGAAGTGGTCGGGCGGCTGTTGCGCAGCCTCGGCGACAATGGCCAGGTACTGTGCGTTACCCACCTGGCCCAGGTTGCCGCCCAGTGCCATCAACATCTGTTTGTCAGTAAATTTACAGACTCGGAAGCCACCTTCTCCAGAATTGAAAGCCTTGACGACACCGGAAGAATTTCGGAGGTGGCAAGAATGCTGGGTGGTGTCGATATGACCGAGCACACCATCGCGCATGCCCGCGAAATGTTCAGCAAGGGTCAGGCAACTCATCACTGACCCGCAACCCCATTGCCCTCCCGGTCCCGGGAGTTTCGCAGGGCGGGCAGATTCCCGCCGCTTTTTATCCGGAATTACTTCGATTCAAGCGGCTTGACGTAAAGAATCAGGCTGTGGTCCACCAGTTCAAAGCCATGTTCTTCAGCGATTTTCTTCTGGCGCTCTTCGATCACTTCATCGACAAACTCGATAACCTCACCCGTCTGCAGGCACACCATGTGATCGTGATGATCATCACCGGCCATTTCAAACACGGCGTGACCACCCTCGAAGTTATGCCGCAGAACCAGCCCGGCCGCTTCGAACTGCGTCAGCACTCGGTAAACCGTGGCGAGCCCGACATCGTCGCCCTGATCCAGCAACTTCTTGTACACATCTTCTGCACTCAGATGATGCTCTTCTACTGCATTCTGCAGAATATTGAAGATTTTCACCCTCGGGAGCGTCACTTTCAGGCCCACTTTGCGCAATTCAGAGTTTTCGGATGCCATGTTTATAATTCGCCCTTTGGTGTGCCCAGCGGCTTCCGGTATGATGATGCCGCACTCAGTTTTTCAGGTGCTTAACCCGTGTGAAACCTGCCTCGCGCAGGCGTTTCCAAGATAGAGGATTTCCCCCGGCGATGCAAAATCTCACAGCGCTTGTCCTTACCCTTCTGATCGCGGGTTGCGCGTTTCCCGGCGTCTACAAGATCAATGTCCAGCAGGGCAACATTCTGACCGAGGAAGAGCTCACTTCTCTGTCCGAGGGCATGTCCAAGGGCCAGGTCCGTTCAATTCTGGGAACGCCGCTGATGGTAAATCCGGTTGACCCCACCCGCGACTACTACATTTTCACGTTCCAGCGCAGCGGCGGTGAAATCAGGGAGCAACGGGTAGTCATGTATTATGAGAACGACCGCTTTTCCCATTACGAGGCGGAATTACTGGAGACCACTCCGGCTTACTGACTCAGCCTTTTTTCTTCGCCCTGTTCAGCCGGGCCTGTTTTGGGTCAATCCTGAGGGGCCGGTAAATCTCCACCCTGTCGCCGTCACGCAGTTCATGGGATGCGGGATTTTTGATAGCCTTGCCAAAAATTCCCATATTGTTCGTGTCCGGGTCGATTTCCGGAAACACCGTAACGATCCCGGAACGCCTGACCGCATCAACTGCGGTGGTTCCTTGCTCAACGTTCAGCGCAATGATTTTCTGTTTATCAGGTCGCGCAAACGCCACCTCTACCCGGATCATCAGGCACCCCCGGCGTACAGCTGATCAGCCCTGCGGCAAAACGCATCGACCATGGTATTGGCGGCGTGACTGAAAACCTGTCCGAAGGTCATGCGCGCGAGTGATCCGGAGAACTCGAAATCCAGCGTCAGGATCACCTTGCAGGCATTGGCGCCCAGCGGCTTGAAGTGCCAGCGCCCGGCCAGGTTCCGGAAAGGTCCGTCGACCAGCGTAATATCGATAACCTCCGGGGACCAAAGCCGGTTTCGCGTAGTCAACCGCTGACGGATTCCGCTCCTGGCGATATCCATCGAAGCGGTGATCTGCTCATCGGACTGCTCCAGAATTTCAGTGTGCGCACACCAGGGCAGAAACTCCGGATAACGGGCGACGTCGTTAACCAGTCGAAACATGCGTTCAGCGGAGTGCATGACCAGTGCTGTCTTATCAATCTGATGGGGCATTGAGACCTGGGTCCTGATTACTGACTGAGGATGCAATCATACCCAGTCTGCTTGCCATCGGCGACCTGGTAATCCGCGCGCAAGCATGCGGACAGATCTTTCCAGAACACGCTGGAAATAACTCCCTGTCCGCTTACCTTGTTATTCATTAGTATCTTCAGGTGCTCTGGTATAGCACATCGTCACTGTCCGGTGCCGGGCCTTTGTCCGTTTCCTCTCCGGAAGATGGCGAAGGCTCCGTCGGCGGCGAGTCTGTCTGTTCCGTCGTGCTGTGCGCTTTTTTGCTGGCGTCCCCTTCCGGGCTGCCTGCCGGTTTATCATCGCTGCGGGTAATGGCCGGTTTCTGCCAGTCCGCCTGGCACCAGATTGCATCCGATGATCGGCCGCACATGGCCATTGCTCCGGACCAACTGTGCTGCAGGCCGATATACGCCACCACCACCGGCAACACCAGCCGCATTACCCAGAACCAGATCCTGCTGAACAGGCGCGGGGTGTCACCAAGCACCTTGAGCGCCAGGGTCCGCGTCAGATGCCAGCCGGCAAATATGGCAATAAGAACGCTGACCAGAGGCACCAGAAGACCGCCGGAAAGCAGCTCAACCCAGCGGAAGAACGTGCCCCCGCCAAACTGCAGATCTGACCAGATATTGAATGACCAGAGCGAGCCCAGCCCAACCAGCCACACCCCCACAGCAACTATAAATACCGACAGGGGCCGGGGTGCCCCTGTCCACTCCCTGAGCCACCCCACCACCGGTTCCAGCAGTGCCAGGGAGGTACTCCAGACCACCATCACCATCAGCAGATAGATCGCTGCCAGCAGAAACTGGCTGCCGGGCAAATCCGATATGGCGACAGGCAGGGCCAGAAACAGCAGATTAAAACCCCGTTCGCTCGCCACTTCCGGGCCACCGGGCACCAGTGAAAATATCGCCAGGCCGGCAACAATCGCAACCAGCGTATCCATCAGCACAACCGCCAGGACAGAGCGCTTGAGCCGTGTACCTGCCGGCGTATAAGCGCCGAACAGTGTCCACACGCCCAACCCCAGCCCCAGGGTAAAAAATGCGTGAAACAGCGCCGATTCCAGACTCTGCCAGGTCAATGCTGCGGAGTTGAAACTAAGCAGCTGATTGGCCGCCCGGGCAAAGTCTCCCTGCCATACCCCGACCGCAAAGAATGCTGCAACCAGCAGGATCATCGTCGGCGTGACGGCGCGAGTGGCCCGCTCAAGCCCGTGAACCACGCCCTGCATGGAGACCCAGACCACCAGCAGTAAAAAACAGCCATGCCACGCCATGAAAGACCGGTAGTGCTCGGGCTCCAGAACCAGTGCTGCCAGAATGGCGGATGCATCAGACGGCCCGGCGTCGAGAAACCGGCCCATGGCCCCGAAAAAAACATAGGCAAGGGAGATAGCGCCAAACACTGTGGTAAAAGACAGCACCAGGAACGCCGCCAGAATTCCAAGGCGTCCCGCCCACAGCCACCCTCGCGAACAGCGGGCTCTGCGGACAAAACCATCCATGGCCAACACCAGCCCGTGGCGGGCATAGCGGCCCATGGTAGCCTCGGTTACCATCAACGGCAGCGTGACCAGCAACAGACAGGCAAGGTAAAGTACAACAAACAGACCGCCACCATGCTGGCTGGCAAGATACGGAAACTGCCACACATTGGCGAGACCGAAGGTTGCACCAAGAGCGGCCCAGAAAAAGGTAGTCGGGCGAATCCATGACCCGAGGTGGGTCTCGTAAGGGGGTCCGTAGAGGGCTGGCATTCCATACCTTCCTGACATCTGAAGCGATTATTGTAGCGGATGATCCGACGAGCGTTCGACCGCAACCCCGCCTCATCGCCTCAATTTCGTGACCACTCTGGCAGTCCTGAGCTACAATGCCCGCTTTTCCGGCGACTGACCTGACCGGCAAATTCTTATCGGACTCCGGATTATCGCTTCATGAGCAAGAAGAAACCCGGCGCCCCAAGCGCCACCATTGCCCTGAACAAAAAGGCGAAACACGAATATCACATCGAGGAACGCTTCGAAGCGGGCCTGTCGCTCCTCGGCTGGGAGGTGAAATCCCTGCGGGCCGGCAAGGCACAGCTTACCGACGCCTACGTGCTTCTCAAGGGCGGCGAGGCCTGGCTGCTGGGCTCCCATATCACACCGCTCATCGCAGCCTCGACCCATGTCATCGCAGACCCGACCCGCACCCGCAAGCTGCTGTTGCACGCCAAGGAAATCGCCAAAATTGTCGGCAAGGTCAATCAGGCCGGCTACACCTGCATTCCGCTGGCGCTTTACTGGAAGAAAAACAAGGTAAAGTGCGAGATCGCGCTGGTAAAGGGCAAAAAACTGTTCGACAAGCGCGCCACCGAAAAGGAACGGGACTGGAACCGGCAGAAGCAGCGTATTCTGCGGGAAACCAATCTCTGACCCCATCGACAACAAGCCACCGAAAGCCCTTGAAGTTGTCTGACCCGGACCCATATACTGAGCATAAGGGGACGACATGGCTTCGACGCCGGTGGCGAACCCTTGAGTGCATGTCGAGATGGCAGCCAATCTCGTTAATCCAAAGCTGCAACGCAATAGTCGCAAACGACGATAACTACGCACTAGCAGCGTAAGCTGCTAGTCGTCCTGACC
>Ga0209938_1001758_pt1 | contig 10580 bp, 9 predicted proteins | sample SalPonR2_C_D1_MG_FD_185708 | JGI IMG/M metagenome (GOLD analysis project Ga0209938, IMG submission 185708) | Salt pond soil microbial communities from South San Francisco under conditions of wetland restoration - Salt Pond MetaG R2_C_D1_MG... ... | reverse complement strand
CTCACCCGCATGGGAGTGGACGTGGATCCGGCCGAGGATCTCGCCGAGGCGCGCCGCAAGTTGGCGGAAAACACGTACGACTTCTGCCTCACCGACATGCGCCTTCCCGACGGAAACGGGCTGAGCCTGATCAAGCAGATCAGCCGTGATTATCCCCAGATGCCGGTTGCCATGATCACGGCTTACGGAAAAGTCGAAGATGCGGTTACGGCGCTAAAGTACGGGGCCTTCGACTTCGTGTCCAAGCCGGTCGACCTCGAAGCCTTGCGGAATCTGGTCAAGACAGCGATCAAGCTTCGGCAGGACGATGCAGAGAAACAGGTGGCTGCGCCGGCAGAACCGGATTCATCGTCGGAAACCAGCGAGGATGAAGCTCCGGCATCCATGGCGGCCGAAGATCAGAACAGCATTCTCGACCGCATGATCGGCAAGTCGGAGGCGATGATGCGGGTGCGCCAGACCATCTTGAAGCTGGCGCGGTCACAGGCGCCGGTGATGGTCAGCGGGGATTCCGGCACCGGCAAGGAACTTGCGGCCAGGTTGATTCACGACCTCGGGCCCCGATCGGAACAGCCATTCGTCGCGGTCAACTGCGGGGCAATACCATCGGAACTGATGGAAAGCGAATTCTTCGGCCATAAAAAGGGTAGCTTCACCGGCGCGGATGCCGACAAGGAAGGCCTGTTCCAGAATGCCAACGGCGGAACGCTGTTTCTCGACGAAGTCGCGGATCTGCCCCTGAATATGCAGGTCAAGCTTCTGCGCGTCATCCAGGAAAAACGGGTCCGCGCCATTGGCGACAAGCAGGAAGTGCCGGTAGATGCGCGAATCCTCTCGGCATCGCACAAGCCGCTCAAGCCGATGGTCGAGGCCGACCAGTTTCGAAGCGACCTCTACTTCCGCCTCAATGTAATCGAACTCGGCATGCCGTCGCTGGCCCAGCGACGTGCCGACATTCCTCCACTGGTAAACCATTTCCTCGAGGTCATCGCCGAGCAATGGGGCGACGAGCCCCGCCAACTCGACGACAGTGCCAAGAAAGCGCTACTGGAACACTCGTTTTCCGGCAACGTGAGGGAGCTGTTCAATATTCTCCAGCGAGCAGTCACGCTGTGCGACGGTGACAAAATCACGGCAGACGACCTCCAGCTCGATCACACGGCGCTGGAAAGCAATGGTCAGATCGATGCCGACCCAGGCGACAGGAACCTGGACGACTACATGGAGAGCATCGAGCGTCGTATCCTCGAGAACGCCTTGAAGGAAGCCAAGTACAACAAGACTGAAGCGGCTCGCAAACTCGGCATCACGTTTCGGTCATTTCGCTACAAGCTGGATAAATACGAAATCGACTGAGAAACCGCTGGAGCATCTTCACTCGGAGAGCGGTTTTTTTACGAACATATCGAAAGGCTGGTGACCCGCTCGATTCAGGGCCCGGCATTCACGACGGTGATGCAGGTTTGCGACGGCAGATTGTTACCCGGTACGGTATCTGGTTCCGTGCTGGAAAGTGAAGTCACTTCAAGGCATACCGTCGTCTGGTCGACGACCGTTTCCGGAATATCGACATCGATGTCGGCCGACGGCGGGAAATTGTTCGGTTCCATTTCGCCATCGACATCGAAATCAATCGACAGTCCCCCGCCGGACAAGCTGCCGAAAGTAGCGGAGGAAGTCCCTGCATCGATCAATACACCGGCATCTGCCGGGTCGACGGTGAGCGCTATCCCCGCAGAAACCGAGCTTGCATTGGAGGGACCACCATTGTTGATCTGGAGCCGGACCTGAAACGATTCGCCCGCGTTCACCTCAACTGCGCCGGAAGACGGGTTCAACACGGCCATTAGACTCGAAAGATCGACCTCTCGGCGGATCACGGCACAAGAACTGGCCTCATCGTTTCCGGTATTGATCAGTTGTTCAGTTGCGGCATCGATCGTGAACGAACCACAGACCTGCGCGTCCGCGACGGCAGCGGCTTCGGCCGTGAACGTTTGATCGAGCGTTACGGTCTGCCCCGCCTCAATCAGCGGAACGTCCCACTGGTCGCCGGAAACAGTTCCGGCCGAAGGGGTCACACTCCCGGTCGAAACATCGGGCGGCAACGTAACTGACGCCAAAGTGGACTGCACCGATGTCATCGGAATTTCAGAATTATTGCTGATCGAATAGGTCAGCACCACGTTGTCGTTGTCCAGCCCTGCCACAGGATTATTGGTCTCAAGCCCCGCTTCCAGATCCCCGCTGGCGATACCGACGGTAACCTCGGAGACATCGGTCAACGGATTACCGACCTCGATGGCAGCGTCTCCTATCCGATTCATCGCCCCTGCGACGACGGATTCGGTCCGGATCACGGTGCCAGCCGCCGTCTGGGAACCCACGTCGTATTCAACGTCGATGGTCCGTGATTCGCCGGGAAACAGCGCATCTACCGTCCAGCGCCGGGTGCCGGGCACCGGTTCGGTAACCAGCTCGCTGAACGATGGCGACGAAACGCCCGTTGCACCTGACGGATCGGTAGACCAGGTCAGATCGACGGCAACGCTGGTGAGTACTTTGCTTAACGAATTATTGGTCACCGTGACAGGAATCGAAAGAATACCGCCAGCCGTAAAAGGTGAATCCGGTGCATCCGATCGAGTGGTCAGCGGATTTTCGAATCCGCTCGATGAAAACGACGCCCTGAACGGCGCGCAAATCAACTGCTCCGCCGGATCCGAACTGGTCTGAATGACGATCCTGCCCCCGGAAATATCCTGCGTGATAGCGCCACCGTCTGCCTCAGCAGCAATCCGGTATACCGCACCCGTCTCCGTTGCCGGGTTGACGCTGTCGAAAACCAGGCGGAAATCCCCCGGAGACACGGCCGGCGTGGTGCCAGCATCCGTCACGCAGCGCCAGTCTGAATGAACTGAGTTGACAACAAACGCCCGCAGGTCTGGATTGTAGCGAATGTCGATCAACTGTCCGGCAGGCACGACCGTCTGGCCGTCGATTTCCAGGCTGAATTGTGCATGGCCGGCGCTGGCTGCCAAAAACAGGACCGCAACCATGAACATAATCTTTCGCTTGATCATACTTGAATCAATTCTCCAACACGGATGACATAATCACGCGGAGTATCTCACATGAAAGATTAAATGGGCGTTCAGCGCAACCGTTCATGCTGAATGAATTTGGCCAATACGCTATAGAATCGTGACGGACCGCACCATGCTCCGATGCATCGTTCAATTCGATTGCACTCGCGCAGGCGGCAGCGGCTCCGGTGCCCGGCCCTGCTCCAGTCTCAGCGCATTGCGATAGCACTGGGTGGCGGACTCCAGCATACCCGCCCGATCCAGTACCTGGCCCAGCGCCGCGTAGGCGGCCGGATTCGGGCTCTTGCGAACGGCAAATTGCAGGTGTTCACGCGCTTTTTCATCGTTGCGCTCGTCCAGATACATCCTTCCCAGCGCCAGGTGGAGATCGGCCGATTCAGGGCTGTCGGCAAGCCATTGCTCACATTTGCGGATGCGAACGGTTCGATCGCCTGAATCGGTCTGCGAGTAAAGGCCGAGCAGCCGGGCGTCGAACGTAGCCCCTATCACGCGCCGAAGATCGGGTTCGGCAAGCTCCGGACGGTCAAGCTCGAGCGCACGGCTGGCGAATGCAGCAACCACCTCCGGCCTCTGTTTCAGAGCCCGCTTCATTGAATCATGCACGCCGGTCAATTCCGCCACATCACGGGCGGCCTCAAGTTCACGCGCGGCCGCCAGACTGGAAAGCTCCTCGGCCCGATCGGGCGAAACAATCCCCGCCTTGCGGATCGCCGGCACCAGGAGACGCACGTCGTGCCAGCGGTCGCATGCCTGGTAGCTCTGAAGCAGCAGCTTCAGCACGCCTTCGTGCTTGGGACGCTTGAGGTGAAGTTGCTCCAGCAGGTCGATGGCCGCGCCCGGCTCGCCCTCGCCCACCAGCAAACGCGCCCGGGCCAGCGCTGTCGCGAAATGACGCTGGCCGAACTTCCGATCGGCCAGCGCCAGGTACTGGTCCCGGCGCTCCGGCGCCGAACGCCCCTGGGCCGCGCGTGCCGCCGCGAGGTAACCCGCCGTGCTGGCACCGGGCCCCTTCATCGCCCGGGCAAGCGCGCGCTCGGCCCGCGCCCAGTCGCCTTCCGACAGCGCCAGCAATCCGCGATCGAGATTGCGCCGGTCACGGGCTGCCCGAAACCTGCGAACGGCACGTCCGGGCGCACGCAACAGGGCAATCACCAGCGAAACAAGCAGCCATGTACCAATCACGGCGCCCGCCAGCACAACGAACGACATCTGCACCCGCCACCGGCCGATCTCGATCAGAACATACCCCGGGTTCTGGATCAGACCGGGCCCCAGCCATGCTCCGGCGACAACGGCACTGACCGCAACGAACGCGGCCACTACAAGCAACAGACGCCTTTTCACCGCAGGTCTCCGAGCAGCCTGGATATTTCAGCGCGGCTATCGGCCAGTTCGGGGGGCTCGACCCGATCGATACTGGAGGCCAGCGCCTCGAGCCGCCTGAGCGCCTCGGATACGTTCGTTGCATCGATATCGAAAACTCGCCGAACGGCATCCGCAGCTTCGCCGATCAAGCCACGAGCGACATCGGGGCGCGAACGTGCAATTGCCAATGCCGCGGTCTGCAAAGTGCTTCGGACCCGATCGCGGGCCATATCGATTTCATCCGGACCGAGAAACTCCCGGTCCACGCTTTCTACCCTGACGAGGCTGCCGACCACCTGACCCAAACGCGCCCGCCAACCTTCGTCAGAACCGGCATCCGCCGCCTGCTGTCCCGGCTGAATCGTATTCACCGGCCATTCGGCAACCGAATCGGCCATCCCGAAGAGTTGTTCGATCTGCGCCCCAAGGTCCTGTGGGCGGTATTCCTGAAGCTGCTCGAACTCACGCCGAGCGGTTTCCTTCAAACCCTTGAACTCGGCACCATCCAGCGCCGTCAGACGCGTCGTGGCACGATCCCAGGCCTCAAGCGCAACGTCACCGCCACCATTGGAGACCAAGTGGTTCTGGGCGATTGCGAACAAGCTGTCCACTTCCATGAGCAAAAGGCGGGTGGCAAGATCGTGATCGGCCCGATCGAGATTACTGCCGACATTCGACAGCCTGAGCTCGAACTGCTCGAGACGCCGTCCGACTTCGGACTCGAGTCCTTCAAGCCGGGTGCGCAGGCCGCCCAGATCCGTATTACGCTCACCCTGCAGACGCTCGAGGCGAGCCGACAGTTGATCGATTCGCTCGGCAAGAACGCTGGCGTCAGGTCCCTGCGCTTCGGCCTCGAAATCGGACGAAAGCTTGTCCAGCTCGTCCCGGAGATCTTCGAGTTCGGCGACGCTGTCTTGCCGGATCGCATCGACGCGTCCTGCAAGACGTTCGAACTCGGAATCCGACGGGCCGTTCTGTTCAGCGGTATGCGGGTTCAACCAGTTCGACACGTGCGGATACGACACGAGACCGAGCGATGCCAGCGCGACCAACAGGGCCACCCAGACCAGCGGACCCGACCGGCGCGACCGGATGCGATGATCATCGGCAACCTCTCCGGCGCCAGGCTCAGGCCTCGGATCTTCACTGTCTTCGTTGTCCCCGGGCTGCGATTGCTTGCTGGATTCCTGCGAGTCATCGCCGGTTTCATCACGACTCTCGTCACGACTCTCGTCACGATTCTCGTCACGACTCTCGTCACGATTGTCGTCACGATCGTCCTCATAATTGTCTTCAAGCGCATCGTCGCGAGTTTCGCCACGATTCTTGGCAGGCTTTCTGGATTCGGTCATGGTCTGGCGGCGAAAGATTTTCGGGTCATTTCAGGATGCTAACGGAAATCGTCGGCCCGTGTTGCATGGGGGTTCGATTGGGGACAGTTCATCTAGCGGACCCCCGCCACTCATCCGCGCATCCAGCCGGCGTCTCGTGCGGCGGCCAGCATGTGCTCGTCGGCTGCACCGGGCGCTTGACGGATTCGAGATACGCCGGCGCAGCAGCACGCGCGTTCCAGGCGTTCGGATGAGACGACGAAACGCGAGTTCAGCCAGGCGGACCTCAACTCCCGATCCAGGGCATTCGTGATTAGGTCGAAGGCCTGGCGACTGCTGATCAGCACCACAGGATCATGACCTTTTCGCAGCGCACGGATCAGCTCCGGCGCCGGGGAAAGCGATTTTCTGCGGTAAACGTGCACCGCCTCCACCACCGCGCCCCGTCGCGATAGTTCGCTCGCGATAAGACCTCGGCCCCCGGGGGCACCGACAATACCGACCCGGGCTGCATGGACATCGGCAAAAGCCGGCATGGCTAGAATGTGTTCGCTGGTCCCACCGCTCTCGGGGAATCTGCATTGAAGTCCCGCGGAATGCAGCACCGCGGCAGTGCCGGCACCTGGCGCAAAAAAACGAAGATCGCGCAGGCCCGAGCCAGCCGCCCGTTCGGCAATGAGACGTGCGGCAACGGGGCTGGTAACGATGACGAGGTCGAACGCCGCCAGGCCACCGATCCGATCAGCCAGCTCCGATTCCGACACTGGCTCGATTTCAAAGGCGGGATTGTGAATCGCGGGGATGCCCGCTTCGCTCAGCTGCACCATCAATCCTTGATGGTCCGGCGTCGGGCGCGTCACGATGAATGGTGATTCAGGCGAATTCAATCCCGGCTTCCCTTTGGGATGAGACCGTTGCAGCCCCAAGGCCGCATGCCTTGTCCAGGCATGCCGGAAACAGCGAGGACTGCATAAAGCAAAGGCCCGTCACGAGGTGACGGGCCTTGAATAAATCCGGGTGTCTGACGCAACTGACCAACGTGCAGGGGGCTTGCGTGTTGGCGTTGGCAGTAGGGGGACGCACATCAATCAGAAACGTCGTGGACGACACCCGGAAAGCTAACTGTCTGCCTTTCCCCAAATTCGTGACTATAGTCTGGCACAAATTCGATGCCTGTGTCCACCCCATTTGTAAAAAATACGACGGGCCATTTCAATTCTGTGACAGGTTTAACTTTTCCAGCAGTTCGGAGCCGCCGTTTTCGAGAAGCGTGTGAGCCACAGCATGGCCGAGCTCCGAGGCACTTTCATCGTTCCCGGTCGCCTCGGCATCAATCAAATGACCGTTTTCGTCGCCAAGCCGGGCGTGCAGGCGAATTCTCGAGCCCTCGACGAATGCATGCACCGCCAGCGGCATTCTGCAATCACCGCCGAGAACGCGGACGACTTCGCGCTCGGCACGCGCCTGCTGGGCTGTAGTCCGGCATTCCAGCGCCGAAATCAACGCCTGCGTAGCCTCGTCGTCGGACCTTTGCTGGACCGCAATCACACCCTGGCCCGGCGCCGGGAGCCAGGTCGACATATCCAGCGCCACGGCCTGCTCAGGAACGATACCGAGACGCTCCAGGCCGGCGGCCGCCAGGATCGTGGCATCCACCCGACTGTCGCGAACCGCGGCCAGACGTGTCTCCACGTTTCCGCGCAAAGCAGTCACTTCGATGTCGGGACGGCGCGCGCGCAGCTGACTGATCCGACGGAGGCTGGAACTGCCCACTCGGCTGCCTTCCGGCAGCGCTTCGATCGTCTGCCCCTGGGTCGAGATCCAGAGGTCGGCCGGGTTCGCCCGCGGCAGGAACGCGCCCAGCGCAAGTCCGTCCGGCTGTTCCGCCGGCACATCCTTCAACGAATGTACCGCCAGGTCGGCGCGTCCGTCGAGCAGCGCTTTTTCCAGCTCCTTGAGAAATAGTCCCTTGCCGCCGATCTCGGCCAGGGAACGATCCAGAATTTCGTCACCCCTGGTACTCAGCGGCAGCAGCCGAACCTCCAGTCCCGGATAGAGGCGCGACAACGCGGCGGCCACGTGTTCGCTCTGCCACAGGGCCAGGCGACTCTTGCGCGTTGCGATTGTAATGACCTGCATGTTTATGAATCTCCTTCAAAAAAATTCGGGCGTCCCCCTTTGAGCGGGAGGTTCGGTAGATCAAAGAGCACCCGACAGCAGCTTCTTGACCAACGTATGATTGCGTCTTGAGACCTCGGGCTGAAGCTCGATCCCGTCGATCTCGACCCTTGCCACGTCGGCGCGATCGCTACACAGCGACTTGAGATGATACCGGCTGACCAGCGCATTGCGATGGACGCGCAGGAATCGGTCGCCGAACTCGGCCTCGATCGACTTGAGAGGATCATCCATCACGGCCCGGGCGTTCACGGCGTGCACAAGCGTGCACTTGTCCTCTGCGGTAAACGCGCGAATCTCGTCGAGTGCGATCCGCACCAGCCGCTCACCGATCCGTGCGCAGACCCATGCCTGTTCACGCCGTCTGGTCGAGGCAACCCGGTCGAGCGCCTGGCGCAACCGCGCCTCGCGCACGGGCTTGACCAAATAGTCCACAGCCTCGAGACCGAACGCATCAACCGCATATTGATCGTGCGCGGTAATGAAGATCACCGAAGGAACCGGATCGAGATCCTGAATTCGGGCTGCAATCTCCAGACCACTGGCTCCGGGCATTTCAACATCCAGCAGTACGGCGCCCGGCCGCAATCGCAGACATCGGTCCAGGACTCTTTCAGGGCTGGACTCGCAGCCCACGACTCGGCAATCGGGAAAGCCGGCAACCATGGCGCTAAGCCGCTCCACCGCGGGCGGCTCGTCGTCAACGATCAGCACGCGTATGCGGTCGGCCTCTTCCATTCAGTCAGATCCATCACCGGAAGAATCGTTGCCTGACAAACGATCATCGATCCAGCGATCCAGCGCCGCGACTTCTTCCGGGCAGACGGCATGCTGCATCGGCCATTCGCTCCAGGCGACCTGGACGCGCTGCTCGGCGAGCTTCTGCGCAGCATCACGGCCCAGCGCGACCGGCACGATGGGATCGTGCGTCCCGTGCGCCATGAAGACCGGGGTCTTGCGGCCGGCCGGCGTCAACCAGTCTCCCAGCGTGGCGCCTTCAAGCAAATAGCACGAAAGCGCCACGGCGCCCGCCAGCCGCTGCTCGCGACCCAGGGCCGACCTGAGCGCGACCGCACCCCCCTGGGAGAAGCCGGCCAGCAGCAGCTTTTCCGGAGAAATGCCGCCGTCAAGCTGGTGTTGTATCAACCCCTCGAGCTGGCGCAGCGAGTCGGCAATGCCCTCGCTGTCCTGGTCGCGCGCGATCTCGAACCCCATGATGTCGTACCAGGCCCGCATTCTCATGCCGCCGTTGACCGTGACCGGGCGCACCGGGGCATGCGGGAAAACGAAGCGGACCGCCCGGGTTTGCGCGCAGCGGAGCTGCGGTACAATCGGCGCGAAATCGTTGCCGTCGGCCCCCAGCCCGTGGAGCCAGATCACGGCGTGATCGGGATCCGGACCGGTCTCGGTGACGACGCATTCAAGCAATTCTTTTCGGGATGATGTCATGCCGTCGATTCTACCCGCGCTACGCGCGTTGCTGTTCGCATCGGCCCTGCTGCCGCTGCTGGTGATTGCCGGTTGCGGACTCAAGGGCGACCTCGTTCTGCCGCAACCTGAAGATCCCTCGTCATCACAGCACGAAAGCGACGAAGACGCTGTCGACGAAGAGTCGCAAGCTTCCGACGGCGCGTCCTCATGAGTGCCGCGGTCCTGACCCGAACACCGGAACCGGAGCTGATGGACAGCGAAATCCAGGTCGACGCTTACGCCTCGGCCGATTTCTCCGCCTCCAACCAGTGGTTTGTCGACCAGCTCGTCGAGCGGTTCAAGCCGCGACCCGAGCGCGGAAGGCTGGTGGACCTGGGCTGCGGGCCCGGCGATATCTGCATCCGCCTGGCGCACGCGCTGCCGGGCTGGCGGATCGAAGGCGTCGATGCCGGCACCAACATGCTCGCCACCGCGCGTCGCGTCGTCGCGCTGGCGGGGCTGGCAAAACGCATCCAGTTCAGGCTGGCCCGCCTGCCCGACCCCGCGCTGGGCGACGAGTGCTTCGAGTGCGTCGTCTCCAACAGCCTGCTGCACCACCTGCCGCAACCGGACACGCTGTGGCAGGCCGTGCGCCAGGTGGCCGCGCCGGGGGCCTGGATACAGGTGATGGATCTCGACCGCCCGGCAAGCGCCGAGCAGGCCGATGTGCTGGTGAAATTGCACTCCGGGGACGAGCCGGAGGTTCTGAAGACCGACTTCCGCAACAGTCTCCACGCCGCCTGGCGCGTCGACGAAGTGCGCGCCCAGCTCGAGCGGGCCGGCCTGCCGCTGGACTGCGAAAAGGTCTCGGACCGCCACTGGCTGGTCAGCGGCCGGATGCCCGGATGACCGCTGCGGTCCCCGCTGGAATGCACTTTTTCAAGCTCCAGGCGCTGGGCAACGACTTCGTGCTGGTCGACGCTCGCTCGACGCCATTCGCACCGACGCCCGAATCGATCGCGCGGATCGCCGACCGCCGGACCGGCGTCGGCTTCGACCAGATGCTGATCCTGCGGCCGGGCGACGACGGTTTCCTGGCCGCGGTCGATATCTTCAACGCCGACGGATCGCGCGCCGAGCAGTGCGGCAACGGCATGCGTGCGATCGCCGCGTGGCTGGACCGAGGTGG
>Ga0209938_1001755_pt1 | contig 10585 bp, 5 predicted proteins | sample SalPonR2_C_D1_MG_FD_185708 | JGI IMG/M metagenome (GOLD analysis project Ga0209938, IMG submission 185708) | Salt pond soil microbial communities from South San Francisco under conditions of wetland restoration - Salt Pond MetaG R2_C_D1_MG... ... | reverse complement strand
GACGTGCTCAGTCAGTACCGCGGCAATGGTGGTGGTGGCCAGCAGCAACAAGGTGCTAATACCAAAGCTGTACACCGCAAAAGCGGCCAGCGGCAACATAGCCCACACCACGTTGCGCATGATCACATCGGTGGTGATGCGCTGCTTGAGGTGAGGGGAAGTACTGATTTTTAAGGTTGGCTGCACCATGCGACTCGGTTATTTTTGGGCACGGCGTTGCTTTACCGTGCGTTTGGCTATGCGAAAATGTTGTACCAGGGGAATATTCGAGGGGCATACGTAAGAGCATGATCCACACTCGAAGCAGTCCATTAGATTGTAGTTCTGCTCCATTTGGTCGTAGGCGCCGTGCTTGGCCAAAATGCCCAGCTGTGACGGATTGAGCGAAAGCGGGCAGGCATCGAGGCACATTCCGCATTTGATGCAGGGATAAATCGTCTGCGGACGCCAGACATCCTCTTCTGAGAATACCACAATCCCCGAAGTACCCTTAACAATCGAAATATCCAGATTCGATACGGCCACTCCCATCATGGGTCCACCCATATAGACTTCGCTGATCTGCTCGGTCGCCTCTACTTGCTCTAGTACAAAGCGCAGGGGCGTACCGATGGGAATCAGGTAATTGCCTTTTTTCTTCACGCCTGGACCGGTAATGGTCACCACGCGCTCCTGAATACTACGCCCCTTAGGCAGCAGGCGTCCAATTTCCGCGCAGGTCGCCACGTTGACCGATACCACGCCCACATCGATAGGCAAGCCACCTGAGGGGATTTCCAGACCCAGCAGAGCTGTCACCAGCATCTTCTCAGCACCCTGCGGATACTTGACCGGCAGCACCTCTACGGTCGCCGGCAGATCGTTGGGCATGTGTTGCGCCAGGTGATCCGCAGCATCGCGCTTATTGGCTTCGATACCGATGATGGCGCGGTCGGCGCCGGTCGTTTTGAGCAGGTAGCGCATCCCCATATAGATGTCGTCGGCCTGCTCCAGCATCACGCGGTGATCGGTGGTGAGGTAAGGCTCACACTCTACCCCGTTGATGATCAGCACTTCGCAGTTTTTGCCGTCAGGCACCTTCAGCTTGACGTGGGTCGGAAAGGCAGCGCCCCCCAGGCCCACAATACCGGCCTGTTGGATGCCCATGCGGATCTCCTCCGGTGTGGCCGTTTCCAGGGCGACGGGAGTCCCTTCCTGTACTTCCTGACTCGAGGCCGGAAAGGGCTCCAGGTAGATGCCCGTCGTCATTTGTCCGGAGATGGTGGGCACGTTACCGATCTTGCGTACCACCCCAGATACGGGGGCATGCGTAGGTACCGACACGTAGCCGTCGGCTTCCGCCAAAACCTGACCGCGCACCACTTCCTGTCCCTCGCGTACCACCACCTTCGAGGGGGCACCGATATGCTGCGCCATAGGCAGGATGATCACCGGCGCAAAGGGGAACTGTCGAATGGGCAGGCCATTCGTTTCGTCCTTGTGCTCCGGCGGGTGTACCCCGTGCTTGAAGGTCTTGCGGCGAAAGATATTCAGGGTCATGTGCTACGGATTAATTGTACTTATCACCTCGTTTGATCCACTTCTCCATGTCCGGATCGTTGCGGTCCTCAGGCAGGCCGGGATGAATTACCCGGGCCGTACATTTTTCGGCCGCTTTCACCAGATCCTGGTACGGTCCTCCGTGGGGATCTTTGATGTAGGCTTTTTTATCGGCGTTATACGCAAAAATATTGCTGTTCAGGTTGACACACTCGTCGCAGGCCGTGCAGTGCTCGGTTTCCAGCCACGGGGCCAGGTAATCGGCCGCATCACCAGCAGCCGGGGCTGCTTCGGTCGCTTCATCGCCACCGGTTTCGGTAGCGATAGCCAGGTCCAGCATACCGGCACCTTCGTCGCCGGCCATTTGCATAAGACCTTTCGCAATTTTTCCGACCACTTCAGTGCGGATGCGTTTTTCGAGATCGCCTTTGTCTTCTTCTTGTGGCTTAGTGTCGAGGCCGGCCAGGTCGCGCAGCATAATCCAGAAGTTGCGGCGGTCTATGCACGATTCGACGATGGGCTCGGCCACCAGCACCCGGCTCAGGCGCTGCTTGCGGTCGACAGCCCAGATGTAGGGATAGTTGCCTTCGCGGGCAGCATCGTCCATTTCCAGGAAGTCGGCCAGCGGCACCATATTATCGTTCCAGGCTTCGCGCGGTACCTTACGGAAGTGTTTGCGGAAGCGGCCCTCGGTGATGGCAAAATCAGCGAAAGTCATCGGCACCTCCATCGACTTCTCACGGCCGTTCTCCAGGTACTTCAGCGTATAGGTCGGCCACAGCTGATCGATGGCGGGGTTGCCGCTCAGGTCGAAGGCCTCGCTTGTCTTCAATCCCTTGTCAGGGTTGTACTTGAAGATGGGGTAAGCCCGTGATTCCAGGGCCAGTTTGGCCTGATGGGCCCCCAGATCATCGCCCACACCGTGTTCGGGTTGGCAGGTGGTATAGAGGTTGAACAGGGCCGGACGCCGGGTCATCAGACCGTCGATAAAGCCTTCGATCATCTGACTGGTATTGGCCAGGGAGGCCTGCATCACGTAGGTGTTGCGGTGGGCCATAGCGATGAGGCCAATCTCTTTGCGCGGTTCCTGTTTTCCTTTCAGCACCTTACCGTACTCTGCCATGTCAGATACCTGTCCGATAAAGCCGGACGTACAGGCCTGACCACCGGTGTTGGAATATACCTGCGTATCTACGGCAATCACTTTAATCGGTTTACCGGAGGCCATGAGGCGCGACAGGTTTTGGAAACCAATGTCATACAGGGCCCCGTCGCCACCGATTACGGTGACGGGTGGGCACAGCTGCCATTCCTCGTCGGTAAACTGATGCCAGTTGAAGTAGGTGAAGAATTCCTGGTGCTCGCGACGCTTATACTTGCCGTCCAGTTCCAGCTCGGCCTTGCGGATGGCCCGGAAGCCCTCCGCCATTTTGGCCATATGCCCTTCAAAGAGCCCCATCGCCATGGAGGTCGAATCCTGGAACAGGTGGTTGGCCCACGGGAACGGATACGGGTTGTACGGATAGGTACTTCCCCAGACCGACGTACAGCCAGTGGCATTGCTAATACCCATGGTCGAGCGTCCCTGACCGGTAACACCTTCGGTATATTTCCAGTGTAGTTGTTTCAGGCGCGCCAGCAGCTGCGTCATTTCCCGCAACCATTCCTGATCGATGGGTTGCGCTTCGGCGCTGGCTTCCAGCTCCTGAGTAATGCCCGACATGGTCAGATCCTGATTGCTGGCTTTCGCCAAAATCTGCTCGATACGGTCGGGGTCGGTAATATTGACGGAGCCGAGCATTTTCTTTTGAATGTGCTGCTCCAGGCGGCCGATCAGATCCTCCAGTTTGGCCACGTGCTTGCGGATGCGGGGTTGCATCAGCGACTCCACCGTAGCGATAAAGAGGTGGATGACCGATTTTTCGGAGCAACCCAGGCAGGCACCGTCGCCACTGGCGAAGCTTTGGTAGGCTTCTTTGTTGAGCAGAATGCTCTCCAGCGGTCCGATCTTCTCTTCCAGGTCTTCCACCCGGTTGTATTTCTCGGGGGTATTGGGCAGGTCGACCCAAATGTCCCAGTTCTGTTGCATATCGGCCACCGTTTCGTCGGTTTGCCGCACGATGCGCAGAGCATCGTCGTTACACACCTCCACGCAGGCCATACAGCCTTTGCAGGTGGTGGGATTGATGGTGACACTGAAAAGACCGCCACTGTTAGGCTGCTCTTTTTCCAGCAGATCGTAGTAGGGGCGGGTGAGGGCAAACTCAAAGCTACCCAACTCGTCGCGGAACCATTCCAGCTCCCGGGCGGCAGAGCCGTCGCCGTTACTGCTGGCCACCGCCTGATCGATAGCGTCCTGAATCAGGTTGTTGACGGTAGCACCGTTTTGGCTTTCGTTGAACAACTGCCGGATCTGCCCTTCCATCTGCCGTACGGCACGCGGCAGGTGATTAAGACTACCGTGGTTCTTTTGCACCCGCTTGACGATGGTGTCCAGTACATCGGTCAGGTCGCTGACCAAACCGGGGATGGCCGTATCCGGACAAACGGTATAACAATTGCCGCAGGCGGTACAGTTCGTGGGTACCCATTCCGGGTGTTCGAAGCGGATGCCCGTCATATCGCGGAAGACCGAGCTGACCGCCGGCATCACGCTAAGCCCGATAAAGGGATCGGTGAGGTTGTCGCTACCATTACCGCGGGCATAGAATTCGCCCGTCTGTTCCCAGAAGCGGTGGATGTCGCTCGTCTTAGCCTTACTCTGCGGCAAACGCTTGAGCATGGTCGGCATTCCGTTAGCGGCAGCACCGTTGGCTTTCTCTTCGGTAGCTACTTCCAGTGGTTTGTCTTTGATCTCGTAGACTTCATCAAAGCCCCGCTTGACCACGCGCATGTTGTCGTCGACCACGCGCTGTCCTTTGGAGCCAAATTTTTTCTGTACCTGCGCTTCGATAGCTTTCAGGAGCTTAGCGTCGGATAGTCCGGCTTTTTGCGCAAGCGGAGAAGACGCAAAGAAGGCCCCTTGAAAGGCAATGCCCTGCATACGGAGTTGCAGCTCCGGGTCGGTCGCTTCCTCGCGGGCCACCTTGAACCCATCGATGTAGAACACCTTAATATCGTTGTCGATAATAATCTTGCGATAGGCTTTGGGAATGTCGGCCCATACCTCTTCCGCTCGTTTGCGTTCGCTCTGAATAATGAGCACGCCGCCTTTTTTCAAGCCCGCCAGGGCGTTGGTATGCTTAAAAACGTTGGGGTCGGGCGAGAGTACCACGTCGACAAAGTAGTATTCGCAGTTGATACGGATGGGCTCGGGCGCCGCCGACAGGTAATAGGTGGTCGGCTGACCTTTTTTCTCCGAACCGTACTTGGGGTTGGCTTTGATGTCGTAGCCGAGCAGCTCGAAGAGCGTCATGGCCAGGTTCTTACCGGTCGTGATCGCCCCCCAGCCACCGATGGAGTGGAAGCGCACCGTGATGGCTTCTTTAGGCATCAGGTTGGGATTCTCGGAGCCGCGTACGGCCAGAGCCTTCACATTGGGATAGGCTTCGGCCACGGATTCCTGATACGCACGTTGCTTAGGCGTAAAGGGCTTATCGCGAATGAAGTCGATCGACAGGTAAAATTGTTTTTTCTGATCGCCGTCGGGCAGCATATTTTCCACAGCTCCTACAATACCTTCCGGCTGCAGGTCGCGGCTACCCATACCAAAGGAGCCGCTGTACAGCGACGGGAAGTCCTTGATAGTGTACGACGGCAGGTCGGGGTAGGGTTGATTTTTTTTCACGGCGCCGTTTTCCAGGCACTTGTGGAGGGCCGAGCGCACTTCGCGCATAATGGGGCTATCCACGGCCAACGGTTGATCGAGCCGTTCGAGGATGGCCACACCCTTTTTACCTTTAAGGATCTTGCCGATCAGATCGGCGGGGAAGGGGCGGAACATTACGAGGTCGACCACGCCCACTTTAAGGCCGCGCGTTTCGCGCAGGTAGTCGGCCACCACTTCGGCACTGGGCACCACACTGCCTTGCCCCAGGATGAGGTAATCGGCATCCTCGGCGCGGTAGGTCATCACCCGGCTATACTGTCGTCCGGTGAGAGCCGCATACTCATCGAAGGCCTGATCGGTCAGTTCGCGGATGTGGTCGAAGAAGAACGGCCGCTGGGCGGCGACACTCTGCATATAGGCATCCTGATTCTGTACGATACCGGCCATGACAGGGTTGTCGACATCCCACAGCTCAGGAATGCGGCGACGGTTATCACCGTAAATGATGCGCTGCGCCGGCGTGGGCGTAGCAATAATATCGTCGGGGCGACCCAGGAACTCCTGAATCAGCTCACGTTCCGGTAAGTTTAGCGATTCAATGAGGTGCGTAGTGAGGAAACCATCCTGCGCTACGATGCCCGGATTAAGGGCCAACTCAGCAATGCGGTGGGCCAGGATGTTGAGGTCGGCTACATGCTGTGCATTTTTAGCGAACAGCTGGAAAAAACCTGTATCATCGACGGCGTGGTAGTCGTCGTGTCCGGCGTGGACGTTGAGGGTTGATTTAGTCATGGCGCGGGCACCGATGTTGAGCACATAGGTGAGGCGCTTACCCACGGCCGCGTAGAGCGACTCGTGCATATAAGCAATCCCCTGCCCGGAAGAGAAGTTGGCGGCACGCAGGCCCGTCATCGACAGACCGGCGGTAACGGCCGCAGCGGCGTGTTCTCCTTCCGGTTCGATAAAGATAAGGGGTCGGTCGGAGATATTGAGGTGGCCTTTAGCGGCATTGTCAGCCCAGTATTCGCCCATTTGGGTAGAGGGGGTAATCGGGTAGGCACCGGCCGCATCGGAGGATTCGCGTTCACACATAATGGCGGCCGTGTTGCCGTCCATGGCTACGCGTACGCCAGGATATTTTGCGGCTTCTTTCTTGTTGCGCATAGGTACAGGTTTTGCATAATTATAGCAGAGACAGAGACGCAAGATTTTGCGTCTCAACAAGATTTTGCGTCTCAACAAGATTTTGCGCCTCTGCATGACGATGCCTTAAAAGTAGTGGGCGCTGAGCCGGCAGCTTATGATAATCGTCAGGTCGGGGCATGATAATCGTCAGTGGGAGAATGAATCGACATCGACGCAGAGACACGGTTTATCGCATTTTCTCCGCGTCTAACCATAAGAATGATGACGACGAGCATCAAATCGTGCCAGGATGGAGGGAAGCGTCAGATGCTTTTGTAGCCCAAAGGATAATTTTGAGATGGCTTCTACACATAAATAGTAGGAGTGCTTTTGCCCTGCTAGCGAACGGGGCACGCCGACAAATAACCACTACTGTGCCTTCTGTTCTGTTTTTTGCGCAAGCATCACGGTTGCATAATCGCACTCCGGATCTTCCGCCACGAAATCAACAAGGACCATATCCAGGCGATGTAGGATATCGCGGTACTCCCGAAGTGAAAGACTGCTGTGGTATACTTGCTGTCCACTGACATGACCGATGACCTCATTTGCCTGCGGGCCGACGGTGAGCAGGAGCGCACCCTGCGGCCGCAAGTGACGGGCAAAATGCTGTAGGGTGGCGCGCTGTTCATCGGGAGTCAGGTGGAAGAAGCTGTGCCACCCGATGATGCCATCGAACGTGCGGGCCAGGCGGAGGGTTCGCATGTCGACGACGAGCCACTTGCTATCGGGAAACCGCTCTTTAGCCAGGGCAATCATGGAGGTAGCAAAATCGACGCCGGTTAGCTCGTGTCCGTTTTGGATAAAGTACTGTGCGATGGGCTCCCCGGCACCACAGCCGGCATCTAAGATACTTGCCGGCTTAGGTAGCAGCGCCTCAAAACGCAGTAGCCAGTTGCATTCGAATAGGTTTTTTACCCGTTCGGCATCATATTGCGGGCCATATTGCTCATAGATATTCCGGGTGTTGGCGGCGAGAGTGCGGAGACCGTTTTTTGGGTTCATGGTAAGCTCTGGCTTCTATACCGCTCACGAAGTGGTTCGTGCACATTTAGGGTTAATCACTTGTATTTTCTCACCGCGACTGCGCGGCCAGCCATTCCATGATGGTGACGGGGCGGCCGTCTACCAGAACCAGCGATCCGTCCATATCGCGGCGGCAAACGTTGGCGTGGCAATAGATCCACGACCAGTGCCCACTGTAGTGGTAGCCTTCACCGCCAAACAGACCGGTGATATCGACTACGTGGTCATAATAGGAAAAATGTACGTTTCCGGCACCGGCTGCCTGCAGGCGACGATAGACAGGAACTACCGTCTTATCGGGTACGGTCACCGGATCGTCTTTGGCGTGTACAAACCACATGGGTATATCCTTAATGCGTTCGACCTGCGCATCCGTCAGGTATTCCGAGAAATAGGCCAGGGCGCTGGGGAAGGCTGCCGCAAAATAGTCGGGATGCTCCACGAGCAACTTCAGGGTCATGTAGCCGCCATTGGAGCAGCCTCCGACATAGATACGATCCCGGTCGAGGTCGGGGTGATCAGCTACAAACTGCTGAATGAGGGCGAAGAGGGCTGCGTGATACATGTCATCCACTTGCCCGCGCGTAGTGCCGCCTTTCCCATCGTCCATCCAGCGCGTGGGCGTTTGGGGTGCCAGTACATAGGCTCCGCCAAAATAAGCCTGTATGTCATCTGATGCATAATTAGCAGCCCGGTTGGCCACTAATGGAATAGAGGGATCCGTACCACCCTCGCCACCACCGTGCAGCCAAATGATCAAAGGTGATTGGTCATTACTGTTCGAAGGGGTGTACGAGGCATAGGTCAACTGTACATCCTCGTGGGTAAACATACTACTTAGGTCAAAACGATCAATCAGGGGGATGATACGGTCGGTTTCCGTATGCCAGACACGGCCGGTAGACTGCTCGACAATCACGAGACCATAGTCGATCCAATTATTCCCGGGGCACTCCTCTTTGACCGAGTACTGAATCGGCGAACCGAGAGGGTCGTTGGGGGCAACCGCCAACACCAGGGTGATATATTGCCCGGCGGGGTCCACCGTCCCCTGGCGATCAGATACATACCCATGCAGCACCTCCCGCTGTCCCGAGATTTGACCGGCCGGTATGGCCACACAAGTTGAGGACCGGCGCACAAAAACCGCGTAATCCTGCCAATTAAGGTCAGAGTCGGTCGTGCCGGCCGGCAGAATAACTTTACTGACCCCCGGCCCCCAGTCGAAGCCCTCGACGACTACGGTGTAGGATGCATCGTCAGATTGCGCAAAGAGGAGCGTGGTCATACTCATTAAGAGAAAGAAGAGTAGTCGCTTATTCATAGATGCTTAGTCTTTTGCTAAACATAGCTATTTCTCCTCATAATGTCCAACACGTCGCATGCACCTCCTTTCCCTACTCATGATTTTGGGGACACCCGGTATTTGATAAGAATCGACACATCATCACATCTATTCACGCATTTGGATTTTCTGTTTCCAATGTTCTATCAGGGTGGAGCATTACGGATAAAGAGGCCGAAATATATTCGCTAGAAGTGGATGGGCAAAGTCAGACCACTTGGTGAGCGGTATAGTTGGGGGCTTTTGGTGAGAAAAATAGCACTGGGTATTAAAGCCCAGGGAGATTCCGGGCAGATCACCGCTGACACACCAACCACCAAAGCGCAGGAGATTGATCTCGATGGGCTGAATCCGTCCCGGCCCGTCGACACACATACCTCGGCGTGTGCCGGTAAGTTGCACACCTATAACTCCTCCCCGATAGCAGTGAGGAATGCTTGCAGAGGTTCCTTATGTTGTCCAATTAATCCCTGCCCCGTGGCTCTTGGTCTATGTTCACAACCGGTTGGCATCGCTGTAGCGGACCAACTGCTCGATACGTCCGGCTACGTCGTAGCAACGGATGGCCTGCTTTAGGTCCTCTTTATTAGTCTCCATAAAGCAGGACAATTCCTCATTCTCGATAGTCAGGAAACGGGAATCAATCGTTTTGCACTGTTGTAAAAGGCTTTCCAGGCTTACCGGCTCCCGGGGAGTAACACCGTTATCGTTGATAAATGCCACAAAAAAATCGCGAGCGCATTGGCGGGCTGAGTTGAAGATGAATTGTGGTACGGCATCTTCGACGGGTCGGTTGACTTCATGCTCAACCTTCTCCATCAATTTTTTGGCATCTACGTACAGGGTACTGGCATTTGCGGTCATCATAACATTTGGTTTTAACTTTCTTCCAAGTTATACAACCTGGCCGCTTTGCAGAATGACATTCCTCATGCCAGGGGGGAGAGAATCGTCAATAGGGAACAATTTCACGAAAGCAAAACTGTCCCCTATAAGCAATAAACTTTTTAACTGCCGTACTTAATCATTCGTCCCATCTTTAAGTACGATGATTTTTTCCACCAGGCGTTCTTGTGAGCTTTGCAGAATGACGTAATGCATACCACCGTACCATTGGCTGCTGTTCAGGCGCACGTTGTACGCCCCGGCAGGGAAAGCTTGCTGCTGCACGACCTGTTCTACCAGGCGTCCCGTTTGGTCGAAGACGGCTATCGTTACGATATCCTCTTCCGGCAACTGAAACTGTATCTGGGCTTCGTACATAAAAGGATTGGGCTGAATGCGCATGGTCACGGCATCCTTGCGGAGTGCAGCAACTGGTGTATTTACGACTACGTCCTGCCCCATGGCCGACGTTTGCGTATTGACGCAGGGGTCGATAATAGCCTGAAAATCACTACCGGCATGGGCGCGAAAACCAGGTGTCAGGGTAATGCTTTCGCCAGACCGAAAGACTACGTTGGATGCACTGGCTACTTCCCCATCCGACGTAATCGTTACTCTGGCTTCGTAGGTATCCGAAATAATAGGAACATCGGAGACCGTCAGCATGTCGGGAGCAGCAGGGAAGACGGACGAACAGGCGGGAAGTCCCGAGTCCTCATCAATCTGATATACTACCGTAGCGTAGGCGCTGTCGCAATCCCCAACGGTGATCAGGTAAGTGAGAACATCCAAACCAATATAGTCTGAATCTGGAGTGTAGGTAATCTGGTTTCCCG
>Ga0209938_1001739_pt1 | contig 10638 bp, 10 predicted proteins | sample SalPonR2_C_D1_MG_FD_185708 | JGI IMG/M metagenome (GOLD analysis project Ga0209938, IMG submission 185708) | Salt pond soil microbial communities from South San Francisco under conditions of wetland restoration - Salt Pond MetaG R2_C_D1_MG... ... | reverse complement strand
TGGGACAAGCCGCTGGACGAAGCGGGGGTCGAGGATTCGCCGCTGGCGGCGAAGTTCCTTGAGCTCTTTGTCGGCTCCGCTTCCACGCCGTGATTGACGGGAATTGAGAGTACAGGCGCGGCAAGGAAAACCACCCGGATCTATGGCTCGGACAGCGAAGCAGGAATCCGCACTCGACCGGTCCGTGGGGCTGTGGCAGCTCGTGTTCTACGGCTCGGGGACGATCCTGGGCGCCGGAATTTTCGTGGTCGTGGGCGAAGTGGTGGGGGAGGCGGGGAGGCTGGCGCCGCTCGCCTACGTGCTCGCCGGCGTCGTGGCCATTAGCTCCGCCTTGTCCTTCGCGGAGATGGGCGCGCGCATTCCTACCGCCGGCGGCCCGATCGATTACCTGGAGCGTGCTTTCGATGTCCGCTGGCTCGGCTCCGCGGCAGGATGGGCGCTGATCACCGCGAACACGGTTTCGGCCGCCACCATCGTCACGGGATTCGTCGCCTACCTCAACAGCTTCGCCTCGGTGCCCGACGGCATGGCCACCGTGGCGCTCGTCCTGGTGCTGGGCGGGGTCGCGGTCGCGGGCATGAAGGAAAGCACCTGGCTGATGACGGCCACCACGCTCATCGGCATCGGCGCCCTTCTCGCCGTCCTGTGGGCCCTGCGCGGCGCCCTGGTCGCTGCGCCGGCGGAGGTGCTTGCCGGGCTCGGCGCGGGGCCGGAATCGGGTTCGGGTCGCGCGAACGAAGTGGCGACATTTTCGTCCGCAACCGGCTTCGGCATGCTCTTCGCGGGTGCGATCCTGGCGGTCTATTCCTTTATCGGTTTCGGTGACATGGCGCAGGCCGCCGAGGAAGTGCGCGACGTGAAGCGCACCCTGCCCCGCGCGATGATGATCTCGCTCGGCATCGTGTTCGTCTTTTACGTCCTGATCGCGATGGCGCTGGTCGGTACGGGTCAGCTCGAGGCCATTGCAGACGCGTCTGCGCCGCTCGTAAAGGCCGTGGAGCTGTCGGGCTGGCCGGGTCTGCCAATCGCCATCGCGAGCCTGTTCGTGATCGTCAACGGGGCGCTGACGCAGATCATCGCCGCGTCGCGACTGCTGCTGGATATCGCTCGCGACGGCCGCGGCGCCCCGCCCGTTTTCGCCCGCGTCAGTGACAAGACCGATACGCCAATCCCTGCAACGCTCGTGATTGCCGGGACAGTAGTGACGCTGGCCTTGCTGGTGCCGCTCAAGTCGCTGGCCGAAATGACCAGTTTCGCAATCCTGGTCGTGTTCGTGGGTGTGAACCTGTCGTTGATCCGCATGAAGCGCCGCAGCCAGCCGGAAGAAGTGCCGGACATTCCGCGCGTCATTCCGGTGATCGGCGCGCTCGCCGCCGCCGGCGCACTGGCGGGGCAGATTGTGCAGTTCGCAAGCGGCGGATCGTGACGGGGCGTGCGAGCCGGATGATCCATGACGCCAGGGTGTGTCGACCGGGTTCCGTTTGCTATCGTGTTTTCTGCGAGATCAATCAGCACACAAAAGGTAGACCTAATGACCGCAAATGTTGATCTTTATGACAGCTCTTACAGCAATTACTCGCTTGAACTGTATAGCGAGATCCGGATCGAGACATATGGGGAGGACTATGGGCAAACCAGTTGGGTTTCAACTGCAGAATCCCATGAAATACCTGAGTTGCTTAAGTTGTCCTCTGGTTCCTCGGTCTTGGAAATTGGCTGTGGATCCGGGGGGTACGCTGTGGCCTTGGCAAAGCGTACAGGCTGTCGGATTGTAGGATTTGAGATAAATGCATCGGGCGTGAAAACAGCCACTGCCCTGGCGGAAAAAGAAAAAGTCAGTGACATCGCAAAATTCGAACAACATGACGCCTCTAAAGAACTGCCTTATGAAGACAATTCCTTTGACGCCATTTATTCCACCGATGTCATGTGTCATGTCCCCCAAAGAAAAGAAGTTCTCACCAACATACAAGGGTTGCTTAAAACCGGTGGGCGATTCGTTTTCAGTGACGCCCTGGTGATTGGGGGGGTGGTTTCGAATCAAGAGATTGCGACTCGCAGCTCAGTGGGTATGTATTTTTTTAGCCCACCCGGTGTGAATGAACAATTAATAGAGGAATCCGGCCTCAAGCTGGTTGAAGCCCGTGACACCACGGAGAATTCTGCTCTGTTGTCGAAACGCTGGCATGATGCGCGCGAAAAAAGAAAGGATGCGCTCATCGCATGTGAAGGTAATGAAAATTTTCTGGGCGTGCAGCGATTTCTGGAATGCGTTCATACTTTGACTTCAGAGAGGCGTTTATTGCGGTTCTTGTATACCTGTGAGAAATAGAGAAGGGATTATTCACTAATCACTTCGAACCCGGCTTTATGAACCGTGGGTTCGAATCCCGCATGGGATATCGACAGATTTGGCGGAGGGGGTGGGATGGACTCGCGCCTGCTGGCGCTCGCCCTGCGGGGCGGCTTCGCTGCGCGAATCCGTCCTGACGGCCTGCGGCCGCCAGTCGAACCCGGCCTTATGAACCGTGGGTTCGAATCCCGCATGGGATATCGACAGATTTGGCGGAGGGGGTGGGATTCGAACCCACGGTAGGGAAGACCCTACACTTGATTTCGAGTCAAGCCCATTCGACCACTCTGGCACCCCTCCAGGGAGCGGGCATTCTCCGCGCAGCGCGCAGGAGTGTCAATCGCGGCGAGGCCTTTAAGTCGGTGCTTCAGGCCTTCATGCTGGGCGACGATTGCTGGATTTTCCTCGGCATCAGGTCGACAATCGGCCCGTTCAATGTAGGCGTGGCCGGAGGAGGCGAGCGGGCGATGAGCGAAAGATTCACGGTTTCCCTGGAGGCCGAATTGGCGCGCCAGTTCGACGAGTACATGGAGCGCAAGGGCGCGCGCAACCGCTCCGAGGCGGTGCGCGACCTGATCCGGGAGGCGCTGGCGCAAGAACAGCTGGACAAGGCGCCGGAAAGCGAATGCCTGGGGGTGCTCACCTATGTCTACAATCACCATGAACGCGAGCTCAGCAAGCGGCTCACCGAGGCGCACCACGCCCACCATGACCTCACCGTGACCACCCTGCACATGCACCTGGACCATGACCACTGCCTGGAGGCCGTGCTGCTGAAGGGCCCCGGCACACAGGTTGAGGCATTCGGCGACTCGGTGATGGCGCGCGCGGGCATCCGCCACGGTCAGCTGCACCGTATTCCTTCGCCGGCCCCGGCAAAAGGTGGGCACTCGCACGGCCACTACCGCGAGCACCGGCACGATTGAAACGCGGCGAGCTTGGGCAAGGCCAGCCGTTGGCCCCCGCGCCGGTGACGCGGCTCGTTGGAATCCCCTATTGCCTGTTTGGTGACATGGCGTAAGAATAATCCAGTAAATGTATTACTGGAGGTTTGTGATGGCTCCGGTCCGCTCAGTCGTTTCTCACGGCTCTCTATGGTTTCGCTGCATTCTTGCCCTTGTGCTGATGGCTGCGGGGCTGTTTGTTACGACCGAGGCCCAGGCTCACGCCATGCTGCACGAGAGGGTGGAGGGCGAGAGCGTGATCCTGCGGCTGGCTTTCCCTGGCGGTGAGCAACCCCTGTTCGACCCTTATGAGGTATTTGCGCCGGGCGAGCCCCAGGCCTTCCAGTCCGGCCGCGTCAATGCCTTGGGCGAGGTCAGCTTCCGGCCCGACCGCGCGGGCCGCTGGCGCCTGCGAGTCATCGCCGAGAACGGGCACGGCATGGAGTTGAAGATCGAGGTGGACGAGGCCGGCATTGTATCCGGCGTGGGCGCCGGCCATGACCATGCGGGCGGCTACTGGCCGCGTGTGCTGGCGGCGCTGGGCTACCTGCTCGGCATCTTCGGCCTGCTGGTGCTGTGGCGCCAGCGCAGGGCGCGTGCCGGCTGAACGATGCACATCCCCGACGGCCTGATCTCGCCGCAGACGTACCTGCCGGCCCTGGCGGTGGCCGCACCCTTGTGGGCGCTCGCCGGACATCGACTGCGCTCGCGGCTGGGGGACGAGGTGCTGCCGCGGCTTGCGGTCTTCACGGCCCTTGCTTTCCTGATGTCCACCCTGATGTTGCCGCTGCCCGGCGGAACCTCCGGGCACGTCGTCGGGGTCGGCCTGCTGGCGCTGGTCTTCGGCCCGTGGACGGCCTTCATGGCCTACAGCCTGGTGTTGCTGCTGCAGGCCGTCGTGGTGGGCGCCGGCGGCATTACCTCGTTGCCGGTCAACGCGCTGGCCATCGGCTTTGCCGGCGCGTGGCTGGCCGCGGGCCTGTATGCGGTTTTACGGCGTTTTGGCGAAACGCCCGCCGTGCTGCTGGCGGTGTGGCTGTCGGTGATGGGCTCCGCGCTGTTGCTCGCCCTGGTGCTCGGGCTGCAGCCTGCCATTGCCCACGGTCCTGACGGCACGCCGCTGTTCTTTCCTTTCGGCCCCGCAATTACCGTGCCGGCGTTGCTGCTGCCGCATGCGCTGATCGGCGCCGGCGAGGCGGCGCTCACCCTGCTGGTGTTCCGCCACGCGCGCCGCCGCCGCTGGCTGGTGGCGGGCGGATGAGCCCGCGCGCCGGGTTGTTTGCCTGGTTGATCGCCGTCGTCGGGGCCACCCTGGTGCATGCGCCGGCCTGGCTGGCCGGCGGCGCGCTGCTTGCGCTGGCGGTGTCCGGCCGGGGCCGGGTCGCGCTGCTTGCGCGCGCGCTGCGGCTGGTACTGCCGGTATTGCTGTTGATCTCGGTCGCTTACCTGGCGGCCGGCTGGCTGAGCGACAGCCTCGCGTGGGAATACCTGCTGCTGCTCAATCTGCGCGTGTCGCTGCTCGCCTTGTTGACCGCCTGGATGGTCCGCGACCTGGACCTGGACCGCGCCCTGCGGGGCCTGCCGCGGCTGCAACGCTGGCTGAGCATCGTGCGCGGGCAGATCGAGGTGTTCCGCAGGCTGGCCGGCGACTACCGCGCCGCGGCCCGGAGCCGCAGCACCACGCCACCCACACTGGGGCAGCGCTATCGTGCCGGCGCAGCGCTTGGACTGGCGGCGCTGGACAAGGCCGTGTACAACGCAGAGGCATTGACCCAGGGCATGCGGTCGCGCGGAGCGCTGGATGACTGAACGCTTGTATTCGCTGGAAAACCTGTCCGTGGAGTACCCGGACGGCCGCGTGGCGCTCGACGGGCTGGACCTGGCGATCGCGCCGGGCGAGCGCGTCGTGCTGCTCGGCGCGAATGGCTGCGGCAAGAGCACGCTGCTGAAGCTGCTGGACGGGCTGATGGCGCCCACGCGAGGCGTGCTGGCTTTCGAGGGCGAGCCGCTGGACGCCCGCCGCCTGAAGGACCGGGCCTTCGCCGGCGCTTTTCGCCGCCGGGTCGCGCTGATGTTCCAGCATCCCGAGGCCATGCTGTTCAACCCCACCGTGGCCGAGGAGATCGGTTTCGGCCTGCGCCACCTTCCCGAGGACGAGGCGCGCGAGCGGGTGCGCCACTGGGCCGGCTTCATGCGCCTGGCAGACCACCTGGATGAACACCCGTCGCAGCTTTCAGGCGGCGAAAAACAGCGCTTGTGCCTGGCCTGCCTGTTGGCGCTGGAGCCCGAGGTGCTGCTGCTCGACGAACCCACGGCGAACCTGGATCCCCGCACCGTCGGCTGGCTGATCGACTGGCTGGCCGAGCGCGCCATCACCACGGTGGTGGCGACCCACCACATGGCGCTGGCGCCGGAGCTGGGCCGCCGCGCCGTGATCCTTTCCGAGGCGCACCGCGTGGCTTTCGACGGCCCGGTAGAGGCGGCGCTGGCCGACATGGAACTGCTGCTGGAGAACAACCTCGCGCACCGGCACCGCCACGAGCACGACGGCGTCGCGCACGAGCACGCCCACGGTCACCCGGTATGGGGGGCTGCCCGCGGGTAGGCACGCATGTCCAACAACCTCTACATCGCCGCCACGGAGCCCATGAGCGGCAAGTCACTGGTCGCGCTGGGACTGATGGAGCTGTTGTCGCGTCGCCGCGCGCGGCTGGGGTTTTTCCGCCCGGTGATCGCCTCGGCCGATCCGCCCGACAACGACATACAGCTGATCGCGGAGCGCTACGGGCTCGAGCCAGGCGTGACCGCGGTGCACGCCTTCACCCACGACGAAGCGCAGCGGGAACTGGCGGCCGGGCGGCACGATGAAGTGCTCAAGGCGATCCTGGAGCGCTACAAGCAGCTGGAGGCCGAGTGCGAGTTCGTGCTGTGCGAGGGCACGGATTACACGGGCGTTTCCTCGGCCTTCGAGTTCGATTTCAACGCGACGGTGGCGAAGAACCTTGGCGCCCCCATCCTGCCGGTGATCAGCGGACGCGATCGCAGCGCCGACGAGATCCACAATGCCATCCAGGTGGCGCGGGACGTGTTCGAGGCGCGCGGCTGCGATGTGGCCGCAACCCTGGTCAACCGCGTCACCGCGCAGAATCCGGAGGCCTTGCGGCGTGAACTGGACGAGGCGCTGGACGGCGACCCGCCGCTGTTCGTGATCCCCGAGGACCCCTCCCTGAGCCGCCCCAGCGTGGGCGATGTCGCGCTGGCGCTGGACGCGCGCCTGCTGCACGGCTCGGCCGACTCGACGCGGCGCGCCGTCGCCAGCGTCACCGTGGCGACCATGGACCTGGCGCATTTCCTGGAACGGCTGGCGCCGGGCAGCCTGGTGATCAGCTCGGGCGACCGGCCCGAGATCCTGCTGGGCAGCTTCATCGCCAACCGCTCGCCCGCGGCGCACGGCCTGGCGGGCATCGTGCTCACCGGCGGCTTGGCGCCCGCGGTGGAGATTCGCCGGCTGGTCGGCGGCTTGTCGGACGAGTCGCTGCCGGTGCTAGCCACCGCGGCCGGCAGTTACGAGACGGCCACCCGCATCCACGAGATGCGCGCCTGGCTGAGCGCCGACGACCAGGCCAAGGTGGCACGCGCGCTCGGCCTGTTCGAGGAGAGCGTGGTCGTGGAAGTGCTGGAAGAGCGCATCGCGCTGACCCGGCCGACGCGCATGACGCCGCTGATGTTCGAATACGAGCTGATGCGGCGCGCGACGCGCGACCGCAAGCGCATCGTGTTGCCGGAAGGGGAGGAGGAACGCGTGCTCCGCGCGGCCGACATTTTGCTCAAGCGGGGCGCGGTGGAGCTGGTGCTGCTCGGCGACGAGACCCTGGTGCGGCGCCGCATCTCCGCGCTGGCGCTGGATCTCGGCGGCGTGGAGATCATTGACCCGGCGCATTCGCCGCGGCTGCAGGACTATGCCGAGCGGCTGCACGAGCTGCGCAAGCACCGCGGCGTCACGCCCGAGCGGGCGCTGGACATGATGCGCGAGCGCAATTACTTCGGGACCATGATGGTGCACGAGGGCGAGGTCGACGGCATGGTGTCGGGCGCCGTCACCACCACCGCCCACACGATCCGGCCGGCCTTCGAGTTCATTCGCACTCAACCGGGCGTTTCGATCGCCTCCAGCGTGCTGTTCATGTGCCTGCGCGATCGCGTGCTGGTCTACGCGGACTGCGCGGTGGTGCCGGAACCTGACGCCGGCGAGTTGGCGGACATCGCGATCAGCTCGGCGGGCACGGCGCAGATGTTCGGCATCGAGCCGCGTATCGCCATGCTGTCGTACTCCACCGGCGAGTCGGGCGCCGGCGCCGAGGTGGAGCGCGTGCGACAAGCGACCGCGCTGGTGCGCGAACGGCGCCCCGACCTGCTGGTGGAAGGGCCCATCCAGTACGACGCGGCCGTGGACGCGGCCGTGGCGCGCACCAAGATCCCGGACAGCGAGGTCGCTGGCCGCGCCACCGTGCTGGTGTTCCCGGACCTCAACTCCGGCAACAATGCGTACAAGGCGGTGCAGCGCTCCGCCGGCGCGGTGGTGGTGGGACCGGTGCTGCAGGGCCTCAACAAGCCGGTCAACGACCTTTCGCGCGGCGCGAGCGTGGGCGATATCGTCAAGACCGTTGCCATCACGGCGGTGCAGGCCCAGGTGCAAGCGCAGCAGCAGGCCCTGGAGCACGCGCCAGGGCAATCACCAGGGCAAGCCCCGGAGCAGGCACGAGAGCAGGGCGCATGAAGGTCCTGGTGCTCAACACGGGCAGCGCCACCCTGAAGTACGCGCTCTACGAATTGCCCGAGGAACGGCGCGTGGCCGGCGGCATCATCGACCGCATCGGTGGGCCGCGCGCCCAGCTGCGACACCAGGACGCCGAAGGCGAGCGCAGCGAGACGGTGGAGGCGCCTGATCACGCCGCCGGCTGCAGGCAGTTGTTGGAATTGCTGGCGCCTTACGGGACGCCCGACGTCATCGGGCACCGGGTCGTGCACGGCGGCACGAGATTCAGCGCGGCGACGCGCATCGACGAGGCCGTGCTGGCGGCGGTGCGCGAGCTGACGCCGCTGGCGCCGTTGCACAACCCGGTCAACCTGGCGGGGATCGAGGCGGCCATGGATGCGGTGCCCGGTGTGCCGCAGGTGGCCGTGTTCGACACGGCCTTTCACCAGGACATGCCCGAACACGCCTGGCGCTACGCGGTGCCGGAGGCCTGGCTGCTCGAGCACGGCGTGCGGCGCTACGGTTTTCACGGCACCTCCGTGCGTTTCGTCAGCCGCGCGGCCGCGCGCTTCATGGACCAGGATCCGGAAGCGCTCTGCATGGTGGTGCTGCACCTTGGTAGCGGCGCCAGCGCGACCGCGGTCAAGGGCGGCCGCAGCGTGGATACCTCGATGGGCTTGTCCACCCTGGACGGCCTGGTGATGGGCACGCGCTGCGGCGACCTCGATCCGGCGGTGCCCGGCTACATCGCCGAACAGGCCGGGCTCGAGGGCGACGAGGTGGACCGCCTGCTGCACGAGGAAAGCGGGCTGAAGGGCTTGTGCGGCGACAGCGACATGCGCGAGGTGGAGGCGCGCGCCGAGGACGGCGACGCGCGGGCGGACATGGCACTGCAGGTCTTCTGCCACCGCGTGTGCCGGCACGTGGGCGCGCTGGCCGTGGGCATGGGTCGGCTGGATGCGCTGGTGTTCACCGGCGGCATCGGCGAACACAGCGCAGTCGTGCGGGCGCGCGTCTGCGCCGGTCTCGGGCTGCTGGGCATCGGGCTGGACGAGGCCAGGAATTCAGCGCCGGGCCCGCTGCCCGCCGCCGTGCAGGCCGAGGGGCGGACGCCCGTGCTGGTCGTCGCCACCGACGAAGAGCTGGAGATTGCGCGCCAGGCGGCCGACTGCCTGGATTAATGGGGCCACTCCCTATTTAAAAATGGGGCCAATCCCCATTTTTAAATAGGGAGTGGCCCCATTTCAGGGAAACGCGCTTCAGGGAAAAATCGGCGCCGGACGGCCGTCGTCGTCGATGGACACCATGGTGACCTCGGCGCTGGTCACGCGCAGGTCTTCGTTCCGGGAACGCGAGCGGGCCAGCACATCCACCCGCAGCCTGATGGAGCTGCGGCCGATCTTGAGCGTCTCGGCCCAAAGACTGACGATGTCCCCGTTGTGCACCGGTTCGTGGAACTCGACCTTGTCCATGGCGATGGTGACGAACTTGCGCGGCGCCTGCCGGCTGGCCTCCACGAAGGCGGCCTGGTCGATCAGCGACATGATCACGCCGCCGAAGATGGAACCCACCGCGTTAGTGTCCTTCGGCATCATCATCATGCGAATGGCCGGTTGTTTGCTGGGCGGTTTCAAGGCGCTGCTCCCTCGTGTCAGGCGTCGCTCATTGTCGCTGCAATGCGCGAGGCTGCAAAGGCTTCGGCATCCATTCGGCGGTGCGCCGGTGGATGCGTTTCAGGCCGACCCCGGCAGCCCCCCGGACTGTGCCGCGTCCCACCAGGCGCGCCGACCCGCGTGGCTGGCGGCGCGGTCAACCACGAGCTCCAGTAGCGCAGACCGGCCGGTTTCCAGCGCGGCCCCGATGGCCTCGGCGAGCCCGGTGGCCGTCTCCAGCCGGGCATGCGGCAGTTCGAACAGCGCGGCCGCGCGCGCCAGGTCCAGCGCCGGCGGCGTCAGCCACAGCGAGTCGAATTCGGGCAGCGAAGCCTGCGGCAGCTGGCCGAAGATCGCGCCGCCGCCGTTGTTCACCACCACCAGCACCAGCGGATGCTGCCGGCACAGGGCGAGCGCATTGAGGTCGTGAAACAGGGCCAGGTCACCGATGACCGCCAGCCCGGGCCGGCCAGTGGCCGCAACCACTCCGGCGGCGGTCGAGACATTGCCGTCGATGCCGCTTACCCCGCGGTTCGCGTGCAGCGCCAGGGGCGCCTCGCGTCTCGGGAAGAAACTGTCGAAGTCGCGGGCCACCAGCGAGTTGGCGACGAACACCGGCGTATCGGGCGGCGTCGCGGCGGCGATTGCGCGCACCAGCGCGACCTCCGCCGGCGGCGTATCCAGCCCGGCCAGCGCCGCCAGCGACGCCGCCTCCAGGCGATCCAGCGCGTCCCACCGCGATGCCCGCAGGCCGGCCCGCGTCACTGCCGCGCCGAGCACCGAGAGGCTCGCCGCCGGATCGCCGAGCAGCACGTTCGCGGCCAAGCGCAGGGGGTCCGTCCACGCGGGCGTTGCGCTTAGCAGCAGCGTCTCCGGACAGCGTGCCGCCCACTCCTCCACCGCGCGCGAGACCGGCGGCCGCCCCACGCGAAT
>Ga0209938_1001737_pt1 | contig 10645 bp, 9 predicted proteins | sample SalPonR2_C_D1_MG_FD_185708 | JGI IMG/M metagenome (GOLD analysis project Ga0209938, IMG submission 185708) | Salt pond soil microbial communities from South San Francisco under conditions of wetland restoration - Salt Pond MetaG R2_C_D1_MG... ... | reverse complement strand
AACCAGAGCAACCACAGCATCAATAGCAACAACAGTATCAATAGTATCAATTTGAAGATTTGACAATTTGACAATTTGAAAATGCATGTTATGGGAATTTTTGAATGATAGAATGTTAGAATGTTTGAATGTTAGAATGTTTGAATGTTTGAATGTGGTAATATAGCAGAGGCATCAATAGTAACCAGAGCAACCACAGCATCAATAGCAACAACAGTATCAATAGTATCAATAGTATCAATAGTATCAATAGTATCAATAGTAACAACAGTATCAACAGTATCAAGAGTAACAACAGTAACAACAGTATCAACAGTATCTAAAGAATAATAATCCATGAAAAAATTAAAAACCATCGCCTTAACAGCTATTTCAGCTATACTACTTTGCAGCTACACAGCATATAAATCAGATTTTTTTGAAATTGCCAAGCAAATTGAAATTTTTACAGCCCTGTATAAAGAAATCAATATGAATTATGTGGATGAGGTGAATCCGGCAGAGTTGATGGATACGGCTATCACAAATATGCTCAACGATTTAGATCCATACACCAATTTTTATAACGAACAGGATGTAGAGGATGCGCGTATTAATCGTTCTGCAAGCTATACCAGATTGGGTTTGGAGCTTCAGAATGTATCCGGGAAGGTTGTGGTTACCGATATCACAAAAGATTTTGCAGCAGACAAATCAGGATTGAAACTCGCCGATGAAATTATAAGTATAGACGGTACATCCATTGAAAATTTTACAACCAATTTGGGAGACGTACTCAACGGAGCACCAAATACTTCAGTTAACCTTCAAATACAAAGAAATGGAGAAGTAAAAAGCATGGTCTTAAAACGCAGCCTCAGCAAACCAACTGCTGTGCCCTTCTACGGTATGGCTGATGATAATACAGGCTTTATCGTGTTGAACAAATTTACAGCCACCGCTTCAAAAGATGTGGCTTTAGCCTTATTAGAATTAAAGGACAAAGGTGCTGAAAAGCTTATTCTGGATTTGCGAAAAAATCCAGGAGGGTTGCTTTCGGAGGCCGTGAATGTGAGTAATATATTTTTGCCAAAAGACCAGCTTATCGTTTACACAAAATCTAAAATAGAGAATTATAATCAAACCTATTCTACTAAAAAGGAACCTATTGATACTGAAATGCCTTTAGTGGTTTTAATCAACGAAAAAAGTGCATCGGCCAGTGAAATTGTATCGGGGAGTTTACAAGATTTAGACAGGGCTGTAATCCTTGGCGCCAGAAGTTTTGGAAAAGGTCTGGTACAACGTCCAAAACCTTTAAAATATGGTACTCAAGTAAAAATCACAATCTCAAGATACTTTTTGCCGAGCGGTCGAGGTATTCAAGCTTTAGAATACCAAGACGGAGCGTCGATAAGAAAATCTACATCTTCATCAAATGCTTTTCAAACCCGAAATGGGCGAACTGTATACGACGGCGGAGGCATAAAACCTGATATTGAAATTGAAGCCGAGCAAATCAGTGATTTTACACAGTCGCTTATTGATGACCTTATCATTTTAGATTTTGCTGCAAAATTTGCCGATGAAAACCCGGATTTGAACTGGAATACCTTTGAAGTGAATGAAAAAATATATAAAACCTTTGTGGATTATGTTGAAAACCGAAATTATAGCCTTAAAACAAAAACCGATGATGAGTTGAAATCTTTGATTGTAACAGCGGTAGAGGATAATCTGGATAACAAATTTATAGAGGCACTAGAAGACCTAAAGAAAGAGTTGAAAGATGAGAAAATGAATTTATTTAATACCTACAAAACCCAAATTTCTGCGTTACTAACAGACCAGATTATCGAATACTTTGCTTATAATGAAGGAGTTTATGAACATAATTTAAGAAACGCTTCGGTAATTAAACAAGCTATGGCAGTCTTAAATAATTCCAGTACATACGCTAAAATTCTAAATATGAAGTGAAAAAAATTAAAGCTAATTTCCAATAAACAACACTATGGAAACTTTAGGGTCAATTTGATAAAGCATGTTATGGGAATGTTAGAATGTTAAAATGTGGGAATATAGCAGAGGCATCAATAGTAACCATAGCAACAACAGTATCAATAGCATCAATAGTATCAATAGTATCAACAGTATCAATTTGAAGATTTGACGATTTGACAATTTGACAATGCATGTTCTGGGAATGTGGAAATGTTAGAATGTTTGAATGTTTGAATGTGGGAATATAGCAGAGGCATCAATAGTAACCATAGCAACAACAGTATCAATAGCATCAATAGCATCAACAGTATCAATAGTATCAATAGTAACAACAGTATCAACAGTATCAATTTGAAGATTTGACGATTTGACAATTTGAAAATGCATGTTATTGGAATTTTTGAATGATTGAATGTTAGAATGATTGAATGTTAGAATGTTTGAATGTTAAAATGTGGGAATATAGCAGAGGCATCAATAGTAACCATAGCAACAACAGTATCAATAGCATCAATAGCATCAATAGCATCAACAGTATCAATAGTATCAATAGTAACAACAGTATCAACAGTATCAATAGTATCAATAGTATCAACAGTATCAATAGTATCAATAGTATCAATAGTAACAATAGTAACAATAGTATCAATTTGAAGATTTGACGATTTGACAATTTGACAATGCATGTTCTGGGAATGTGAGAATGTTTGAATGTTTGAATGATTGAATGTTAGAATGATTGAATGTTAGAATGTTTGAATGTTAAAATGTGGGAATATAGCAGAGGCATCAATAGTAACCATAGCAACAACAGTATCAATAGCATCAATAGCATCAACAGTATCAATAGCATCAATAGCATCAACAGTATCAACAGTATCAATAGTATCAATAGTATCAATAGTAACAATAGTATCAATTTGAAGATTTGACAATTTGACAATTTGAAAATGCATGTTATGGGAATTTTTGAATGATAGAATGTTTGAATGTTAGAATGTTAGAATGTGGAAATATAGCAGAGGCATCAACAGTAACCAGAGCAACCACAGCATCAATAGCATCAATAGCATCAAAAGGAGTAATTTGGAAATTTGAAAATACCCCCTTGCTGAGCGATTCAAGGATAGCTAATTTGCGGTGCAATGAGTATTCGAAGGGTATCGAAGCAAGTCGACTGAGTGTTTGTTTTGCCTGAAATAGTTTACCAAAGCCCAACTTTGAAGTACCAAACGGTTCATTTCAATAGCCTTAATACAGCTCTATAACATACCTTTGAAAGTTAACGGTATATCCACCATTAAGTAAGTTTAATGTGGACGTATTATCCTGATCGATAATTTTATAACAGAACCTCAGAACATTAAATGTGTACATTGAAATTTAAGACTTAGCCAGCTAAATCATTATAATGACCATTATCTTGAGAAAAGCGTGACCCAAGTTTAAGATTTAGAATTGATACCACTTTTTAACCTTAGTATCAATGCCATAGCCGTAACCATAGCCGTAGTTATATTCATATCCTTTCTTCTGATCGACTGCATTAATGGCTATACCAACATTCTTCTTCATATTAAATTTGTTGAGCTCTCTAATGTGTCTTAATATTTTAAGCTCCGTAAAGTTAGCACGAACCATATAAACAACAGCATCGGCCAAATCGAGTACAGCTATGGTATCAGTAACAAGCATAGTTGGTGCAGTATCTATTATAATATAATCATATACAGCTCTTGCTTCTTCAATGAGCTGATACAAACGCCCATTATTTAGAAGTTCGGAGGGGTTTGGAGGTATTTCGCCAGATAAGATAATGTCAAATTTTAGATCTTTTTCTGTTTTGAATATAATGTCTTCTAGTTTAAGTTCCTCATCTACCAAATAAGAGGATAGTCCAATATTTTTCTTAGACACCCCTAAATAATTATGAAGTTGTGGGTTTCTAAGGTCACAACCTATGAGCAATGTTTTACTTTCGTTAGAGGCAAATACCGATGCACTGTTAATGGCTGTAAATGTTTTTCCTTCCCCTTTGGTACTGGATGTAGAAAAAATGACTTTACAATTGTTTTCCTTATCATCATCGGCATTCAGGTAATTCATGTTGGTTCTCAGGATTCTGAAAGCTTCAGCAACATTTGAATTATCTGTATTTTTAACAATTTTACCGTCGTATTCTTTATTGATTGGGATCTCTGCAATAATCGGGATGTCCAATTTAGCTTGTATCTGCTCTTTTGAGGTCACCTTGGTATCAAATAAGTACATAATATAAAGAATACTTATTGGAAAAGCCAATCCAATCACCAGGCCTGCAAGATAAACGATATTTGGTCTTGGGCTTATGGGGCCGCCACCGGTATATGCATAATCAACTACTTTTGCAGTAGATGCTGTTATCGCAGCAGATAAATCTGCTTCTACTTGTTTTTGAAGCAGGAAAATATAAAGATTTTCTTTAACGGCTTGCTGTCGTTGTATTTCCCGGGCAATTTTTTCTTTTTCGGGTATGGCTTTAATATTAGAATTAAATTGCCTTTCCCGATTACTCATATTCTGAAGTGATATTTGAATACTTCTGATATAATTATTGATGGACTCTTCAATATTGCTGTTTAAAAGTCTAAGCTGCTGTGATAGTTCAACTACCGCAGGACTAGACTCGGTTGAAGAGGTTAACTCTTTATTGCGCTCAAGCACTAAACTGTTATATTGTGAAATCAGGTTATTGGTGCTGCTGTTTTGGAGGCCAACCTCTCCGGGAAGCAAAGAATATTGCGAGTTACTTTTTATTTCGTCTTGAATATATCTGGAAATTTCTAATTGATTCTCTAGCTCAGCTCTTTGTTGTTCAGCGTTAGAGTATGTAGAAAATAGATTTCCTGAGCTTTCTCCTATAAAATTACTATTTCGTTTAAAATCTACTAAGTTAGATTCTACGGTGTCTAACTCAGATTCTAACATATTAAGCCTATCAGAGACAAATTCAGCTGTTCGTAAGGCAACTTTTCGATCATCTTCAATACCGTCTTGGTTGAAAACCTTTATAAGATTATTTAAAATAGCCTCGTTTCTTTCGGGATTTTGACCATTAATATTTATTTCCAATACCTCACTACCCTCTCTTGGTTCAACATCAATTCCTCCTTTCAAACTATTTACGACACTATTCCTTGACCTGTATTTAAAATAAATTTCTTGACCTTTACTTTTTTGTCTATATATGGGGTTTTTGTTAATGACAAATTGCGCATCATCAATTTTTATTTCTTCACCGTAATTGAATGTTTTGTTATATCCGCGTTCTGAAATTGACAGTGTAAAAGAATTTTCATCTTTTGCAGTATACTTTAGGTCTGATTCAAATGAAGCAGAAAAATTCTCACTCTTATGGTTAAGCCAGTTTACTCTAAAGGGGACTTCGCTGCCAAACCTTTCATCTTCTTTAATTCTTCCACTGGTATAATAGTATGTCGTTAAGTTCAAATTATCAACAACTTCACCAATGATTCTTCTTGACAATAAAATTTCCATCTCATTTTCAAGATTGATGCTACTCATATCAAATAAGGGGGCATTACCCGTAAGCCCAGACAGGTCTAGTCCACTGTCTTTCTTTTTTAAGATTTTGATTTTGGCATTAGTGGCATATACATTAGGTTCATATCTTAAATAAATATAACTAGCTGCAACAGCAATTATTGCTCCAAAAACAATCCATTTCCAGTATTTTAAATACCTGAATAAATCTCTTTTTAGGGATTCGCTTTCGCTTTCCCGCATTCTTTGATCTATAGGATTGATACTATCTTCTGCCATGTTACTGTTTTAACGCGTTATGAATATAAGCCCAATTCCGATGATACCGGTTATTGTACCTAATAATGCACCTAAGGAAGGAATATAGCCCGCTCTTTTAATAGCAGGACCATTGGGTTCTACGTAGATATAATCATTTTGCTTGACGAAATAGAACGGTGAATTCATCCAGTCTGTTTGGGTTAAATCAATCCTTCTCACAATGCGTTGCTCACCAACAGTTCTAATGATCATGACATTTTCCCTTTTTCCATTAATGGTTAGATCTCCGGCTTGCCCAAGGGCTTGAAGTAAGGTGAGATTGGGCTCTAGAACTTCATAAGTACCAGGATTCTTTACTTCCCCTTGAATGGTATATTTAAAATTTAATAACCGCACAGAAACATAAGGGTCTTTAAGAAAGCCCGATAATTTAGACTTTATCTTTTTCTCGGCTTGCTGTCTAGTGAGTCCGTTGACCTGCACTCTACCTATGATTGGCATTTCAATTTCGCCGTATTCATCAACTATATATCCCTGGAGTTTAATCAATCCTTGTTGACCGCCTCCGCCTCCGCCAACACCGCCTTGGCCCATGCCTTGTTTCATAAAAGGAATAGTGCTTTCCGGATTGAGCGTTTTTATATCAACTTGTAAAATATCATTGAGTTGAATTTTGACTTTTGGCTTGATATCACTCACATTTTGGAATTGCGCATCATCAGCATCCTGATAGTAAATAATGTCTTTTTTAGAAGCACAGCTGCCCAAAAAAAGTACGAGTGCGAGGTAGAATAAATTTTTAATCATGATTGCAAATATAAATTAATTTGTGATTCTGTTACATTTTTTTCATAGATTTGTCATGCCAATTTTTATGAAATTTTTATGATAGCCTTGAAAAAATTTATATTTTTAAAATTAAAGAAAGTTTCGAAGTATCATGTCCCAAGGGGTTTAATTTTACTAATCGACGCCATCCTTTGCTTAATTGCACTTATTTTAAGCTTTATCCTGACTAATTCTACCTTTTCCTATTCAAACACCGAAAACCAAAATTTATTATATTTTGGTTTGGTTTTTTTAATACAGATTCTAACCATATTGTTGTTTAGGTCTTACCTGGGTATTGTGCGCTATACCAATTTAAGAGATGCTTACAAGCAAATTCAATCCATATTATTTACGGTCTTTACGGTTATAGCGATTAATTTTGTTTGTACTACACTAGGCGTAGAACGAATATTTCCAAACTCCGGTGCTGTAATTTATGGTTTTATAGCTTTCACGTTTTTGTTCTTCTACAGAATTGCTGTAAAACAGGCTTATCAAGCTATTCATAAATCAGATTCTTACAAATACGTTTACATTCTGGGAACCAGCTTAACAGATGTAGCTGTTGCTGAAAGTATAAATAATGATACGCTTACCGATTATAAACTGGCTGGTTTTATTTCAGATTTTGATAAGCTTCCCAAAAAGAGAATATTGGGTTTACCCATTTTTGATATACAGAGTATTAAAGCCACAGAATCACATAACACCGTAGTAATTACCGGCGATAAAATAAGGAGGCTTAGCAAAAATAATAATCAAATTCTAGACCAACTACTCAGCAAAAACTTTAATATTTTTAAACTGCCTGAGATTGAAAACTGGGATGAAAATTCCATTTTATCTAATATCAAAAAGGTAAAACTTGAAGATTTGCTGCAGCGTAATCCTATTAAGCTTAACAAAACTAAATTAAAAAAAGTTTACAATAATAAAACCATTCTTGTTACAGGGGCAGCAGGCTCAATAGGAAGTGATATTGTGAGACAACTTACGAGTTTTAATCCTAAGAAAATTATTTTATTAGACCAGGCAGAAACCCCATTACATTCCATGAGCTTATGCTTAGACAAAGATTATCCTTATATTGAATATGAAAAAATCATTGCAGATGTAAGGAATTTTAAACGGCTTGAATTTGTTTTTGACACTTACAAACCCAATGTCGTTTTTCACGGTGCAGCATACAAACACGTACCTATGATGGAATGCAACTCCATTGAAGCTCTAGACGTAAACTTTAGAGGAACCAAAAATCTGGTTGATCTTTCGACTAAAAATAATGTCGATCGGTTTGTATTTGTATCTACAGATAAAGCCGTAAATCCAACCAATATCATGGGGGCTTCTAAGCGAAGTGCCGAAATTTACGTACAGTCTATTGCCAGAAAAGCGGCCAATACCACAAACTTTATCACAACGAGGTTTGGTAATGTCCTGGGTTCTAATGGCTCTGTAATACCCCATTTTAAAAAACAAATTGAAGCCAACGGTCCGGTAACAGTCACTCACCCGGATATTACCAGGTATTTTATGACTATTGACGAAGCCTGTCAACTCGTTCTAGAGGCCGGTGCTATGGGTAAAGGTGGTGAGATATTTGTATTTGACATGGGTAAACCGGTGAGAATTCTCGATTTGGCCAACAATATGATCAGGTTATCAGGCTTTAGACCGAATATCGATATTATGATTGAATTTTCTGGATTAAGGCCCGGTGAAAAATTATATGAAGAACTTCTGGCAGACAAAGAAAACACGCAGCCTACACACCACCAAAAAATTATGATTGCTAAAGCTACTCATGTTTTTGATACAACCAAAATCAAACTCCTTGATGACCTTGTCGAATTTATTTTAGATAACAATCAAAATAAAAGCATTAAAGCTCTAAAAGTCTTAGTTCCGGAGTTTAAAAGCAAAACGCTTTTAGAACAATTAGAAGAAGGTTCTGAAAGTAATTCCTGATTCTTTCAATTTTTATATGGGCAACAATTTATACCCCAACAATTAAAGTTTAATAATTAAGATTATATCTTTGCGTTATGAGGTATAAGCTTTGAATGTGTTAGATATGGAATACATAATTGTTGGATTTTACGCCTTAGGCCTATCTATTATATTTTTATATAGTTTAGCGCAATTGAACCTTCTTACCAATTATATCAAAGCAAAACAACATACTTCAGAACCTGAAAACTTTAATTTTGATGATCCCCATCAAATTCCTTTTGTTACCGTTCAGCTTCCCCTATACAATGAATTCTATGTCGTAGAAAGGCTTTTGGATAATATTTCAAAATTAAAATACCCGCGAGAAAAGCTTGAAATACAAGTTCTGGATGATTCTACAGACAAGTCTGTGAAGCATACCGCAGATAAAATAAGTTTTCTGCAAAGCCAAGGCATAGACATCAAGCACCTGAGACGAGAACACAGAGACGGGTTTAAAGCCGGGGCTCTAAAAGAAGGATTAAAAACGGCCAAAGGCGAATTTATTGCTGTTTTTGATTCGGATTTTATGCCCAAGCCCGAATGGCTTTTGGAGACGATTCCACATTTTAAAGACCAAAGTATAGGTGTTGTGCAAACCCGTTGGGGACATATCAATAGAAACTATTCTTTACTGACTAAAATTCAGGCCTTTGCTTTAGACTTTCATTTTATTTTAGAACAGGTTGGACGAAATTTTGGAAAACATTTTATAAATTTCAATGGTACTGCCGGCGTATGGCGTAAGTCTTGTATTGAAGATGCGGGAAACTGGAACGGAGACACGCTTACTGAAGATTTAGATTTAAGCTACCGCGCACAATTCAAGAATTGGAAATTCAAGTACCTTGAAGATGTTGAAACTCCGGCAGAACTCCCCGTGATCATGAGTGCAGCCCGTTCTCAACAATTCCGATGGAATAAAGGCGCTGCTGAAAATTTTAAAAAATTTAAATGGCGATTACTTAAGGACAAAAAAATTTCTAAAGGCACAAAATTTCACAGCTATTTTCATTTATTAAACAGCAGCATGTTTATCATCGTCCTCCTGATAGCTGTATTAAGTGTTCCGGTATTGTACATCAAAAACAATCATCCGGAGCTTTCATGGGTCTTCAACCTCTTAGGCTTGTTTGCCGGAAGTACAATTATATTTTTTCTATGTTACTGGCAGTCTTATTCAAAAATTCACGGTAGAGGATTACAACACTTCTTTAGGTTTATCGGCATGTTTATTGGCTTTTTTTCCATCGCTATGGGGTTTTCTTTACACAACACAATTGCAGTCATAGAAGGACATTTTGGTAAGAAGTCTGGTTTTATTAGAACCCCAAAATTCAATATAGAAGGCGTAAATAAGTCCTGGAAAACCAATATTTATATCAATAATCAACTTGCACCGGGTGTTTTTGTTGAGTTTGCTCTTTTTCTCTATTTTATGTTTGCGATATATAGCGCATTTTATACCCGGGATTTTGGTTTAATCGTGTTTCATCTCATGTTATGTTTTGGGTTTGGGTTTGTTTCAATAAAAACTTTATTTTCAAGCACTTAATCATGTATGAATCCTATAACCAAGGTTTTCTCAAATCACTCCAACCGCCATTTGCTCTTGGCTATACTATGCTGCTTTGCTTATGGTTATATAGGCTATTTTACAGCCCGTTCTGAATTTTACGCTTTAATTTTAATTCTGGCCTTCACATTTACCGCCACCTATTTTATTATTCAAAAAAGCCAATTCAGTTTTAGGCAGCTACTATTACTGGCTTTAGTTTACAGGTTAGTTTTGCTATTTACTGTGCCAAACTTATCTCAGGATTTCTACCGGTTTTACTGGGATGGTCAGATTCTGTTGGAAGGCTTAAACCCTTACCTGAACACTGTAAACCATTACTTTTCCGAAAATTTACAAAGGCATATTGCACAAGCTGAGCTCCTAAGAGAAGGCATGGGAGACCTTAGTGCGGGAAATTATTCAAATTACCCGCCTTTTAGTCAGTTTATTTATGCTGCTGCAACCTGGCTTTCACCG
>Ga0209938_1001727_pt1 | contig 10682 bp, 10 predicted proteins | sample SalPonR2_C_D1_MG_FD_185708 | JGI IMG/M metagenome (GOLD analysis project Ga0209938, IMG submission 185708) | Salt pond soil microbial communities from South San Francisco under conditions of wetland restoration - Salt Pond MetaG R2_C_D1_MG... ... | reverse complement strand
TCCTCGCTAATATACGGAAAAAACGACAATTTTGCCGCACTTTCTTTAGAATTGATTTGGCTGGTAGTGTGCTAGTAGTCAGTTAGTTATGCTGGTGACAGGGGGATTGAGGAAAGAAAGTCAATATTTTATTTGGGCTTTATTTCCGATGGCTGAGGATTCATTCTTTGGGGGCTGTCAGGCGGGGAAGATTATTTTTGGTAAAAGAAAGGCATACTTAACAATATCCTAAGGTCTATTAACGTCTCATTAAGTAAATGAAGAGGTAAAAACTTTTATTTTGCACTCGATTCGGTTACTTTTGTTAACCACAGGGGGGATTTCCTGTCTTTGTCGAAAACAAATCAAATTTTTTTAATTTCAAATATCATTAATGATGAAGAGATTATTTTCTGCACTTTTTTTCCTGTTAAGTTTCACCTTAATAGTTAGCGCTCAGACCCAAGAGAAAAAATCTTCCACCAAAGAAGAGGTGAAAGAAATGACGACTGATGAAAAAGTTGGTCCTAAATTAGAATTCGAAGCCGAAACGGTTGATTTTGGAGAAATCACACAGGGCTCCGATCCCTTCCGTACGATTAAAATCAAAAATGCAGGTGATGAGCCTCTGTTGATCACCAACGCAAGAGGAAGCTGTGGCTGTACGGTTCCTACGGTTCCCAGAAAGCCTATCGCTCCCGGTGAAACGGCGGAAATGAAGGTTCGCTACGATACCAAGCGTTTGGGTAAAATCAACAAGACGGTTACCCTGACCACCAACGAAAAGACACCTACCAAAACGATTCGTGTCGTTGGCCAGATCAAGCCTAAGCCAGAAGGGACGCCTACCAAGCAGTCCAATCCATTCAACAACTCTAATAACAACTAGAGTATAAGTAGGTTGCCCATATTGAGTCTGTAATAAGGTGCTGGCTTTTTTGGGCTAGTTCGAGGCGCAAAAATCGCCCCAAAAAGACGCAGATTATTGCTTGATTTAATTGAGCAACCTACTTAGAATATGCTGGATTAAAAAAAGGCCATTCGCTAACTAGCGGATGGCTTTTTTTATGGTGCGCCAGGCATGGCGCACGTCTAGCGGGTGCGAGTCCCGTGTTCGCCCGATAAGGGGAAGAATTAGCCGAGCGGCAAGGTAGCTATTGTGAAATAGTCGCTGAAGGAAGCCGAAGGCAAAGCATAAGTGTGAAAGACGTGTGTCTTACCCTGGGAGGCCTCAGGAATTTTTTTTTTGAGGAGTCAGCCGAGGTCATAGTACCGAGCCAAACCACTGTCAATGACGAACCATGTTGTTTGCAGCGACACTTGAGAGGGTAAACGGGAAGGACCGAACCTAAAATTAGGAAGGATGAATTTAATAATAGAGTCAGGATCGGAAAGGATAGGAGTAATGGCTGTTCAGCCATTAGCTTGTGAGGGAGGTATGATTCGGAAAATCGGAAGTAGCTCATGAGTATCCAAGATTCGACTAGGATGATTAAAGGAAGCCGTCCAAAGAGGATTGGTAAGTCTGGTCTCATTAATGACTAGACCTAGCCGATAGGCTAATTTTAGGAACCGCCGTGATACGGAACCGTACGTCCGGTGGTGTGAGAGGGTTAAAACAAAGACAGTCACCTTTGCGGAATCCGTAGGTCTAAATGACTATCTTTGTTTTACTCTACTCGATCAAAATAAAAGAGACGCGATACTTCACGTCTCTTTCTAACCCAAACAAATAAACACAAAAACTACTTTTAGATGAAACAAACATAATATCTTTTTAATTAGCCTGCAAGGTTTTATTTATTTTTTTATCTAAAAAGAATTCATTATAAGATTCTGTTTCCGGTAATCATACAGATAATAAAGCGGATGTGGTTTTCAGAAAAACCCTGCTTTTTCGGGATTTTTTAAGCGAAAAGACCAACATCTGGCCTTAAAAGGATGTTGCAACAAAAAAACATGCATTGATATGGGTTTAATGATCTTATTGTCCCCGGCGAAAACGCTGGATTTTTCCGATCATCGGGCAGATGAATTTACACAACCTCGATTGCTCGATCAGTCTAAAGAACTGGTCGGTATCCTCAAAAAGAAACAAGCCGAAGACCTAATGTCACTGATGAATATCAGCGAAAAGTTAGGAACGCTTAATTACGAGCGCTACCAGGAATTTTCTACTCCTTTTAACGAAGAGAATGCCAAACAGGCGATTTTGGCTTTTAAGGGGGATGTCTATACCGGCCTGGAGGCTGCAGATTTGTCAGAGTCAGACCTGGCTTATGCCCAAAACCACGTTCGTATCTTATCGGGACTCTACGGACTTTTGCGGCCGCTGGATCTGATGCAGGCCTATCGTCTGGAAATGGGTACTAAGCTAGACAACCCTAAAGGAGATGATTTGTATGCCTACTGGGGAGAGCAGTTGACGGAGATGCTGAATGATGACCTGGAAGGCTCCGGAAATGATAGGGTGCTGAATTTGGCTTCGAAAGAATACTTTTCGGCGCTACAGCCGGATAAACTAAAAGCCAAATTGGTCGAAGTAGACTTCAGAGAACTGCGAGACGGTAAGTACAAGTTTATTACCTACAATGCCAAAAAAGCACGCGGTACTATGACTAAGCTGATTATTCAACAGCAGGTGGAAACCATCGATGATCTGAAAGAATTGGATGTAGACGGCTACCGCTACAACGAAGATCAATCGGATGAAAACAAATTGTTCTTCTCCAAATAAATACTATTCCGTCAGCCGACGGAAATCTTTAATCGTGGTCAGGAACGCCAGTCGATCCGTTTTTTGCTCAAAGATCGGCTCGCGTTCTCTGGCTTCATTAAGGATAAATAAAGAACGTTCCGCTTCCAGTGCTTCCGTAATTTTTTGTGCCGTTGCCCACTGGACTTCGGGGGTAGGTCGCTCCATACGAATTATACTGGTATCCCGACCCTCGGCCACAAACAGGGTAAGTGGAATAGCCATGGGGTAGTCATTTCCCTCCAGAAAAAGGTAGGCCTCATCCTCAATCCAATTGTCAATAATCTTTGGATAAATAAGGGGCCGTTCTTTGGTGTCTGTGAATTTACGGAGCTGATAGACATTCATGCGCTCACTGGGTTTTCCGCCCGGTGCGAGACTTTCGGTGTAATAATAGCTTCTTACATTTTTAAAATAGATGTGGTTAGGATCCCTCACGAAAAAAGGGTTTTCCGTATCGGACTGGCTCCCTTCCGTTGCTGGGTTTTCACAGGAAAAAAGAGATAGTAAAGAAAGGAATATAACGGCGACAAAAAAAGTACTATATTTCATGACTATTGTTTCAATAATACACTCTTAACGATATGCGCGTAGTTAAGTTCTTGCTCGTCTTTGGTATTTTAACCGGGCTGATCTTTCTTTTGAATACACACGCTCCCTTCCAGTCTTCCCTGCCCGCTTTGGGTAAAGTCTTAAATCCGTTTACGGGCTTTTGGCAAAATGCGGAAGCGGCGTCAATCCCGGATCAGTTGGAGATTAAAGCAGCTGAACTCAGCGAGCCGGTCGAGGTTTTCTTCGACCAACGCCTGGTACCACATATTTACGCCGCCTCCAATGAAGATGCCGCCTTTGTGCAGGGCTACATCCACGGTATGCACCGCCTCTGGCAAATGGATATTGCCACCCGGGCCGTCAGTGGCCGCCTTTCCGAGGTGCTGGGCGAGCGGACCCTGCAGCGCGACATTACACAACGCAAAAAAGGAATGACCTACGCTGCTGAGAATGCCCTGCGCGCCTGGATGTCCAGCCCTCAGGAAGCTGCTATGCTAAATGCTTACGCAGCGGGCGTCAATGCCTACGTGGATCAACTACAGCCTAAAGATTATCCGGTTGAATTTAAGCTGTTGGGCTATCAGCCAGAAGGATGGACGCCCATGAAATCCGCACTTTTTCTGAAATATATGGCCGAGTCGCTCTGCTCTCGCCATCAGGACCTACAGACCACTAATGCTTATGCGGCTTTAGGGGAGGAGATTTTTGACTTACTTTATCCAGAGTATAATCCCCGTCAGTCTCCCATTATTCCAGTGGACATACCTTTTGATTTTGAAGCAATTGAACCCTTTCCGGCTCCCCTGGACTCTAGTTTGTTGGGGATGACCTCTTCCTATGAGCTTTTTGACTTGCCTCCGGCTGGTAATGGCAGCAACAACTGGGCGGTAGCACCGGAAAAAACAGCCGCTGGCAATGCCATTCTTTGTAGTGACCCACATTTGGGCCTAACCCTACCTTCGATCTGGTATGAAAGTCACATATCCACTCCGGAACTTGATGCTTACGGGGTTTCCCTACCCGCCGAACCGGGTATTCTGATTGGTTTCAATCAGTACATTGCCTGGGCGGAGACGAATGTCGGCCACGATGTGCTTGACTGGTATACCATCGACTGGGCTAACGAAGAAAAAACGGCTTATTACTACGAAGGAGAGACCCTGCGGGTAAATATCCGGAGAGATACGGTCAGGATCAAGGGGGGCGAACCGCACGTCGAAGAAACGAAATATACCGTTTGGGGGCCTATCGTCTACGAAGACTCGACCAGTCAATACCAGGATCTGGCTATGCGCTGGATTGCCCATGACCAGCCTACCGAAAAGGCCTTTTACGAGTTAGGTACATTCTGGAAGCTTATGGCCGCCAAAAACCATCAGGACTACCAAAGTGCACTGAAAGGATACGAGAGTCCGGCCCAAAATTTTGCCTTTGCCAGTCGTAATGGAAATATAGCCATTACCGTAAATGGTAACCTGCCGGTGAAACGCGATCAGCAAGGCCGTTTTATTCAGGATGGTAGCGAAAGCGAGAATGCCTGGAACGGCTACATTCCCCGCGACCAGATTCCGCAGGTGTTGAACCCGGAGCGGGGATTTATCTCCTCGGCCAACCAGCATTCGACCGGGCCCGATTATCCTTATTATTATAATGCCGGCTTTGACGATTACCGGGGCCGTACGGTAAATGGCTATTTGGATACCATGCAGCAGATCACGGTAGCCGATATGATGCAGATGCAGACTTCCGACTTTTCGCTGTACGCAAAAGAAGCACTGGCCGCCTGGTGGCCCTTGCTGGAAGAAGCTCAATTATCGGCTGAAGAAAAGTCTGCCGCCATATTACTCCGGGATTGGGATTATCATTTTAAGTCTGCCGCCAAAGCCCCGGTACTGTTTGAGATATGGCAGGATTCCATCTACCGTATGACTTTCGATGAGGTCTTCTCGCTGGCCGAAGATCAATCGATGTTGTACCCGCAGGTCTGGCGACTGATCGAGCTCTTGGAGACTTCGCCGCAACACGCTATCTTTGATAATATGGGGACTGAGGCTATCGAAACGGCGGCTGATATCGTACTGCTGGCTTTTCAAAAAGCCGTAGCCGATTGGCCTGAGGAGAAGACCTGGGCAGACCATAACCAGGCTTCCGTGAATCACATGGCGGGTATTGCCCCCTTCGGTCGATCTAATTTGGATATGAGTGGTAATGACCTGTCGATAAATGCGATCCAGGCAGATCACGGCCCCTCCTGGCGGATGATCGTCGAGATGGATCCGGATGGGGTAAGGGCTAATGGTCTTTATCCGGGGGGACAGTCGGGCAACCCCGGTAGTCGCTACTACGACAATATGGTGGACGACTGGGCCAATGGCCGCTATCAGGAGCTCTTTTTTCCCAAAAATAAGCAAGCTATTCCGGAGGAAGAAGTCCTATTTACCATGACCTTCACCAATTAATTTACTCAGCATGAAATTTATACTCCATATTTTTTTGATTGCGGGACTTTCTCTGCTTTCCGCTGCTTACCTGCCCTGGTGGGGTGCCTGTATTATTGCCTTTGTGGTTAGTTTTGTATTGCAACAAAAAGAAGGGACTTCTTTTTTGGCGGGCTTCATTGGCCTGCTTTTGTGCTGGGGCATCTCAGCCCTGATGATCAATATTACAAACGAGAGTATTCTGGCCAGCAAAATGGGCGAACTGTTGGGCGGACTGTCTGCCGGATTACTCGTCCTGATCACAGCTGTACTGGGCGGTTTACTGGGGGGGATGGCGAGCTGGAGCGGCCGACTGGCACGTGATCTCGTTAATGTTTAGACATGTTATTCAGAAAACGAAGGCGGTCTTTCTTTTTACCTGGCAAACGGCGACAATACCTGGCTTATGCGATCGGAGAAGTCCTATTGATTGTGATCGGTATCTTATTGGCCCTGGCCATCGATAATAATAGCCAGCAACAGGCCTTGCGCAAGAAAGAACAGGTTTATCTAGTTGGTCTTAAGGAAGAGTTTCAGATTAGTGCGGACAAACTGGCCGAACTCATCCGGGTGAACCGGGAAAGCCTGGAAGGGGCTAAAATCATCGCGCAGTATATCTCCGGGGGGTTACCGCTACCCGGCGAAGCCGATTTTTCGGAGCTGCTTTATCGCACGCTCGCTTATGACATAGCCTTTAATCCAAATAATGCGCTTCTGAATGAGATGATTAATTCGGGCAGCCTGAAAGATATTTCTAATCCCCGACTGAAGGTGTATTTCACCACCTGGGTGGCGGCATTGGATGATATTGCCCAACAGGAAGCCCAACTGGCGGAACAAAGAGCAGAGGCGCTAGAGCTTTTCCGAAAGGGAGACTATAGCATTCGGACTATTTTTGATCAGACCGGGATAAGTGCCTCACAATTTGACCTTCCACCGCGGGAACCCGTTATTAGTAATTTACCACTCCTTAAAGATCCCGCATTCGAGAATAAGGTCTTGCTTCTTATGGCGGTCAGCTACGCTACCGAGCGTAATCACTACCTACCCTTACAAAAAAATCTGGTAGCGATCCTCCAACTGATTGAGGAAGAGATAGCATAAAGCATTTGACTTAGAACCGGAATTTGAGTATTTTATAGTCTACCTAAATACTCTTATTCATGTTTAGACCTACTACCTTTCTTTTTACTTACTTTTGTTGTCTTACCTTTCTCGCAGCGCAGGGACCTGCCTGCCGTAATGAAGCCCGTATCGACCTGGTACAGAGTCAGTATAGCCTCAGTGGTCAGGGGGTACTCACGGTCATGATGGATCGGGGTATCGACTACCGTCACCCGGATTTTATTGATGCGGCGGGCAATACCCGAATTGCCTATATATTTGATCTATACGATGACACTGGCGCTAATGATGCGGATAACCCTTACGGCGTGGGCACCATCTACGACCGCTCGGAAATTAATGCAGCGCTACAAAGTGGGAGTTCAAGCATACCTACTGATATTTTTGGTCACGGGACCGCTACTACCGGTATTATGTCTGGTAATGGTACGGGTATTGACGATGCCGAGCGTTTTCGGGGTGTCGCACACCAGGCCGAGATCATCAGTATCATTGTGACGAAAGACGGGGTGCCGGCCTTTGGCAATTATCCGGGTAGGGGAGGTGCTTTTAATCCAGGTTTACTTCCGGTGGCTTTTCAATTTGCAGAGGATAAAATTAATGAACTTGGCTTGCCATCGATTACCTTGCTCAATATAGGATCTATTCAGAATCCCACCGATGGCTCAACGGGTTTTTGTGACGTCGTCGAGGATTTTGTCGCCCAGGGGCATACTTTTGTATGTGGCGTTGGTGACGACGGGGGGAAAGATAATCATATGATCGCCTCCCTGATGGAGGGGCAAACCACCGAAATACAAATCCAAAAGGGGGAAGCCGGAAACCTTCGACTATCGGGCTGGTATTCGGAGGAGGACCGGATATCTGTTCGTATCGAACGCCCGGACGGTACCATCGAAGGCCCTTTTGCCTCCCCATCTGGGCCTGGCCTGGGAAGTAGCGAATTTCTGGATCAGATTAATTTATATCATCGTGGGGCAAATGTGGAGTTTGCGAATTCGGATGCAAACCTAAGACAGCTATTAATCGATATCTCGGCCCAGACGGGCACCTATAAGATCCTACTCGATGCCACTCGGGTTCAATCCGATGGTACGTTTAATGCTTTTTTAAACCCTTCTCGTTTTAATAATGATAATGCCTTCCTCAATAATGATAATCCAGGAGGAAATATTCATGAATTTTCTGCTTGTCCGTCGGTGATTTCCCCCGGAGACTACGTGGCTACTAATACTTACGTAGACATCAATGGGGTTAACCGGATGAGAACCGGAGAAGGCGCGCCGGGCGAATTATGGAAAGGGTCCAGTGTCGGCCCGACGATGGACGGTCGTCTGGGGATTGATCTGGCCGCGCCGGGCGAATTGGCTGCTGCTGCTTACAGTCCGGATTCTTACTATGCCAATTTTTCTTTTAATATTCTGCAGGGGAGTGAGGGGGAATATGGACTACAGACTGCCGTGAGTGCTTCTGCGCCCCTAACGGCGGGGGTGATCGCACTAATGCTGGAAGTTAATCCAAATCTGACCCCCGCCGAAATAAAGTTGATTTTACAGGAGACTTCCCGTATGGATAGCTTCACGGGGACTACGCCTAACCCTTCCTGGGGTTACGGAAAACTGGATGCCCTCGCCGCCGTCGAGCGCGTGCTGCAAATCGTTAATACCAAAGCCGTTCTGGATGGCAGCGATCAAGTCATTCTACAACCAAACCCTGCACACGACATGGTGCAGGTTCATTTCTCGGATTTGTCTTTACAGTCCGTGCCCCTTACCCTGTATTCAATTGACGGGCGGGCGATCTGGAAGCGTAATGCTGCTTCCGGAGCTGCGATTAGTTTGAGTGACTTAGCCCCGGGTATTTATCTGCTGCGGGGGCAGGCGGAGAGTATGGCTTTCGCCAAAAAACTCATTAAGCGCTAGACTCGCCCCAAAAAACCTGGTATTTATCGAAAAAGATGGTGATTAATCGGAGCAGATAGTAGATTAAAATAAAAATCAAATCAACTATGTGTAGTCACCATCATCAAGCGAGAGCCAGCTGTGGAAAGAAGAAACGCAAATCAGCCGAAGCGACCCGACGGGAGTTTTATCAAAACTTGATTGTTTTCGGGGCAGTGAACTTTTATTTTCTTTTTATTAATGACCGCTTTGAAAACTGGTATTGGATTACCCTTTTCTGGGGCTTGAGTATACTGTCACAGTACAATAAAGATAAGTGGGCTTTAAATAATGGGAATCGCCCGTCTGACGACGACGATGACGATATCGTACCTCCACCTCCTCCCAAGTGGAAAGACAAAGATTTAGTATAGAGCAAGCAAAATTTGAAAAAAATGGCTTCCTCCAAAACTTATTTCCCTTGTTTTGGCGTTGCATTAGGTGTATATTCTGGAGTAAATTGAAATTCCCGGTATCCATGACGCAAGAACAAAAAATAAGAGAAGCCCAAAAGCGGGTCAAGCGTAAAAAAGATTTTTATGAGCACCTGACCACCTATTTGGCCATTAGTGTATTCCTGGTGGTGCTCAACCTCATTACCTCCCCTGGCAGATGGTGGTTTCAGTGGCCAGTGATCGGTTGGGGTATGGCCGTTTTGTTTAATTATTTTGACGTCTTTGGCGTGCCCGGTGTTGGGCCGATGGATAAAGAGTGGGAACAAAAAGCCATTCAGGAAGAGTTGCGCAAGATGGATGGAGTAGAGGAGCGGCCATCAGAACGGTTGGAGTTGCGCTCCCTTCGCAAGCGAGAAAACTGGGATGAAAGCGATCTGGTCTGAGCCAGGGGTGAAAAATGACTCCTCCAAAAAAGACAAGATCAAAAATAAACCTATATTTGTCGTCAATTTCTTAATTGGGGGTTCTTCCCTTACTTGTTCAACGAAAATATTAAGTCTTGTCTGATAGCTTAGTGATTATTCCAACCTATAATGAAAAAGAGAATATCGTCAAAATGATTAAGATGGTGTTCTCCCTTTCCAAATCTTTTCACTTGCTGATTGTAGATGATGGATCACCGGATGGTACGGCTGATTTAGTCAAGGATATGCAGACCCGTTTTCCGCAGCAATTGTTTTTGCTCGAAAGAGCCGGCAAACAAGGCCTGGGGACGGCCTACATTGCCGGTTTCCGTTGGGCACTGGATAAAGGCTATGAGTTCATTTACGAAATGGATGCCGATTTTTCCCATAATCCTGCTGACCTGGAGCGATTGTACGAAGCCTGTACCCTTGGAGGAGGAGATGTAGCCGTAGGTTCTCGTTACACTAAAGGAGGGAAAGTCAAGAACTGGCCCTGGGATCGGATCTTCCTGTCTTACGGTGCTTCACTTTATGTACGTCTTATTACCTGGATGCCCGTAAAAGATCCCACGGCGGGCTTTAAATGCTATTCCCGCAAGGTGCTGGAGACCATTGATCTGAATAAAATTAAGTTTGTTGGTTATGCCTTCCAGATCGAAATGAAATTCGCGGCCTATACCCTGGGTTTTAAAATCAAAGAAGTACCCATCACTTTCGTAGATCGGGTAGAAGGAGTGTCGAAAATGTCCGGTAAAATCGTCAAGGAAGCCATCATCGGCGTACTACAAATGCGCTGGAATAGCTTTTTCAACTCCTATCGCGCGGATAAGTAGGTTGCCCATATTGAGTCTGTAATAAGGTGCTGGCTTTTTTGGGCTAGTTCGAGGCGCAAAAATCGCGGATAGCCTAGCTATCCAAGGCTTTTTGCAACGAAGAAATCGCCCCAAAAAGACGCAGATTATTGCTTGATTTAATTGGGCAACCTACTTAAGTAG
>Ga0209938_1001725_pt1 | contig 10698 bp, 11 predicted proteins | sample SalPonR2_C_D1_MG_FD_185708 | JGI IMG/M metagenome (GOLD analysis project Ga0209938, IMG submission 185708) | Salt pond soil microbial communities from South San Francisco under conditions of wetland restoration - Salt Pond MetaG R2_C_D1_MG... ... | reverse complement strand
TTTTAAAATAACTTATGACTTCCCTTGTATCGTAAAAACCGACTCCGGAAGACTCTACAAGACATCTTCCGAAAATCTGTTTTAGTCCATGAGATAATGCTTAATCAATTCTGTGTAATCGTGGCAGTGTTATTGTCTCCGGCTTGATGGATATTGGCGCTGTGCATATTTCCCATTTGAGAAATAGACGCCATATTCAGCATGCCTTCCTGCAGGATGTGGCCAGTGTTTTCATCACCGTCCTGATCGATTGTGGCGTGGTTGTCCTCACCATGCTGATGCGTTTCGCCGCTTCCGAGTTCGCCGTCCTGCTGAACATTGGCGAAATTGAAGTCACCGAACTGATTGCTCACAACGTGAGAAAATTGTCCGTTTCCGCCCCCGCCGATGGTCTGGCTCTGGTACACATCATTCTCAGAACCTTCCTGGTACACTTCACCAAACACTCCGTTTCGGTCATCCTGCTTCTGGAGTACAAAGTTATCTTCCCCTCCGGTCTGGATAATCTCTACGCGGGCATTGTTAAAGTCATCCGCTTTATCCTGTTCAATAAATGCAATGTTGTCATTGCCGGTTTGATGGATAAACCCGGAGACTTCATGCCGCCCTGTCTGAGTAATGGTCGCTTCGTTTCTATTACCAATCTGAATGATTTCAGCATCGGTATCAAAACCGTTGGCATCCGGATGGAACCCCTGCAAAACAGTCGCGACGTTATTATCACCTGTCTGCTGAATGTCAGCCACATCATTGTCTGCTTCCTGGCTGATGAATGCGCTGTTAAGCATCCCGGCCTGACCGATCGTCGCCATATTGGCATCTCCGCCAATCTGCTGGATCTCAGCGTCATTCTCCTGTGCTGTTACTGCGCCGGCCATCAAAAGCAGTCCGGTTAATGTTATTAGAATTTTTTTCATGATTTCCCCTGTTTTATTACCGGATGTTTAAATATCCGGATAGGTTTTGAAAAGCGATATATGGTGTAAACCAAATACCGCCTTTTCGTTGATGACGTCTTTAGTCGAGTGGAGTAAGAGGAAGCCCCGTCCCGCTCTGTGTAATCAGAGCAGAGTTACCTGATCCGTCTTGCATGATGGATCCGCTGTTAGAAGCACCCATCTGGCCAATAAGCGCCATGTTTGCGTCTCCAAGAACAGAGATATTTGCTTCATTCTGTATACCTAATTGGGCAATCCCTGCGATGTTTCCATCACCCTCAATCGCAATTCCCTTGGCGCCGGTGTACTGTGGGTTAGAACCCGCGCTGTTTCCAAGTCCTATCTGCAGAATTCCGGCCTGGTTATTACTTCCGATAACGGCAAGTGTGGCGGTGTTTCCGGAAGATGACATTCCTGGTGACAAAAGAGTCATTGGCTGAAGACCGCCCATGCCAGGCAATACACTCGGAACTCCCTGTACAATACCTGTAACATTGCCTGAACCGGCTGTTGAACTGCTGTATGCGTAGTTTTCGTCCCCGGTCTGTAAAATAACGGAACCGTTATCTGTGCCTGACTGTACCATTCGGGCATCGTTTTCTGATCCATACTGCTCTACAATACCGTAGTTATCTCCGTTGAAGATATTTACGCTTGCTGCGTTGTTATCACCAATTTGATCGATGTAGTGCTCGTTGTCGTCACTTCCCCAGGCTCGCTGATTCAGCGTTGCGCTGTTATCATTTCCATCCTGGAAAATCTCACCGATGGCACCATCCTGTCCCTGTCCTGCGAAACCCTGGCTGAGTACAGCGCCGTTTCCTGAACCGATTTGTTCAACAGTCGCGTCGTTATCATCCCCGCTTTGAGTGAGAACGGCGTCGTTGCTTTGTGCAAACGCTGCGCCTGCCGTAAACAGAAGCGCGGTTGAAAGTGTAAGTAGTGTTTTCATCATTCTATTCTTTAAAAAATTTTTGGTTTTTGACCGGTACAGCGAATCCCCCGCACGGCGATCAAACCGTACGGGGTTGCAAATGTACACTCAGAACAATTAGTCCTGCGTAATGGTCGCTGTGTTACTATTTCCTGTGACTACTGCTGATGCAGTGTTAAAATCAGATGACTGTCCGATGGTTACCGTGTTCATGTCTCCGGTAATTGAAACGCCGTCTGTGGTGTACCAGTCAGACCCGATCATATTACCAAGTCCGTCCTGTGTGATTGACACAACATTCAAGTCGCCATCAATAGAACCGGTGCTGTAGTTAAGGTCGCCTGTTACATCAATTGAGAGTTCGTTATTATCAGCCGATTCTGGCCATGTTGAGCTCATCCCCCAGCTACCGCGGTTGCTGCTTCCTTCCATATCCATGCTTACCGTGTTGCTTTCGCCACGAACGCCAACCCGGTAGAAGTTGTCATCGCCGGTTTGTGAGCCTGTGACTTCATTTGAAGTTGATCGTACCATTTTGGCCTCGAGGTAGTTGCCTTCGCCATCCTGGTCGAATACAACTGAAGAGAGTGTAGATCCGCCGTAAACGCCCTGCTCAATCAGCACGGTATTGTCGGCGCCTTTCTGCCCAACGGTTGCAGAGTTGTCATCACCAATCTGTGTGACTGACACATCTCCACCGGGTGCATTTAACTGATCAACATCAGCCCAGTTTGAGAAACCGGTTTGTGTAATTCCAAGAACGCTGCCTGATCCTGACTGACGGCCACGCGCATAGTTCTCATCACCCGACTGTACTATTTCACCGCTGTTTCCACCGTTAAATGTAGTAAGGAGCGCGTCATTATCAGACCCGTCCTGATCGATGGTGTGGAGGCTTACAGCCGTTCCGCCTGCCCATCCTTGTCGCTGGTTGATGTAGGCTTCATTCATCGACCCTGCCTGGTCGATAATGGCTTCAGCGTTATTAGACTGAACGAGTCCGCCGCCAAAACCGCCTTGCTGAACAGCGGCTACGTTATCCGAACCTGTTTGGGTTGTGGTTGCATCATTGTCATTTCCGATCTGATCTACAGTCGAATCGTTGCTTTGTGCAAAAGCTGAACCTGCTGAAAAAAGCAGTGCGATTGAAAGTGTTGCGAAAGTTTTCATAGTCTTAAAGTCTTAGATAATTGTTTATGCGTTGCCTGTGCAGACACTATTCCGCACAGGCAGCGCGAGAGGTTTAGTTTCCTTGTGTAATTGAAGCTGAGTTGAAAGAACCGGTCATATCAACATCAGCCATATGAGAACCACCACGCTGGTATACGTCAACCATGTTGTCGCTTCCCATGATGTCTACATGAGCTGACTGTGCAGTCGCATTGCTGCTCGATTTCTGATCCAGTACAACTGAGTTGGATGAGCCCTCGATATCAACATCACCGAAACCAAACTCCTGAAGCAGGCCTACACTGTTTCCATCTCCTAGAATATCAAGCAGAAGCGTGTTTACATTTTTCTGTGCTTCTCCACGAAGGCTGTAAAGCGTGTTATCATCTCCTTCCATCCTTACGTCGATCACATTTAAACCATGATTCTGCAAGAATGCTGATGCCGCGCTAGTTCCTTGTACGCTGTTACCGTCTCCAAGCTGTGTGATAGTCGCTTCACTGTCACCGAAAAAACTTCTCTGACGAAGGTTAACGTAGTTTTCATCGCCTGTTTGGCTAACAGTAGCTGTTCCAACGTCGGCTCCTTCACGGCCGGCATCTGCTGTCTGTTCTACATAAGCCATGTTCATAGAACCTGCCTGTGTAATTGTAGCTTCGTGATCGTCACCTACCTGGTCGATAGATGCGTCATTGGTTTGCGCGAACGCCGATCCTGCTGTGAAAAGCAGTGCTGTTGTAAGTGTAAGTAGAGTTTTCATAGGTCTGTATTGTTTTATTTGCTTTGGTTTATTTATCTGAGCGTTAACTTCTCTCTCAGAATTATTTTGTGTTAGTTCATGAAAGATGTTGGCTTGAAATCTTTTAGCATATCCCGGCACTGATACCGTGCCGGGAATTTGTGCTGATCTATCTCTAGTTTCTTTGAATAATTGTTGCAGAATTGCTGTTGCCAGCCTGAATGATTTCAGCCATATTACCGTCAGTTGCCTGCATGACAGACGCAAAGTTGCTGTCTCCAAACTGATCAATGACCGTCATATTATTTTTCACGTTCGGTAGTACCAGGTATGCCTCGTTGCTGTTGCCTGTCTGAATCATGTCTACCGTATTCTGGCTAAAATTACTGCCTGTAACAGACGCGATGTTCAAATCCCCAACCTGATCCTGCAGAATGGTGTTTTTATTATTTGCACCAAGAATTTCAGCAGAGTTGTCATTTCCATCCTGGCTTTGTGTGTATGTTCCGCCACGTACGCTTGGGATGTTGTGACCTACAAAGGTTACGCTGTTTCTGTCGCCAACCTGATCTTGCGTGATAGTGTTATTTTGTCGCGCCTGGCTGATAACAGCAGAGTTGTAATCCCCATCCTGATATTGTGTAGCAGTGATGTTATCTCTCAATTCTTCCATCACTGAACTGTTCCCGATTCCATTCTGGAAAACGTCCAGCGTGGCATTTGACCCGCCAAGTACTTCAATATCTGACGTATTCAGCGACCCGATCTGCTCGATTTCCGCTTCGTGATTATTACCAATCTGAGTAATCGCTGCGTCGTTACTTTGTGCAAATGCCATTCCCGCAGAGAGAAACATGGCAAGTGTGAGTGTGCTTATCTTTTTCATTTGCTTATCCTGTTCTGTTTTTATCAGGAGCCTGAAAAAGTGCAATAGATATGCCTGGACACCTAAACCTCAGGTGTCCGGCAAGACAGCGTTGTGGTGGTCACCCCCCATCATTTCTGATGAAGTTCCGCAGCGTTGCTTTGCACTTTTGTACTCTGTGTACATTGTTCAATAAGTAATATTGTACAGGAGTTAATTAATCACTTTGTATATGCGAATAATGAAAGTGTTGACTCCTTACACCCTTGAAGAAATGAACATCTCAACTTTGATCATAATTAGCGTTTCTTTATAGAAAAGCTCTTAAATTATTTATAATAACTGTAAGCTATTGCAAATCAGTGATTTAAAAATGTTAAGACAGGACAGGGGAGCAGCTTTGAGCCAATCGGTTATAGATTTTTAACGGCTTGACACCGGTTTCCGACACAGCTGGCTGTAAAGAATATTACCGGTTGAAAGAGTAAGAAAAGCGCCTTCATTTGAAATGGAGCAGTTTACGAAAAGCTTTTCGGGGGCCTTGCATTACTGCCAGTCTGCACGCTGTATGTGCGGGTCGACGGGTCAGGGACACCCATCGACCGGCCCCATATGGATTGCTTCGGAATAAAAACAACCGACTGATGGGTACTTTAAAACCTTCTCTTCGTAATAAAAGGAAACCTGTTAAAAGACCCCTTCAGGAGAGAGAAGAGTGTAGATAGAGAGCAAACTATGCGCTTAACTTTTTAAGCTGGTACTGTTTAGGCGTGGTGCCGGTGTGTTCCTTGAATAGTTTGATGAAATGGCTCAGGCTCGAATATCCGAGCTCAAAACTGACATCCGTCACATTCAGCTCCGCATCCGTCAGCAGCCTGCAGGCTTTTTTAACTCTTTCCTGGTTGATGTATTCAATGGGACTTATTCCAAACTCATTATTAAAATAGCGATAAAACGAAGCTTTGCTCATACAGGAAATATCCGCCAGCTTTTTGATGGAGATCGACCGGTCGAGATTGTGGCTGATAAACTCAATGGCAGCGGCAAGACCGCTCTTGGTCACGTGCTTTCGATAATTTCTCAGAAGCAGATTCCTTGATTCCGTTTGAAGCATATGAACAATCAGCTCGGACGTATTCATCTCTACCAGGAGATCCTTCTGGTTATGCTCCTCGGTAAAAATATGAAAGAGTTTTCGTAGTAGCAGGTCAACCGACTCTGAATTGGAAAAGTGAACAGAGGCTGATGCATCATATTCCCACTCTCCCGAGCAACTGGACCTTGGAAGTTGATCGTTCATGCGAGCCACAATCTCATCTATGCGCGATAACGGCAGCTCAACTGTTAAACATTTCGTTGGCTCATTGAGCTTAGCCTCTGGAAAATCGATATAAATCGTAGTATCAGGCGGAAGTACGAGCGATTCTCCGGGCACAAAATCGTACGGAGTTTCATTCCCAGCGTGAATAACTTTCTTTCCCGATATCATCCCGCAGTACATCGGGCTGTCTGATTTAAGCTCAACTAAACTCGCCTCCTGGTATGTATCATACACCGAAAAAACCGCGTCCCTGCCTGCAAAGCTTGTCCTGTTTTCCACGAGCTGCCGGGGCGGGTTCTTTTCATTATCTATAAGTGTTTGATTAATCATGGCAGCAGAGTTTAACCTGGAAAAGCGCTTTCGTTATCACCTTCGAATATTATAGATAATCAACCGCTTTAAACCAAATTGAGACGATAGCGCTATTTTTTGAGAGTTTACATCGAGAATAAAAGCGCTTTTTTAATCATTCTAAGCAAACAATTACTCAATTAACTAATGGAGATCAATATGTTACATGAACGTCCGGCTTTTAAAGATAAGTATGACAATTATATAGGCGGCAAATTTGTGCCCCCGGTTGACGGCGAATATTTTGATGCAATTTCACCGGTTGATGGCAAACCGTTTTCAAAATGCGCACGATCAAACGAAAAGGATATTGAGCTGGCGCTGGATGCCGCACATGAAGCCGCAACTGAATGGAATAAATCATCAGCCGCCGAACGCGCATCTGTTCTTAATAAAATGGCCGACATCATTGAAGATAATCTCGAGTACCTGGCACGGGTTGAAACGATCGATAATGGCAAGCCAATCCGCGAGACGATGAATGCCGATCTACCGCTGGTGGTCGACCACTACCGCTATTTTGCCGCCGCTATCCGTACCCAGGAGGGCGGGATATCGGAACATGATGCCCACACGGTCTCCATCAACCTACCGGAACCGCTTGGTGTTGTAGGACAGATCATACCCTGGAATTTTCCGCTGCTGATGGCAGCCTGGAAAATTGCCCCCGCAATAGCTGCGGGAAATTGTACTGTTGTTAAACCGGCCGAGCAGACACCCGCAAGTATCATGGTGATGCTGGAGCTTATTGGTGATGTAATTCCTGATGGCGTGCTTAACGTTGTGAACGGATTTGGCCCGGAAGCAGGTCAGCCCCTGGCCACAAGCGAACGAATCGCAAAAATTGCCTTTACAGGCGAAACCACGACCGGCCGTCTGATTATGCAATATGCATCAGAAAACATCATTCCGGTGACCCTGGAGCTGGGTGGCAAAAGCCCCAATGTGTTCTTTGAAAGCGTAATGGATGCCGACGACGACTACTTCGATAAAGTGCTCGAAGGAGCCGCGCTGTTTGCACTGAACCAGGGCGAGGTGTGTACCTGCCCATCCAGAATACTAGTGCAAGAATCTATTGCTGATGAGTTTACCGAACGGGTAATCGAACGGGTTAAGGCGATCAAGATGGGGCATCCGCTTGACGACGAAACCATGGTTGGTGCACAAGCCTCGAACGATCAGTATGAGAAAATTCTGAACTACTTCGAGGTTGGCCGTGAAGAAGGAGCAAAAGTTCTGGTTGGCGGTGGTAAAGCAGATGTTGGCAGCAATGGAACCTCAACAGGATATTACATTCAGCCCACCATTTTTAGCGGCAATAACTCCATGCGGGTTTTCCAGGAAGAGATCTTCGGTCCTGTTACATCACTGACCACCTTCAAGGATGTAGACGAGGCAATCGAGATAGCCAACGACACGCTTTACGGCCTCGGTGCCGGTGTCTGGACCCGGGATGCCCATCAGCTATACCAGGTACCGCGCGCTATCAAGGCAGGTCGCGTCTGGGTTAACTGCTATCACGCATACCCGGCACATGCAGCCTTTGGCGGATATAAGAAGTCGGGCTTTGGCCGCGAGAATCACAAGATGATGCTCAACCATTATCAGCAAACCAAGAACATGCTGATTTCTTACGATAAGAAAGCGATGGGCTTCTTTTAAAAAGAGCCATAATCAATCTCCCGGCTCACTGTGGCCGGGAGTTATTTCTAAAAAATAAAAATGAGAGGATATCTATGTTACCTAAAACAATGAAAGCGGCTGTAGCGCGGGAGTTTGGAAAAGAATTACAGATAGAAGAGGTACCGGTGAAGACCCCGGGAGAAGATGAGATATTAGTGAAAGTTAAATCGAGCGGTGTCTGCCATACCGACCTGCACGCCATTGATGGTGACTGGCCCGTAAAGCCAAACCTCCCCCTTATTCCGGGACACGAGGGCGTTGGATATGTTGCGGCTGCAGGTAAACGCGTGAAAAACGTGAAGGAAGGAGATGCGGTGGGAGTGCCATGGCTCTACTCAGCATGTGGCACCTGCGAGCACTGTATAACCGGATGGGAAACACTATGTAACGAACAGGAAAATGCAGGATACAGCGTTGATGGCGGGTACGCCGAATATGTAATCGCTGACCCCAGGTATGTGGGACACCTTCCCTCAAATGTAAACTTTACGGAAATGGCCCCCATCCTTTGTGCGGGCGTTACAGTTTATAAAGGCCTGAAGGAAACGGAAACAAAACCCGGCGAATGGGTTGCTATATCCGGCATAGGCGGCCTCGGCCATCTTGCCGTACAATACGCCAAGGCGATGGGCATGCACGTTGCTGCGATTGATATATCAGACGACAAACTGGACCTGGCAAAACGTCTCGGCGCAGATCTCACCGTCAATTCAGCTGAACAGAATCCAGGCGAATATCTTAAAAAAGAGACCGGAGGCATGCATGGAGCCCTGGTAACTGCAGTCGCTCCCCAGGCTTTCTCTCAGGCGTTAGGCACACTGAGAAGAAAAGGCACCCTGGCAATGAACGGCCTGCCGCCCGGCAGCTTTGAGCTGGATATCTTCAATGCAGTGCTAAACAGAATTACAATCAGGGGATCGATTGTAGGAACCAGAAAAGATCTCCAGGAATCAATTGATTTTGCAACTGAAGGTAAGGTAACATCAAATGTTCACTCAGCCGGTATTGATGACATCAACGGTGTGATTGAGGATATGAGAGCAAATAAAATTGAGGGCCGCATGGTTCTCGATATCGCCTGACTGGAATCATAAGAAGCTATAACAAAGGCTCAGAGCGCACTGAATGTTGCCTCTGAGCCCATAACTTTAAAAATCGGCTGAATATGCCAGTAAAACGAGTTTTAATTACCGATGACGCTAAAGAAATCATGGATACTCTGCGCGAAAAGCACGGTGAACTTATGTTCCACCAAAGCGGCGGGTGCTGCGACGGATCCTCACCGATGTGCTACAAAGCCGGCCAGTTTCGCGTAGGCAAAAGCGATGTTAAAGTCAGTGAGGTGTATGGCGCCCCGTTTTATATGGCAAAGGATCAGTTTAAATACTGGCAGAATATGCAGCTCACCCTCGACGTAAAAGAGGGCCGCGGATCGAGCTTTTCGATTGAAATACCGCTGGGTGTGCGGTTTTTAATAAAATCGAAAATGTTTACAGAGGAGCAGCTGCAGGATCTTGAACCGGTGGAATAAATTCTGGCGCAATAATTACAACCCCTCCTTCTTTTGAATGAACCCTGCTTTAAGTTAAAATGCCCCGGCCGGCTCCTTATTTAAGTTATGGCCGAAGCTGCCCGATGAGTAAGGGAACTGCAACTTATGCACTTGGCATGCAATCCTGTTATTTGTTGCCGGCATATCACATTTGCTGCAATGATTCATCGGTTAAACAACATTCATTATCTTGATGTCGCCAAACGGTGGTGGCTGACTGTTGCCCTCATTCCGTTTATTGCCAGCCATCTTCACCAGGCCTACTGGACGCTCCGGTACAATATCTTTTTCAGCTACAACTACGACTTTCCCTTTCCTGTGAATATTGAGAACATCATCGTTCGAAATTTTCTCCTGATCGTACATGAAGCAGGCCATACGTTCACCGCAATCTTAGGCAACCGCACCATCACTATTCTCGGCGGCTCGTTTTATGAAATCCTTCTGCCCCTCATTATCCTGGCATATCTTCTGTTCAACAAATTTATCAAAGGATCCCAGCTGGGATTCTATCTCGCAGGATCGGCATGGCTGAGCGTTGCATTTTATGCCGCTGATGCAAGTGCTCGCCAGCTGCCACTGATTGGAAACCTGGGTGATTCTGCACACGACTGGGGGAACCTGCTTACCGGTTGGGGCCTTTTACAATACGATACAACTATCGGTGTTGTATTTGCGCTGACAGGTACCGCTTGCTATGCCGCCGCTTTGTCGGTGCCCTTCTGGATGAAGACATATGAAGAAGCGGATATAGAGCTGGATCTTTGATCTGCTGGTAATTTTGTGAAAATCAGCTTATTAAAATAATCGATAACGAATCGAGCGCGCCTCAAACCATATCACCAGGTTTGAGCTACGCCAAATACTGTTTTAAGAAACCTGATTAACCAAACATGTTATGGAATTCGCGTCGCCTGCCATGCAACTGCACGCCACTGGTTATCTCTGTTCATAAATGTTCCCGTGTTGTAATATCTCGTAACCTCCACGCTGTCTGCCGTTTCCAATGTTCCGACAAGCTGGAACGCCACCACAGCTGCATCATCATAGACGTTGATCTGAAGGTCTTCATATCCATACTGCGGTGCCGGCTCATCCGATGAATTTTCTTCATTTTCAGTCCCAAATCCCGCCATAATATTATT
>Ga0209938_1001721_pt1 | contig 10710 bp, 10 predicted proteins | sample SalPonR2_C_D1_MG_FD_185708 | JGI IMG/M metagenome (GOLD analysis project Ga0209938, IMG submission 185708) | Salt pond soil microbial communities from South San Francisco under conditions of wetland restoration - Salt Pond MetaG R2_C_D1_MG... ... | reverse complement strand
CATATTCACTTTTAGAGAGGCAGAGTATTTAGTTAAAAAAGACGGTCACGATTTTTATTACCAACGTCAGCAGGTCGATACTTCCGGTCGGCGCATTATTGATCAGGTTTGGCCCGACAGCACTTACCGAACCATCGATGGCAAGCGACAACTACTTACACCCAAAAAAGCGAACGCAATTAGTGAATCTATTCATTCTGTGGTTTACTTTGCCTTTTTACCTCAAGCTTTGAAAGACCCTGCTGTTCAGTCGGCTTACATCGATCAAACACAGGTCAAAGGAGAAATGTACCACCGTATTAAGGTGACCTTTGATGAGGAAAATGGTGGACAGGATCACGAAGATGAATATCTGTATTGGATCCACGATACGAAACACACGCTGGACTACCTGGCGTACAATTTTCAAGTGAATGGGGGAGGGGCGCGCTTTCGCGCTGCAGAAAACCCACGGGAAATTGCCAACGTCCGTTTTCAGGATTACAAAAACTACAAGCCTGTTGATGAGGGTAAAGAACTCATGAGGCTGGACAGTTTGTACGAGCAAGATACCTTAGAGTTAGTTTCTGAAATTCAACTGCAAAATATCGAAGTCGCTATCGTGAAGGAGTAACTCCGGCCGTTATTTTTTAGGGACTGAGAGAGAATACGGTTACATCCTTGAAAGACTAATAAAATCCGCTCTTTTCATTTGAACTTTTACTCAGAGTTTTGGGAATTTTTCTTACTTTAGAAAAAAAAGTCAAGATGTCGTATGAATGGGGGAAATGGCTGATGGTCGCCGGAGGAATCTTGCTGCTATTTGGTCTTTTACTCTACCTATTTGGAAATATTCCTATTCTGAGCAGACTTGGAAATCTCCCTGGGGATATCCACATCAAAAAAGAGAATTTTCAATTGTACGTTCCGCTTACGACCATGATTTTGTTGAGTGTTTTGTTTACGGTACTATTCCGGATCATTTCATATTTTCATAATGTAAGCTCATGAGAAATTATCAGTATAATGCGTTGGGACTGCGCCGGACAGATGCCGCCTGGCTTATTTTTTATGTGATCATTTTAGTTATTGATATCAGTTTTATCCATCAAGATGTGGATTTCTATCGTTGGTTTAGTAAGCCCGTTCTGATGTTGACCCTTCTTATTGTGCTTTGGCGGACTGCAGATTACGAATTCAAATATGCATTTCGCCTTCATTTTTTGGCGCTATTCCTTTCTTGGATAGGAGATATTTTCCTTCTCACGGACTTATTTATCACAGGCCTTATTGCTTTTTTATGGGCGCACATATGCTACATCGCCCTCATGGTAGATCTTGGGATTCGCCTTAAAGGCATCCGGTTTTGGAGTCGATCCATTCTCACTTTAATTATCGCCGGTGGAGTAGGGTACTATATTGGCCATCACCACCCCGATCTTCAATGGGCTATTCTCGCTTACACCGTAGTCATCTTGATCATGTTTCAATTTAGTACATTGGTCAAGCCTTATGCCCCCATAATCATAGCCGGGGCACTATTCTTTGTCATTTCCGACTTCTTGCTCGCATATGGTCGGTTTATTCCGCCATTCGATTGGCACATTTTGGCAGAGTGGAAGGCAGAAGCCGTCATGTTTACCTATGGTCTGGCTCAGCTCTTGTTGCTGCTAGGTTTTCGTAAAGTGGGGCGCTCTCAAAATCTAATCTTCTCAAAATAAACCGTTATGAACAGCACCCATTTTTCATATAATCTTATTTTGCTATTCATTTTGGTGGTTTCCATTCTTCCTCAAGGACAAGCTCAGAAAGATAATCCGCGCATCACCTATTTACATTGCGGAGGGTGGATTCAGGTTGAAGAGGGGATTTATGATACGGCAAAAACTATAATTATCCATGATGATCGGATCTCCCAAATAGCGGAGGGCTATTTGCCTGTGCCCGATTCAGCAGAGTCTATAGATCTACGAGAATTTACCGTTATGCCCGGTTTATTTGATTTGCATGTTCATATCGAAAAAGAATACAGTAAGAATTATTACCTCGAACGTTTTACACTCAATCCGGCTGATCGCGCCTACCGCTCCGTCGGTTATGCCCAGAAGACCTTAAAGGCTGGCTTTACTACCGTTCGCGATCTTGGCGGAACAGGGGTCAATATTAGCTTGCGTGACGCCATTAATGAGGGAGCCGTCGTAGGACCTCGGATCTTCACCGCCGGACGTTCCATTGCCACCACAGGCGGCCACGCAGACCCTACCAATGGATTTAAAGAGGAGTTGATGGGAGATCCCGGTCCGCTTCTGGGCGTTGTAAATGGACCTTTAGAGTGCAGAAAGGCTGTCCGTCAACGATATAAGAATGGAGTCAATGTTATAAAAATTACCGCGACAGGCGGGGTATTGAGCGTTGCTGCAAGCGGGCTCAATCCTCAGTTCACTGATGATGAACTCGAGGCCATTGTTAGCACAGCCAATGATTACGGCTTGTTGACCGCTGCCCATGCTCATGGTGATGAAGGAATGCAGCGGGCGGTCCGAGCCGGTATTCATACTATTGAGCATGGCACCTTCATGTCCGACTCAACCATGCAATTGATGAAAGAAATGGGAACGTATTACGTGCCCACTCTCTCCGCCGGCCAGGCTGTAGCCGAATACGCAGATATTCCCGGTTACTATCCCGATGTGGTCGTCCCCAAGGCCAAGTCTGTGGGCCCCGAGATCCAGTCCACTTTTGAGCGAGCCCATGCAGCAGGTGTTAACATTGCTTTTGGAACTGATGCCGGCGTATTCCCCCATGGGCAGAATGCGCGGGAATTTTCGCTTATGGTGCAAGCAGGTATGTCCCCGGCAGAAAGTATCCAGTCTGCCACCATCGTTGCGGCCCGCTTATTGGGCGTGGACAATGAGCTAGGTAGTTTATCTGCCGGCAAAGTGGCCGATATCATCGCAGTCCCCGGAAACCCTTTGCAAGACATACATCTTATGGAAAAGGTCAACTTCGTTATGAAAGAAGGAGAAGTTTATTTTTCAACAGAAAAAGAATAAGGGCGTGCCCCAGCGCTGTTTTGGGTGTGCCGGACCTGATTTGATAAATTGCCCCGCATGACTCCCCCTATTTATACCTATATAATCTTCAGGTGACCGCGCTGGGTCGGGCTATCCGCTTGTAGTGCCGGGCCGCCCGGCCGGCATCCGTAGCGCTGCGGGGAGTTTCCAGGGTCACTTCCTCGCTTTACGGCTGCATCGCCCGGGTGGCCCGTCCCTATCGCTTCTATCCCTCACGCGAATATTCTGCATAGGCTTGTACATCTAAATTGTTATGAGGAGTAATAAAGGGGTGGGAGGCCAACCGATAGGTGCAAAAGCGAGCTCGATACCTGCATTGTTTGACCAGCGATTGGGTTATAAAACAAAAAACGATTTAGGTCGGGAAATGCCGGGAGATTATTATATTGAGAAAAAAAGATGGATCTAGTGGGAAAGCGATACTTCTTCACAGGCGGCACCTCCGGATTGGGCAAAGCGGCTGTGCTGGCAATGGTCAAAAAGGGAGCGAATGTCGTATTGACGAGTCGATCCGAAGAAAAAGCCGAAGTTCTTCGCAGGGAAGTAAGTAATATAGGATCAGATATGGTTTCCCGGCTTGAATTTGTCGATTGCGATTTAGGTTCTTTTCATTCAGTAGTTTCTGCCTGTGACACTGTAGTAAGCAAGTACGATCGATTGGATGGGATCATTAATAATGCTGGCGTTTGGTCCTTTTCAAAGGAAGAATCTGAAGATGGAATTGAAAAGACACTTCAGGTTAACTTACTGGCACCTTATGTAATTGTTCATCGCCTGGAAGGGCTGCTCGGTACGGAGAGTAAGCTTATCCAGACCGCCTCAGCGCTCCATCAGGGGAAGTTTAATTTTGACAATCCGGAATTCGCAAAATCGTACAGTGGATTTAGAGCATATCGTCAATCCAAGTTGGGTATTATTTTACTGACGCGATGGTGGGCTGATACATTTTCTGATCGGGAAATTTACTCTTTTTCTCAACATCCGGGACTTGTTAGTACGGAATTAGGCAGGGGAGGAAATTGGTTGGTTCGAAAGTTTTTTGACTGGTTTGGGAAAACACCTGAAGATGGGGCACAAACGTTATTGCATTTAATTCAAGCGCCTGTCCAGGATCTGGAAAATGGAGCATATTATAAGAATGAGAAGCCGAAGGGGACCGATACCGTAGCGAGCAAATCCATGGAGATGGCCCAAAAGGTGGATGAATTATGTCGCTCATATACTCAGGATTATCTTCCTGAAAAGTAAGGAATCGGGGTTCTTTTCGTTAAATCAAAAACTATACTGATGAAAAATATACTTTTTAGTTTCGTGCTGTTATTTGGATTGGCGTTCGGCGCCTATGCTCAAGAGCCGATCACCAAGACTTCCCGGCACGACTTTCAAATGACTATTGACGAGCTAAAATCCACCATTGAGGCGATGGATCTTAAGGTTATTGCCGAAGTACCGCATAGCAAAGGAGCTGAAATGAGTGGCCTTGAATTGCCGCCAACCCATCTGCTTATTTTTGGGAACCCCAAGGTAGGGTCTCAACTCATGCAAAAAGATCAAGGGATCGGATTGGATCTACCACTGCGAATGCTGGTCTATGAGCAAGAGGGGAAGACATACCTGTCTTACCACGACCCCAAAAACCTGGCAGGTACTTATGAACTTGGCGAGAAAGCACGTATACTCAATAAAATGAGTCAGGTCATGGGAAATATTTCAAATTCTGTAGCAGAGTAGAGGAGGTAAAGGCTTTACCCAGTGTGCTTTCTTAGGTAGGGCAAGTCGAGCCACTTGATGTGACTTTTAATTTCTTCTGATTTCTATGAAAAATACCGGTCCGAATCCTCTCCGACGCCACTCGGCTCTGCAGCCGCTCAGCCGAGCGAACCATCAGGGACTTATGTTTTGCCTTTTATTGGAAAAGGGCCTTCGAAATGAGGTACATCCCGGGAGGATGCATGACTTTATTATTCACTTTTATGATTCTTACTGGCGAGCTCATCGAGAGCGTCTGCATTCGCTCCTTGAAGATCTTCTTCCGGGTTCTGATCCCTGGGCGTTGGAATTTCGTAAGAAATACCAATCTTTATCAAATACATGGGTAAAAGCTAAGTCTACAAAAAGCTCCACCTCGGTACGGAACCTAAAGGATAGCTTACGTGCATTTATTCGCTGGCAGGAGAGGAAACTTTTTATGGAACTTCAAGACCATCATCCCAAAAAGATAGAGGTTTTAGTCTTGCCCGAGTCTGGTGATGATATCTGTGCACTATGGACCGACCCATTTTGGGAATGAGTTAGGGATGCAGAATTGTAGTTTATTTCTGTAGGATAAGTTTTTCGCTTAGGTAATAAGTGTGGTCTACTACGAGAGTGATAAATATGGAGTCTGACCCTATACTGGGATCAATAGCAAATTGGATTTTCCCCTCATAAAGCTCCTCCGGCTTAATTTCTCCCCGATCGATCCAGCGGCCATCTGGCGTGGAAATGAAATAGTGTGCTTGATCAAATGAAGGTCCGGAAATAGCTAAAGTAAAAGCCCCGGCACTGGGATTAGGAAATACTTTTAACTGGTAGAGATGCGGCCGATCCACTACCTGATCTTCGCTTTGCGTCGTAGACTTGGGAATCAAACGCACGCGGTACAGCACATCGCGCGCTTCTGTATCTTCTGTATTGTTCTGCATGAAGGGATTGCGACTTTGACTATAAATGCCTCCAAGAATATAACCGAGATCTATGGTGTCTGCCGATTGACTATGAAAAGCCAGCATCGAGGACTCATTTAAACTCAGGTCCGTGTTAATCAAAAACTCTGAGGAGGCGCCCTCCAGCCCGGGCATTTGTTGGTCCATCACATATTCCGTGTATTCGCCGCCCGGGCTTAAGGAAACTCGACTGATCGTTTTTACGAAGGGTACTTGTTGGTCTTCAACTAACTGATCTCCTTCATAATAGTACTGCGCCATACCTCCAAAAAAGAGATATTCCATGTGCTGGGTAGCAGAATCATAAAGGGCTACTTGTGCACTGTGGTAGTTACTGAGGTATTGATTAAAGTCCGTTCGGGGATTATAGTCGTCCGCATAAATTTCGACGGGATATAGAAAAGGCAAATCTGCCTGTCGCTGAAAAACACCGGAAGAGATAACATAACTTTGTTCTCCGCTGGGAGATATTCGATTCAACAAATTGTAATCCCGGCGATGCAGGTGCATCGGATCTATTGTCTCTTCTATATTGGAAATTTGCATCTGCTCCTCACTCCATTCAATGGTGAATTTGCGGATCGCATCTGTGTATTCCTGGACAAAAGACGGGCCATTCATTGGGTTATAGCGACCATCAAAGCGATGTCCGCCGATGAGATAAAAGGAGTCTTCTAATTTTCCAAGGTGACCTCCGGTCACGGCCATTTGCTGATGTTCTATCTGCTGTATATGTGGAGCGATAGGTGCTTCATTCTCGATGGCCTCCATGATTTCGGGAACTCGTATGGCCGTCAGGAACGGGAAAGTGATGTGATCGCCATTCTGTTCTGAATAACCATAGCCCCCAATGATATACAGAATATCACCATCCTGAAAGTAATTCATATTGGTCGACTGCAGTTGTTCAGTTATGTCCACCGGGAGTCCAGTGATAGAGACGCTTTTTAGGGATTGCGTTTCCGGCGATATTACAAAAAGCTCAGTATTATTTTGACTTGCGGGGAAGGAGCGGAATGGTTGTCGGGCATGCAGTCCATCCCTTCGCCCGCCTACGATAAGGTACTGTCCGTCATGTTGAGCATGGGCAAAGGAGTGCAAGCCCGGCAAATTGGGAATGGCAACGGGCTGCAATTGGATATCGAACGGAAAAGCCGTTTGGCCGAAAACCGCCTGTGAAAACACGCCGATGGAAATCAAAGTAAAAATGATCAACTCTTTCATACCTTTAATATAAGGCAGGATACTCAAAATGAACAGTGACTTTTGGCACATAAGGATTAAATTAAATGAGATCTAAATAATGCCCCTACCTATAAAGCGAAACAAATATTTGCTAAAAAAGAGGAATTGATTAGATTTATAACATGGGTGCATTTGATACTTGGCGATTTTTAGCAGGTCTGGGGATATTTCTTTTTGCGATGTACCTGATGGAGGAATCGATTCGCAAACTTTCGGGGAGGGCATTTAAAGCCTTGATTCGTCGATATACCGGCAGTCGATGGCGCGCTTTGATGACTGGAACCTTATCTACAGCTATTTTGCAGAGTAGTTCGGCGGTTTCACTCATGCTTCTGGCCTTTGTAGGGGCTGGACTGATGAGTATGCCGCATGCTATTGGAGTCATCCTCGGATCTAATTTGGGTACGACGGTAACAGCCTGGATCGTCGCCAGCGTTGGATTCAAGGTTGAGATTGAGAGTATTGCTATGCCCTTATTAGGGGTAGGAGGGCTCGGTATGATTTTTTCAGGTCAATCTGAGAAATATGCCAATTTCAGTAAGTTGTTATTGGGTTTTGGTTTCCTTTTTCTTGGTCTGGATCACATGAAAGGAAGTATCGAGATGATGGCTGAGCAGGTGAATATTGTAGACTATGTCGATATGGGCCTTTGGTTTTTTCTGTTATTGGGTATCCTGTTGACCGCTTTGATGCAATCCAGTTCGGCCACTCTTGCCGTAGTTCTCACCGCTTTATACTCCAATATTATCACTTTTGATATGGGAGCCGTGATGGTCGTTGGATCCAATATCGGGACCACGGTCACCATACTATTGGGCGCCCTTGGCGGGGGAAAAATCAAGTTGAGGGTGGCTCTCAGTCACTTTATTTTTAATAATGTGACGGGAATCATTGCTTTAATCGCCCTACCCCTGTTAACTGGAGCAGTGAACGCCATGCTGCCAGTAGATCAAGAGCCCGTGCTAGCACTGGCGCTCTTTCATACTTTTTTTAATGTAATGGGTATCCTATTGTTTTTCCCTTTCATTGGTCTCCTCGCTCGATTACTCATTCACTGGGTACCGGATCCTAAAAACACCGTCAGCCGCTATTTGATTCATACGACATCCGAGGTGGTTGAGCCCGCGATTACTGCTGTTGAAAAGGAAATGGATCATTTTCTGGAACTGACGATGCGACATAATCTTCAAATTCTCAATATTGATGAAACCTTGATTTGGCCGGATACGACTGAGGAAGGACGGAAGGTCCGAAGAACTCAATCTCAGCAATACGAGCGACTGAAATTACTGCAAGCTCAGATATTCAAATTTACGGCTGAGGTACAGACCCACGAGACCACGGAACAGGAAACCGCTCGGCTAAGTCAATATTTGCATGGGGCTCGACTCTTATTGCATTCCGCAAAAATATTCAAAGATATTCGCCATAATTTTGAAGATTTTCAGCAATCCGACAGTCGATTTCTTCGGCAGGCTTATTCAGAATTTCGGCGTCGATTCGTCGATTTGAGTATGCAGCTGGCACGGGTATTGATCCAGGAGGACTCTTCCATATCGATCGAAACCTATGAGCGTTTAATGGCTGCTGTCAAGCAAAACGATAATTCTTTCATTCGTTCAGTTTCCGGAGTCCTTAAAGGGGCGCCCTCCCTGACAGATGTTGATATTTCCACGGCCATCATTGTGAACCGATCATTTATTTATGCCTGTCAGCACCTCATTGATGCCTGGCATGAGTTGAGCGATCACCATCTGCTCAGTGGGGCAGGCAAAGAGACAGAGCGTGGTACAAATGACACTGAAGGTGGTGAATGATCTCTATAAGAATAAAGAGTTTTATCTTAAGATACTCATAGTACATAAGAAACTTTCAATCTGCCCTTGAACAGGGAGGTCGAATATACTCGTTGATTGCAGTATAGCTACTTCTTGAGTTTAAGCCATTCAATCATCACCCGAATCGCCATTTCATTGATGGGTTCATCGATCATAAAGTAATCTAATGGATGTCCACTTTTACACCTTTGTAGCAAGTGATTCAATCCGCTGAGTAATACGTATTCCACTTGTGGAATGGTATCCTGACTGATTCGATTCAGATTTTTTATACTCCCTTCCGGAGGCACCTGGATATCCTTGCTTCCATAAATAAATAAGGTGGGAGAGGCAAAGTCATATCCAGCTTCTTTAGGGTCATGGGTGATGATATCAAAAAGAGAGGTTTGGGTGATCTTATGCACGAGTCCATTGTTGAATTCAGTGGTATAGAGATTGCCGGTATCCATTCTGTTGATTTCTTCAAATAGTAAACTATCCAGCGATTTGTCATCCTTGTTTTTATTGACAAACTCGTAGATTCTTCTCATATTTCTAACACTCATCTCTTTTTCCTCCACGCTCAACTCTTGATAGAAGTTTTCTATATTTCTCTTCTGTTTTAACATTAACTCACTACCTTTTTCAAATGGAGTGGCGAGGAGAATGGAGAAGTCGACTGGATTATTTTTAGATAATTCTAGAGCAACCATTCCGCCTAAACTGTGACCTATTAGGCCAAATTTAGTGAAGCGGACATTGTATTGAGCCTCAATGTCAGGGATGGCATGAATGATGAGTTGGTGATCCTTTAATTCTTTCTGCATACCACTTGAGAATATACTTCCAGTAGATTGCCCTGTTCCTCTGTCATCAAAGCTCAATGTGGCGATACCTATTGCGTTTAATCTTTGAGAAATCGTCAGAAATGGCCGGTGTTTCCCAATAGTTGAATATCTATCCTGTGGTCCCGATCCGGAAATGAATACTGCGAGAGGAAATGAACCGATAGAATCAGGGCAGGACAGCGTTCCTACTAGTTTCACTGAATCTTCAGAATTATAGACTTCTATCGTGCGATCAAAATGCAGACTGTCATTGGTGATGGATTGACCGGAAATCATCAGTGGGCCGGAGAGAAATAGGACGACCAGCGAACTGAAAAAAGAAATACGATGAGGTAAGCTGAGTGAATTACGCATAATTAAAGTTAGTCATTTGCCATCTCCATTTTTTCATCTGAAAAAAGATAGTAGATGTTCATTGTAGTTTTATGGCTTTCTTTCCTTCTTCAATTCTAAATAGGCCAGGTATGGCGCCATAAAACAGGCTATGAGAAAACTAAACTCAAATGTATACCCAAGGCCTTCTGCGGAAAGACCGTTTTTGAGGGACAAGAAGAGGGAAAATGAAATTAACACAAAGCCAAAGTACCCCAAGATGTAAATGAGGATTTTCTTTTTTGGTTCTCTGGATATTATGTCTCGTATGTTTTTTATCATACAAAAGTTAAGATAATGAAATTTTTTAAGATTGGTCGTTTGGCTTAGCTGTTAATGCTGTCAATATGTATGTACGCGCTGTGTAATATACGCAAAATCAGTACTAACCCTCATTTGGGCTTTCATATTCCAGCCTTCGGGCGTGATATTTCCCCCGCGATAGCGATGTGGCGGGCCATCCGCCGTTCGGCGGATGGGTCCAATCCCTGTCCCAAGGAATTGGGGCAGGGTGCAGGACCGATAGCCCGAAACGTAGCGACCCGAAGTCCGCCTGAGGGCGGACGAGGGGATCGCCCTAAAAATTAAAAAAGATAAAGTGACAGCTTATCAAGTAGGTTTTCTGAAGTAGGTAAGGAGAAGGAGTAGGGCTATAGCGAGGGAAAGTATG
>Ga0209938_1001711_pt1 | contig 10747 bp, 12 predicted proteins | sample SalPonR2_C_D1_MG_FD_185708 | JGI IMG/M metagenome (GOLD analysis project Ga0209938, IMG submission 185708) | Salt pond soil microbial communities from South San Francisco under conditions of wetland restoration - Salt Pond MetaG R2_C_D1_MG... ... | reverse complement strand
GAGATTGCCAATCTAACTGGGATACCATTTATTACAGCAGAAAATAAGTTTGAGTCATTAGCCGCTCATGATGCAATTGTAGAATCGCATGGTGCATTGAAAACAGTTGCGGCAAGTTTGATGAAAATCGGCAATGATATCCGTATGCTCAGCTCAGGCCCCCGTTGTGGTATCGGCGAGATAATACTCCCTGCCAACGAGCCAGGATCGTCCATTATGCCGGGAAAAGTAAATCCTACACAAGCTGAAGCCTTGACCATGGTGGCGGCATGGAGAAACGCACTGATGGGGGTGGGGGCGGTCATGGCATTGGGCAGCCAGAAGTGGAAAGGCACCTGGGCGGATTTGGTCATGGCCCCCACCAGAATACAGATGAAAACAGCCGGATACAGGGCATGGCTGCGGATGAGATCCCCGGAATCTGCCAGGAGGCTCATGGTCATGCCGGCACCGCAGGTTTTCAGCAGAAGAATGCCCATCAACAGAAAAAGACCGCCGCCGCCGGTTATCAGAAGGGCCTGGCGGGCATTTTCTCTGGCAGTTTTTTTTTCATGGTCAAACCCGATGAGCAGAAAGGACAAAAGGGTGGTGGCTTCCCAGAAAACGAAGAGCAAAAGCAGGTTGTCAGATAAGACAATGCCCAGCATGGCCAGCATGAACCCGTGCAGATACAAAAAGAACCGGCCCAGGTGTTGATGCCCGGCCATATAGCTTGATGCATACAGGCAGACAAAAAAACCGGTCATGGTGATGATCAAACCAAACAGAAGCCCCAGGCCGTCCAGGCGGAAGGCCAGATCCAGGTCCAGGCTGGGCACCCAGGGCCACTGGACAGCAAAGATATCTCCATTTGCCACCCGGGGCCAGGCAAAACACAAAAGCCCGAACAGCGCAAGGGGCAGAAAACTGGAAAAAAGCCCACCCCTGCAGCATGCCGGCGGTTTTTCAATGTCTGGCAGGGGCGGTTTCATGGCTATTGGGATAAAAACAAAGGAATTTCCGCTGAATGGATGGTTTCCAGCACCGTATCTCCCAGCAGGCTCCGCTTGATGATGTTCTGGGAGCTGTTGCCCATGACGATAAGGTCGGCATCATGGTCATGGGCAAAAGAGAGCAGATCAGACCGGGGGCTGCCTTCCACAAGGTCGGTATCCACGTCAAATCCATGGGACTGGCAGTAATCAGCTGCTTTTTCCAGCAAAAATGGTTCCGCTTCCTTGTGCTTTGTAAAGTGGACAAGGCGGATCGCAGCCCCGGGCCAGGGATTTAACAGCAGGTAATCTCTGGTGGCCCTTGCAGATTCCATGGAGCCGCTCAATGCCACCAGCACCTTTTTGACAGGGCGGTATTTCTCCGCCACCGCCAGGATGGGACGGACCCCCTGGCGCAGCAGTTTGATGATGGCCTTGTCCGGATCTGTGACATAGCCGTATTCAAATATACTGCGAAGCCCGAAAATGGTCAGGTCATTGAAGCGGTCTTCATCGATCATGGCTTCAAAGGTGTCCCCCTGTTCATACTGGATACGGCGGCACACCACCTGCTGGTTGCTGCAGTGTTCCTTGAAAGCGGCGATGGCCTGTTCCGTGCCTTCTTTGGTGACCTGTATTTTTTTTTCGCGCATGCGCTGGGCATAGACACCAGCTCCGGCGGGGACCGGCCCCACATTTTCCAGTTTTTTGGTGTTCACAATGGTAACACCGGTGAGCTGTGCCTGGTGGAGGTCTCCCAGTTCCGTGGCCCACTGGGTGGCGGCTTTGGTAAATGGTGTTCCGCCCAGTCCCACAAGTATCCGCTTGATCATATATTGGTATCTCCCTTGCAATTTTGGTTGCTGTTCAGTCTACCAGACCCAACGCGGCAGTGCAATTGAAATCTGGTCAGGCCGGGGTCAAAAGCGGTTTTCCGCAAGCTTTCTGCGCTGGTTTTCGGTCCAGTCGATGCGGCTCATAAGACCCTGGAGTATCCGGACATCCCGGGGGGTCAGGCCGGCATCCCCGAACAGGCGGCGGAAGGTCCGCAGCAGATGGTCCGGGTTCTGGGGGTCCAGAAAATCGATGTCCAGCAGGGTTTTGCGCATGTGGGCATACAGGCTTTCCATCTCTTTTCCCGAAGCCGGCTGTTTGGGTTTGGGATCGTGAAACGCGTCGTTGGTTCCGGATTTGAGAAAGACTTCATACAGCAGGACCGCCAGGGCATGGCTCAGGTTCATGGAGGGATAGGCATAATGGGTGGGGATGGTGACAAACCGCTGGCACAGATCCAGGTCCCGGGTTTCCAGACCGGTGTCCTCTCTGCCCAGCAGCAGGGCGCAGCTGACATCCGGTCCGGATGCACTGATCTGCCGGGCCGCCGTGGCCGGGGTGAGAAAATGTTTGCGGTATTTGCCGAACCTGCGGGTGGTGCCGAAGGTGAGATGGATGTCGGACAGGGCGGCTTGCAGGTCTGGAAAAATGGCTGCATTTTCCAGTATCTCCACCGTGCCCAGGGCCATTTTCCGGGCCTCCAGGGACCGGAACTCTTTGCAGGGATTCACCAGCCGCAGCCGGCTGACCCCGAAGTTCATCATCACCCGGCACACCGAGCCGATATTCAAGGGACCCTGGGGTTCTTTCAACACAATGACAAGGTTTGGATCATTCATTTCATTTTCAGCAGCCGGGGTACCGGCCAGTCGGTGGCAAATCCCATTTTCTCCAGCATGCGGATGCCGGCATCCACATGTTTCCCTGCCTGGGCAACCCCGTGGGAATCATCTCCCGGCACCATGGGGATCTGTCGGGAGTGGATCTTTTCTATAATGGATTTTGCCGGATAGGGTTCTGCCTCTCCCCGGGCCAGGGGGCGCAGGTTCAGGTCCATGACAAGATTCAAATCTTTGATCAGGTCCAGGTTCCGGTCGATCTTTGCAGCGATATCCGGCTGCAGTACCCGTGCGGTATAATCAGGATCATGGATGCGGACCAGGTCGAAATGGCCCACCACAAAGGGCTGAACTGCCTGGATCATTTCAAACTGCCGGTCGAAATATGCCAGGTAGAGATCCGCCACAGACCCGCAGGCCCTGACCGCCGCCCCATAGGATTGCGCAGAATAATCAAAGCAGATATCTGCCACATGGTGCACCGATCCCACCAGATAATCCGGGGAAAACGCTGCCGCCAGGTCCTGAATATGGGGCAGATACCCGGTGAATGCTTCTGTTTCCATGCCGGCAAAGATCCGGATCCGGTCCGCCATATCCACCTTCAGCTGCCTGACAGTTGCAAAATACCTGGTAAACCGTTGATACATATGGTTCACGGTCAGGCCCTGTTCGATCTCTTCCGGATACAGAAACGTCGGGTGATTTGGCGGGATATGCTCGGTGATCCCCACCTGTCTGAACCCCAGTTGAATATACTGCTGGATGATATCTGCCAGCCGGTCTTTGGCATGGCAGCAGAATTCACCGGAATGTCCGCCGTGCAGGGATATGGGGCCAAAAAGGGTCATGGACCGGTTTGTACCATTAAATGCGGTCAATGAAAAGGGTTTTTACGACGTCACATGCCGGTGAGGGTCAGGGCAATTTTCCGGGTTCGGGGGCCGTTGTCATGGTTGATTACCACCACCTGCTGCCAGGTTCCGGTGACAAGCCCTCGGTCTCTGACCGGCACACTCAGAGACGGCCCCATCAATGCGGCCTGGACATGACTGTGCCCGTTGCCGTCATGCCAGGCCTGCTCATGGGCATATTCTTGATCCGGGGGTGCCAGGGCCGTGATGGCCCGCTTGAGATCCGCCACCACACCGGGTTCATACTCGATGGTTGTCAAAGATCCGGTGGAACCGATGACAAACAGGTGCAGCACCCCGTTCACCACCTTGCTGGATGTGACAAACCTGCGCAGTTCCGGGGTAATATCCCGGATATCCGGACCGGTCTTCAGGTCCGCTGTAATGGTATGGCAAACACTCTTGAATTCTGACATCGCCTTAATTCTCCGCAAAAATACCTGTTGGTATTGTGGTGTTTTTCTTGACGTCTGACATGAGGGAAGGAGGTCGGTGATTTTGAGGTGTTTATCAGCTTTCGGATTGTTCTGGTATCCTTCTGGAAATTCAGGTCTGAATCCTTTTGCTTTGGATAATGATCCTTGAGCGCCCGATTTCACAAATCAGATCATCTATGTGCAATATCTAATGTTTCTATTGTTTGGACTGTAAAATGAGACATTTTTCATTGTGATGGTGTGTAAATCTTTTCCGGGTCAAGCATGTAGGTCCAGGGCAGATTCGCGTTTTTCCAGCCATTAACAATTCGACGGCCATGTTCAGGATGGCCAGGCTGGTTGAAAATATCACCCTCAAAGCCATCTGTTATATTGTATACCCCCTGAACCCGGCTTTTGCCAATTGATTAACTGACCAGGCGCTGCGCTGGCCTGAACGGCACAGAATCAACAGGGTCTGATTTTTATTAAACCGGCTGGCAACCATTTGCACAAAATCCGGGGTGGGCCGCATATGATATTGGCGGTTGCGGATATCAAACTGATGGGTCATAAAAGCCACCGGGATATTAAAACCCATGAGCGAATGCCCCGTAAAAAAATATTCTTCAGGAGTCCGGATATCAATAATAATTACGGAGTCCGGATTTTTTAGCCACATGGCATGGGCTTGTTCTGCCGTGACATACAGATTTAGAATGGTTTGTTTGCCTCTGGGAATATCTGTGCCAGTATCACAAAAGATCTGTGATGCACCCAAAAACGCCCAGATGCAAAAGACCCATCCAATTTTTAAAATCAACGGCTTCACGTATTGTTCCATGCTAATATTTTTATTGGTTACATACCAGGTGCAAAAAATTTATTTTTGGTTCCATTCATATGTGAATTGAGGGACTTCAGGTAACGAATATCCAAATATCAGACCCCATAAATCATCAGGTATTTCAAGCTCATATGTTTGTATGAATTTTATCAGTTTGGGAAAACTTGAAATGAACACGTAAGCATTACGCACTCCCCGCACCGGCAAGCTCCATAGGTCAAATCCTTTCTTGGTTCTTATGGTAAACGCATAAGGATATCCTGACAGGAACTCATAGAGTTCAAGGATTTTTTTCTTGTTACCCGAAAAAATAAAATTTAGGACAGGCTTTTCCAAACGGTCGATCAGCTCAAACTGTTTCAGATCCTCAAAGCCAGTATGAAGTATACCTTCATATTTTTGCAAAATGATATCGCCCAGATGGGGCCTATTTTTTACAGGCTCACCTGGTTTACCTATCCCAGTAGCATTTTTCATTTTACCTGTGGCATGTCTATTTGATGTTTTTACCAGAGGAAAGATCATATTCGTTGAGCTTGGAATGGTTGGTAAAGGCCACAAAAATGGTAGGAACGGCCGGCATGATGGTCGGCTTATACGTCAGGACTGCTTTGAGAACCTCGGTAAATGGAGGATTGCCCGCCCTTGGGTCAGGGATGCAAACCAGGCGGCTGCCCGAGGCTGTAGCAGAGAGCAGGGCCACGGTGATGCCGAAGCTGTGGTACCAAGGCAGGACGCCCAGGAAACAGTGGAATCCGCCCATGCGCGCCCGCTCCGGTAGTTTACCCTCTTCATGGACCAGGCGCAAACATTCAAACAGGGCCTCCACCTTTCCAATGCCTTTGGCTGCAAGAAAATTGGCAATGCGATCGGCAGTGTTCCTTACTTGAGCATAGGTTTTTGTGGCCCCGTTGAAGATAGTATACACCTGGTCAGGATACTTGGCTGCAGAGTCATCCAGTAATTTAAAAATGGGATAGTGATAGTCAGCCACTGTTCTGGAAACACTTTCGGGCCAAAATGGGGTGTTCCAATCGGTCATCGGGACCTCCTTTATCTATAGTCGAAATACTCTGCGGCAATAGCAGCATTTTATTTGCAACGGAACAGGGGTACCTCAATCATGAAACAAGGTTTATTTCCTTATATCGTGGATTCCTTGCGTTGAAAAGTGGTTTTTGATTATTTTTCTACCATACACAAAGGGTTATCAGTGTGACCCGTCCTTTTATTTTCGGCATGCTGCCGCTTCTTTTTATTTTGATATCATTGAATGGCGCTGGTTTCTTGTATATGACCGATCAAACTTGTTATCTCTGCATCAATGGCCTGGCGGTCTGCCAGTTGATTGAAAAATGCATCCACAGTCTGGCCTGTACCAAGTCCCAGGATGAAACCCAGTACTGCGCCCCGGTGCACATTGTCACCTCCCAGGTTGGTATTGGCCAGCAATGCGGCTTTCAGGTCGTCTGCATATACATAGGCAAGATACAGAATGACCGGCCAGGAATCGGTGATATAGCAGGCCGTGGAATAACGGCCGCCCGCTACTTCATTGTCGGAGCGCACCTGTGAAGCAAGCCGCTTCAGATCGAGCCCCATGGACCGCCGGGCGGTGTGGGCAATAAGCTGCTGCAGCGGCTCATCATTTTTTCTGAAAAGCAGCCCTTGCACCAGTTGTACAAAGGCATCACTGATCCGGGCAAGAAAGGCATCCGGATGGGTGAGAAACAGGTGTTCCCGGCAGAGCTCCTGTACCTTTTCCAAAGAATTTTTCTGCAGAAACCCGGCAATGGCAATGGGACCCAGCATCACCAATCCCCCCACCGAGGGGGTGTCATGGGTGACAGCCCCGCATTGCGCAGGTGCCTTTCCACGTTCCAGGTTGGCAAAAAATCCCCGGTGAAAGGATTCTGCATAGGTGTCGGGATGCCGGGGCGGATCAGCTGTCATGAAATCTATGTAATCGCTTAAAAACCGCGCTTTGTCGCAGCATCCGCCGGCGGCTGTTATGGATCTTGTCACCACCCTGGCACAATGGGCGTTGAGGGTGTTTTCCCCGGCTTTCATTCCCTGGTGATAATGCTGATTCGGAAGGCGCCAGAATGATCTTTTGCCCTTGAGTATCACCTTGCCCACAATTTCCCTGCCCGCACCGCCGGCCTGACGTCCCCGGCCGCCTTTTGCCGTGGAATGCAGTGCCATGATCGAAGATGGATGATATCCAGGGGCATCTTCAAGCTGTTGAATCCCGCCGGGAAACGCTTTGAGAATGTCCATGGGATTGTAATACCAGTGAACCGGCATGGCCAGAGAATCCCCGACATACAGGCTTTGCAGACCTGCTCTGGCTCTCTGAATCGTTACCCTGTCGTGCTTGTTGAATGCGGTTGATGGCACCATTATCTCCTTTGGGCCGGCGCGTTATTGAGCCCCCTTTTTTATGACCTCTGCCTTCGGACGCAGGGCAGCTGCCCAGATGGCGGCCATGTCATTGCTGAACAGATATAAATATGTCATCACCGGCTCATATTCCGGTCGTGTACATACAGTAACGGCAATACGGGCCGCCTCCTTTGGGGGATACCCGTAGACACCGCAGGAAATGGCCGGGAATGCAATGGACTGGCACCCGCGTGACAGGGCCAGGTCCAGACTGTTCTGATAGGCTGATGCCAGCAGCCTGTCAGCTGGTTCATCAACCCCATACCTGGGTCCCACCGTATGGATGACATATTTTGCTTTCAAATTTCCGGCCCCGGTGATCCTGGCCTGGCCGGCAGGGCACCGGACCCCGTTTTCCGCCGGCAGCTTTCGGCACGCTGCCAGTAGTTTCGGGCCGGCAGCCCGGTGGATAGCACCATCCACCCCGCCGCCCCCGAGCATTCGGGAATTGGCGGCATTGACGATGGCATCGACTTCAGCGGTAGTGATATCCCCCTGGACAATTCTTATGTTACCCATATCATCCTCCCTGGCATCTCAACTTTTTTATGACCTAAACCCCTTTACTAACAGGCAGACTGCTTAATTTTACGGATTAACTCAGGCCCCTTCTAAAATCAACACACACACCGGGCTGATTTCATACCAAGACAGCCCTGTGTTTAAAGATCGGGCTGGACAGGGGCTCATGACACCGGATATCACAAACAAGTCCAGAATATCATGTAAACAGACACGAGCATTGATTTGTTGATGATACAGTTCCAGCAGGCCTGCCTCGAACACACGGTTGCGGCTGTTGGCCATGATTGTTGTCAGCAGCTGAACCATATCGCTGATATCGGATGAAGGCAGTTCCTCAAAGATGCTTGCCGGCAGAAAATTTGTCTGGAGGCTTTCCCCGCTGCCAGCCACCCTGGTAATTTGCCTGACAACCGGGGGGATCTGAAAAACTGCCGCAGCATCAAAAGTGAGTATCCTGTCTTCCCAGGCCGGCCCCTTTCGGGTCTTTTCCGGCAGGATCAGCCGCTGGTCAAAACATAGCATTAACAGATCTTGGGCTTCTTCCTGTGGCAGCTGTAAATCCTTATATGAAAAACACTCCGCATCTGCATGGTTTTGAAAAAAATATACCAGCAGCCGGGCATCTTCTTCCGGGAAATAATTCCTCAAAAGATCTAAGAAGGATCCTTTGTTTATTGCCGGGTTATCCTTTTTCGCCTGATCTTTCATCCGCTCTCACCATAAATGCTGGGATTGAATTCATACAGCGGGGAAGCTGACTCCATTCTGCTTCGATCCATGGCCATCAATTTTGGACTTATAATACCGGCCCCCTTCAATACAGCAATCAATGCTCCGGTTTTTTCCCTGAGGCCATGATGTCCACATGCAGATCCGATTCTCGTTCCGGAAATTACATTGTGAACGCAACTGTCTTTTAACTCACGGACCAGTATCGGCATTTTCTCCCAGTCTGGTTCTCCCATTTTTTGAAACAGTTGGCGGATGGCCCAGATGGTGTCCCATTTTCCGGATTGGATGGCATTCGTTATCAGAACCCGGGAAATATTGGGCATTTCAAAGACCTCGCCAGGTTGCATCCACATAATCCTGGCGTCCCATTCTCCGCACTTGGATGAGCGAACAGGCAGCAGCAGTCTCCATTCCCACAGTTCCAGCAGTACCTCCCCAGTTGACGGGCCGGCAGCTGCTTGAACAGAATCATAGTTAATAGTGTCATTGCCCGCCGCATTTACAAGCACACTGCAAATCGAATCCAGGTGAGTGAAATCTTTGATCACTGAACGTATGGCTTGTTTGATATTTTCCATTTTCTAATGATACCACGGTCCCAAAAAATTGAAAATATTTGAATTGGCTTGAGTGAGCAGATGAATATGCAGCTTTCAATGAAAACTCACGCAATGGACCGACACCCGTGGGACAGGGCCGGTCCCAGACTGTTCTGACAGGCTAATGGCGGCAGCCGTTCAGCGAACGCATCAATTCCGTACATCGACTCCGGCGTAAGATCAAAAACAATGTGCGGTATATTTTCACAAAATATGGCACTGGAACAAATCCAGCACCATTTCCCCAGAGATGTTCACACCGCTTTGGGCGGATTGACATTTCCATCCAGATCATCAGGCTTTATATCGGATTGGGGCAAAACACACGCGATAACACCCGACAGATCAGGGTCCGGAGCATGCCGGCCGTCCGGCACCGGTACAGCCGGACGGGGATACCGGGCCTGACCCTCAATTGTATTCAGGTCCAGATGTCCCCGGATATATTGCCGGCTGGCGTCGGTGAAGGGTTGAAAGTCCCAGGAAACAGGTCGGCCCTTTTTCATGGATGCAGCGATTACCCGACGTCTCGCCTGGCTTTCCATTATATTTTCATGCAGCAGAGCCAGATCCCATCTGGCTGCCGTCTCATCCCGGAATTCCCTGAGACGGCTTTTATATTCCGGCAGGATAGCACAGTTAATCCTTTCATCCGGATCTTTTTCAAGGTCGTACAATTGCTCTGGATCCCGGTCACAATGGATATATTTATACACGCCTTTGCGAATCATCACCACCGGAGCAATGGCACCTTCACAAAGAATCTCACTGTAAACCGTTCCCTGTTCATTTTCTTTTTTTCCTTTGAGCAGCGGCACCAGGCTTTTCCCGGCCACCTTCCCGGGGAAGGCCCGGGATGCATCTTTTCCCCCCAGATCCACCAGCGTGGGCATTATATCCACTAAGGATACCGGCTGTTTTACCCTGCGGGGGGAAAACCGTCCAGGGGCATGAATGATCAACGGTACCCGGGAAGCCCCTTCAAAATGCGACATTTTATACCACAGCCCCCGTTCTCCCAGCATTTCGCCGTGATCTGAGGTGATTACAATAATGGTATCCTTTAGAAGATCGGTAACTTCAAGAACCTGGAGCAGCTGACCCACCTTCTGGTCGACATAAGAGATTTCACCATAATAGGCCCGCCGGGCTCTGCGTACCCGCTTTTGTGTCTGGACATAATCATGCATGGCAGAAACATGAAACAACCGCCTGCTGTGTGGGTCCAGATCTTCATAGGAAATCGGCGGCACCCGGGGCATATCGATTATATCATCCTCGTAAAGATCCCAGTATTCTTTTGAAATGGTGAACGGGTCATGGGGATGGGTAAAGGAACTGACCAGGAAAAAAGGCTGTCGGTTCGGGTCTTTTGCATAGGAAAGAAGACGGTGGCAGGAGGAAAAGGCGACTGTTTCGTCAAAATCGATCTGGTTGCTGGTGATGCAGGGTCCGGCCAGGACCACGCTTAACATATCATGGTACCAGGAAGGGCGGTAATCAGCATTTTTCCAGTCCGGTACCCAGCCAAAATCTGCAGGATAGATGTCTGTGGTAAGGCGCTCCTCAAATCCGTGGCACTGGTCTGCACCGACAAAGTGCATTTTGCCGGCCAGGCAGGTACG